>ERZ1022756.297-NODE-297-length-15962-cov-7.424844_pt1 | contig 15962 bp, 11 predicted proteins | sample MGYA00520902_ERZ1022756 | MGnify/ENA primary metagenome ERZ1022756 (study PRJEB33162, sample SAMN09537601) | freshwater metagenome | isolation source: freshwater | place: Canada:Alberta | collected 2017-07 | study: EMG produced TPA metagenomics assembly of the...
ACCCTTGGTTTCAACAATGTCAGAGCGATCACCGCTTGGCATACGGAGTGTTCCGATACCGCCAAGCTTTGACTTGTTGCTCACGAATACTTGGAAGCCGCCATGCACTGCTGGAATAGCCATGCCGGTTGCCTGGATGTACTGCGTTGCTGCCTGCCACTTTTTCTTGGCGAGCTTGGGATCTAATTCAGCCTGAGCGGCGTAAATCAAATCGTCAACCTTGGTATCGCTGTGGTTTCCAAGAGCAATAACGGTGTTGTACCCACGGCCCAATGGCGTCGCTGCAATTGGGTTTGTTGTTCCAGTTGGGAATGCCTTTGTCACGAAGAACGGAATGACGTATGCAGGAGTTGCACCTTCAGCAGGTGTTCCTTCAGCAAAGTCAAAGTCGTTTCCGCCGCCCTTGTAGATCTTCGAGACCAACAATGCAGACTCACCAACGAATGGGCTGTTGAACAAGATGCCAGCCTTCTCCATTGACTTCTGAACGAAACGAGTGTTGTTCTGAGACTGTGTGCTTGTGTCGGCATACAACGTGATCTTCATCGGTGCCGCGGCACCAAGATCTGTATTGCACTTTGCAAGGTATTCACGAGCAAGCTTCAAGCTGTACTTAGGAGTTCCCTTTGTGGTGAACATTGGGTTTGACTTGCCAACAATGGAACCGGAGTAGTCACCGGTGCCACGCAGGCGCACCTTGTTGTAGCTCTTCCAGTCAATGGAGTGTGCTGCAGCCAAACGACAGTTCTGGAACTTGAATGGTGAGCCAGCCTTGTTCTGGTTTGGCACCCACTGACCCCACGCTGTCTGAGACGACTTGTAACCGGTAACCACAGACTTGCGCTTCGCAAGGTCAGTAGTGAAGGTTGCATCACCCTGAACAAAGAAGCCAGCATCCGCAGTGCCACGGCGTACCGCTGCTGCTCGCTGCGAAGCTTCCTTCACAGCCACGAATGTGATCTTGTCAAGGTATGGAAGCTGACGACCCTTGCCGTCCTTGCGCCAGTAGTTCGGGTTCTTCACCACAACTTGCTCGTCAGGTGTAAACGACTGAAGCATGAATGGTCCAGTGCCGATTGGGTTTGTAGAGCAAGTTGCACGGTTTGCGATTTGTGCTGGTGCACGCATCACATAGCGACCTGCGCGGTACATGAGACCCAAGAAGTCGTTGTCGGGACGTTCAAGTCCCACTCGAACTGTCAAAGGATCGACAACGTCAACCGTGAGAATGTTGGAGTTGATTCCGATACCTGTTGAAGGGTACGTAGTGATAGCACCACGACCAATGTCCAAGTTCTGCTTCACGGATGCGGCATCAAATGCTTCACCGTTTGAGTACTTGATGTTTGGACGGAGCTTGATAATCCACGTCTTGTTATCTGTCGACGTTCCGGACTCTGCGAGATAACCCACATACTTTCCTGTGCGAGTGCGTTCAAAGAGGCTCTCATAAATTGAACGAGAAGCACCCAATGGACCACCAGGGAGAGCATTCTGGAAACAATGTCCAGCAATTGATCCATCGATCAACATTGTGATCTCTCCGCCCATTTTCGGAGCTCCTGCCTCTGGCTTTGGCGCAGCTTGCGAACCAGTGGCCGCCAGCGTTGAGCCAATGAGAGCAACACTTAATGCTGCCCCCAGGCGCTTTGTCATTCGCGAACGAATGACCTTCCCCTGTGTTTTCATTCAAATACCCCCATGAATGTCGCACACACATTTGTGTGACTACCGTCACCCTAGTCCTGAGAACATGCTGCATTTCAAGCCAATGAACCAAATTTGTGTCCCAAGTCACTTGCATAAGGCAATTACTTTTTGGGCGAATAGAAGACACTCACAGCCTGGCCCCGCGTCTCCACTAGGTTCTGAACCCAGTACACAACGGAGAACCTCATGAGCCAGTCCCCACGTCCCGTCGCCATCGTCAATGACGGCAGTTTCTACGTAGGGCCACCTTTGGCCCGTGCTCTGGCAGCCTCTGGCTTTGACCTAGTGATTGGCGACCCCGCTGAGGGCTTGACCGACGAACTTGAGTCGCTTGGTGCCTCAGTCGTGCCTGTTTCAAAGGTCCGGGATCTCACAAATCCGGAAAACCCTGAAAAACTCGTGACTGCGGCTTTGGACTCCTTCGGCCGTATTGACTCAGCGGTGATGTTCTCCGGCCTCATTGTCACAGGCTCGATTCTCAAGTCCAGTCGAGAAGATCTCGACAAGGTGTACAACGGCTGCGTCGTGGCCCCCTATGAGTTTCTCAAGGCAACTCTGCCGCCAATGGTCGCCCAAAGATCTGGTCAAGTACTTCTCATCACCAGCGCTTCTGCAGCGCGTCCAACGCCAGGCGCTCCCTTGTATTCATCAATGAGGTCAGCGGCAACGATGCTCGCCAAGAACTCAGCTATGGAGATGGCCAAGAACAATGTTCAGGTCAACGCCGTCGGGACCAACTTCATGGACTTCCCTGAGTTCCGCCGCGCAACCGGTGCGGATGACCCAGAGACACGAAAGAAGATTGAATCACAGGTTCCCCTCAACCGTCTTGGTGGAGTGGATGAGTTTGCTCATTTCTGTATGCCGTACCTAGATGGCAAGAGCACATTTGCTACCGGCCAGTTTGTGTCCTTCTCTGGCGGATGGTCCTAACAAAGATCCGTTAGGACAATTCCACGGATGCTTTCCATTCACGACGAGCTCTCGTCACAATGTCGGCATCACCCATTGCTGGAATATTCACATTGCTAGACACAGCAATTTTCATCGCGACTAATTTGTGATGCTCTCTCACATGTTGCTCAAAACGATCGGCGGCATTCGCTTTCCCCGTACCGTGACCAAGCAACACAACTGTTGAGGCATTCTCAAGAATGTCTGCGATTTCGTGAAAGTAATCAACCTCGCCAATCTCACTGGCGTGTCCATGATGCGCCTGCGCTTGTCGAACATGCACATGATCTGGCTCCTTACGACTCAAACGAAAAACAGGATGTTGCGAATCATCATTCAGCAACCACACTCGAGTCTCGTCATGTGTAATGGCAGCAATTACTGCTCGATTGCGAATCTGTTCAATATCAAAATCGTTCATGAATGTGAAACTACGACACTGAGGTGCTGACAATTGTCCGTCACAGTAAGTCGGTACAAAATCTCATTATCACTCGCATCGAGACTATTTATCGTGACCTCCTAGAGCTTTTTGAGCCAACGGAGGAAACCATCGTGAGATCAGTAATCAGAACAACGCCAATCCGAACTATGACGACAGCTCTCATCACGGCGTCGTTAGCAATATCGTGCGGGGCTGCAACAAACGTCAGCGCCACAACGACCAAAGCACCTCAAGCGGTATACGGAGGCGAAATCAACGTTGGCATCTTTGACACATTGCCAGGATTCTGTGTGGGAAATAACCCTGCAAACTCTGCACTCATGGCAAGTCGCAGCATCTATGAGACTCTTTTTGAAAAGTCCCGCTCAGGCGCAATGGTTGGATTACTCGCTCGCTTTGCGACTCCTTCTCTTGACCGCAAAACATGGACAGTGACATTGCGAGAAGGCGTGACATTCCACGATGGAAGCAAATTTGATGCAGCAGCAGTCGTTGCAAACTTCAATGCAATCACGGGCAGATTTGCGTTGGGTGCATACGCAGCTGGCGGCATGTCAGGGCTAGCCGCAAAGGCATACACAATCGGTACCGGGACAGCATTTACGGCCAACATCAAAGCATTCTCCGTAAAATCTGAATTCGTCGTGGAGTTCCTTCTCGATAGGCCGCAATATGACTTCAGATCAACCTTGTACGCATCAGGTCGCTTCTTCATGCGGTCACCAGCACAGTTGGCAGATGGCAATACTTGTGCCCTTTCCCCTATCGGAACTGGACCGTTCAAAATTTCTTCCTGGACAATTGATCAACTTGTCGTGACACGTAATGACGATTACTGGCGCCGTGATCCAAAGACAAACGCCCGTCTTCCCTATCTCAACAAGATCACCTTCACCAATGTCAAAGAGTCTTCTCAACGGTCATCGGCGGTTCGGCGCGGTGCCTACGATGCGGCGCTCTTCTCTGCTGCAACAGATGCAACATTCATTAAAGATCTACGACTTCGTCGAACTGCGGTCAGCGAGTATCGATCTGCGCGGGAGTACTACCCGTCGCTTTGGTTAAACCAAGGCAAGCCTGGTTCTCCTTTCAAGTTCCTTTCAGCAAGAAAGGCAGTGCTTTCGTGTCTAGATAGAACAAACTTTGTCAAGGTTCGTACTCGCAACGAAACAAGCGTCGCTAAGTCAATTGTCGGGCCAAACAGTGCAATGTATTCAACAAAGAACTTTCCAAAGTTCAGTATTAATACAGCGAAGAAGTTCGTCAAGCAATACATCGTCGAATCGGGAGCAACGAGTCTCACGTTCAACTTTCCGGCCGATACGAGCACTTCGTCTCAGGCCAATGCGCGCTTTCTGAAAGCAACCTGGGCTAAGTGCAACATCACGACAAACATCGTTATCGAAGAGACTGCAAACATCATCGCCAAGGCCTTCAACTCGTCCGCCCAAGTATCTGCCGGTCAGTACTACAACGCGTACGACGCAATCTTCATCACATTGCTCGAAGGTTCAGATGCATCATTCAATATTCCGTTCCTTGTAACCAATGCATATTCGGAAGCAAGTACGAATCCTGTGAAGGCCTTGTTCAAGAGTTCGCTAGGCCCAGTCCTTGGTCTCAACCACCACAACGACACAACAATTGATCAACTCCTTTACGACGGACAAGCAAAAGAAAATGCAGCATCTGCCAAGAGTCGCTTCCGAGCAGGGACTGCCTACTTGCAGAAGAACGCAATCATGGGAGCCTTGAACAACTTCTCCTATTCCCTCTTCACAACCAAGAAGCTCGCCGGAATTGGAACATTGACATTGCCCAATGGCAAGAGTCAGCGAACGGTGAGCAACTGGGGAATCGATTGGACTGGTGTCTATAAAAAGCGATAGCTAGGAGTACAAGTCACGAAGATCTTTCTTCAACACTTTCCCTGCGGCATTTCGTGGAAGCTCCTCATGATGCCAGAACACTTGGCTCGGCACTTTGAAAGCTGCGAGACGCGAACTCAAGTGGCGCAGAACTTCGTCTGCGCTATTTGGGCCATGACCATCGGCAGCAACGATGACTGCAGCGACCTCTTCACCCAACTTGTCGTGGGGAATACCAATGACTGCACAATCCTTCACCGCATCTGCTTCAAATAGAACTGTTTCCACTTCAACGCAGTACACATTCTCCCCGCCTCGCAGAACCATGTCCTTAATGCGGTCAACAACGTAGATGTATCCGTCAGGGTCAATGAGACCAGCATCACCAGTGTGGAACCATCCATTGGTGAATGCCTTTGCAGATTCCTCAGGCTTGTTCCAGTAACCCCGTACGTTGTTGGGGCCATAGACCCAAATCTCTCCAATGGAACCTTGCGGCACATCTGCACCATCTTCCCCGACAATCCGAATCTCCGTTCCCACATAGGGCAAGCCGACACTGTCCTTTTTTGCAAAGTACGCGGCTCCACTGTTGCCAATAATCGCTGCAGTGGTCTCTGTAAGTCCGTATCCGTTAGCAGCACCGACCTTGCCAGCGAAATCCTTCTCGATACGCGCAACAGAGTCTGGCGCTACTGGGGCGCCTCCCTGAGAAATAGCTGTCAAGCTCGAGAGGTCGTACTTGTCGCGGTCAGGGTGTTCCAACATTGAACGAACAACAGTAGGAACACCACCGAATGAAGCGACCTTGTACTTCTCAATGAGCCGCATCGCATCAGCAGGATCCCATTTGAACTGGGAAACGATCGCACCACCGTTATTGGTATGTGATGTCATCCCGCAGAGTCCTGCAATATGGAAATACGGGAAAGTCGTAAAGGCAATTGCCTGAGGTTTCGGAGCGTCAGTTGACGATGGAGTGATACCCGCCATCTTTCCTCCAAGCGCAACTGCAAAGAGACCATTCCAAATATTTGTGATGTAGTTGCGATTACTTCCCGCCGCACCCTTCGGAAATCCGGTGGTACCCGAGGTGTACAAAATGGTCGCATCGTCATCAGTGTCAATGACGACATTCGGCAAGACGACATCTGTATCGCGCACAATGTCCGACCATGCGTATGTGCCCGGGCGCGTTTCTCCGCGGACAACGAGAACCGAATGAACACCGACGTCTGTGAGCAAGTCATCAGAGAGCCTGTCCAAACGCTCACCGTCGACGATGGCTGCAACAGCACCCGAGTCTGTGAAGGCGTAGCGCAACTCTTCAGCGATCCACCATGCGTTCAGACTCACGGTCACTGCACCAATGCATTGAATTGCCCAGTGCGCCATTGCCCACTCTGGATAATTGCGCATTCCAACAGCTACTCGATCGCCCTTCTTCACTCCTCGGTCAACCAGCCACGCAGCGACAGCAGTCACTTGCTGATGCGCATTTGCATACGTTGTCGTCACATCGTCGTAATGAAAATACGGCGTGTCGCCGCGTCGTGCAGCCGTTAACCACACATCACGTAAAGACGCTGGTGCGTTCTTGAACACTCGCACCGGATTCCCATGGACCTTCACGGTCTCGAGTTCAAAGACGCTTCCAGGAGAGGTGAGTTCTGCGATTGCTTCAGCACGAGTCAGCATGCGCAGACGGTAGCAGTGACGCTGGTCACTCTCATGCATCGAAGAGATAACTAGTAACTACAAAATGGAGGCGACGCCGAGAATCGAACTCGGATAAACGGCTTTGCAGGCCGCTGCGTAAACCATTCCGCCACGTCGCCAGAAGCAGTGCGAACACTGCGACACATCAACTCTACAGGGGTTCCGAATGGACTCCCCTGACGCAGTTAGCCCTTACGGACTGCGTGGAAGATGGTACGGGTTCCTCCTGCTAGGAGCATCTTCGACTTAATGTCAAAGCGTTCCGAGAGCAAGCGCTCGAAATTTTCAAGATTGAAATCATCATGGATTCCATCGCGCTTGTTCTGCAAGAGCTTGCGCACCATTGGATCATCGGCGTGGGGCATCTCAATAATGAGTTCGGGAGACAAATCACGGAACATGTCGAGCTGAGAAGCGATGGGCACATTGAACGTAATTGCCATGTGATGAATCACTGCAAGTGCCATCACGATGTCTGGATTCCCACGATGGAAAACACCGGGACGTTCTTGTCCACGCCAACCGACGCCACCACCAGAGTCGGTGAGGTCGACATACAACGGAAGAATCTTGTCGTTCTTCTCTGCCTTCAATGTGTTGTACAAACGATCGACGACTAATGGGTCCGCGTCCATTGCGACGACATAGTCCGCATGCGCAGAAGCGATACGGCTGAAGACTCCGTCATTGCAGCCAATGTCCCACACTTGCTTACGAGGAGCAACGGCGATGGCATCACGAACAAACTTCTGCTTCTCGTCGAGGCTTGACTCGAGATAGTGACCGCGCTCGGAATAGTTCGACCATGTTGATTTCTTGTCTCCAAGATTCAACTTCTGAACGATCTTTTCCAGCTTGCGCATGGTGGCATCAAGAACTTGGGCATTCATGCCCGCTTTCGCAGAGGCCTTCTTCACGTCAGTATTTGAATCAGCAAACCGAGTGGACGCTGCAGCATGCAACACCACGTGCGTGAGGCGACCTTTGCGCGGGTGACGGAGACTTGCCGGCAATAACTTACGCATCGTCTCGGGCGAAATGCCGTTGACAGAGCCACGCAGGTACGGCTGATATTGCACACCGAGATAACCCTGCATCATGAGTGGATACAAGTACATCTCGCAAAACTGCTTGTAGCCGTACCAGGGGTCACCCTTGCGGCGGCGCTCAAAAGACCCGGCATCAATGAATTGTGGACGAGAACCGATGAACTGCACGTTGTACGGAGTTGCATCCTTCAAACCAATGCCATCAGCCAATGTCTCACGAGTCAGTTTCAACTGCAACAAGGCAGCGTCTTTGAGCATGCTGAATGTCCATTCATACGGATATGAAATGAATGGCAACATTGGGTGAGTCATCGCAGATGACCAAGGAGCAGAGAGACCAACAGTTGATGGCTCGACAATGTTTGATTCAATCAGTTCGCCTGATTGCAAAGCGCCTTGGATTGACTTCTTGCCCCATACGGCCTTGATGTCTTTTGCGCCCTCTTCTGTAAAGGCACGTACTACGCGACCGTCTCCGACGAAGACCCTGCTTAAGGGGTCACGAAAAGAACCTGGATCTTGAGAAATTCCTGACATGGATCAGTCGTGGGAAGATTCGAATTCGTCGTCTTCTGACGACTCAGTGGCTGGCATTGGCTTCCCGGTGACCTTTGAACGGATACGAGCCATACCCATCTTGAAAGCAACGGCGAGACCGGCAAAACCACCAGCAATGGCAGTGACAATCATGCTGCCTGTTTGTGCGTCTAAGTAAGAGAACATGGCTGAAAGGCTACCCCACAGTCCCTCGAAGAAACCGAGACCCTAAATACCCCTCTCGGGGTCATATTTAGTCGTTATCCTCGCTTCATGCCCAAAAACCCAGACACAACAGCGATTACAGCGGGTCGTGGACCTTCTGCATCTCTCGCTCCTGGGCTGTGGCCTTCGACTGTTTGGGAGTCATCCAGCCTCACTGATGCCACCCAACGTGCAACAAGTCTGCGCTCTGGCGAGTTCTACGCCAGATTTGCCAACCCCACTGTGACCCAGTTTGAACAGGCAGTCGCCGAATTAGAAGGCGCAGAATCAGCCCTCGCCTTCGGATCTGGCATGGGTGCCCTCGCTTCTCTTGTTTTGTCGCTGTGCGGGCAAGGGTCCCACATTGTCGCCCAGAACAATATTTATGGCGCCACCCTTTCGTTCTTGCTCGGGCCATGTGCGCGCTTTGGGATCGAAACAACATTGGTCGACCCCACCGTTCCCGGGTCCTTCGCCGCAGCTGTTGTTCCAGGACGCACAATGCTCGTTATCGCAGAAACGCCATCGAATCCCCGTCTCTCCATCACCAACCTGGCAGAACTTGGCTCAATCAAGGGACCATTCACAGTTGTCGACTCAACAATGGCGACTCCCACTGGTCAACGACCACTCGACTTCGGCGTTGACATCGTTCTGCATTCAGCTACCAAAGGAATTGGTGGCCACAACGACGCACTCATCGGAGTGATCGCTGGTGAGAAAGATCTCTTGAACGATGTGTGGTCATATGCCGTGATGCACGGAGCGTCAGCATCGCCGTATGACGCCCTCAATGCATTGCGCGGTATTCGCACTCTTGCTGTTCGCACTGAACGTCAGAGCAAATCAGCATTGACCGTTGCCCATGCTCTGCAAGCGCATCCATCTGTCAAAGAAGTTTTTCATCCATTCCTTGAATCACATCCTCAACATGATCTTGCACGCTCACAGATGCGTCATGGCGGTTCTATCGTTGCAGTCGAACTTCACGGCGGATTCGATGAGTGCAATGCATTTGTTCAGAAACTTGAACTGGCACATATCGCGACATCATTCGGCGGCCCAGAGACACTTGTGTGCCACCCGGCAACAAGCACGCATGCAGGATTATCAACTGAGGCACTAAATGCAGTGGGCGTGACCGAAGGGCTCTTGCGATTCTCTATTGGCCTCGAAGATGCCGAAGATTTGGTGAGTGACATCACCAACGCATTAAAGAATTAAATGTTCTTGGGTGGACGTGGGATAAATCCACTCGTTCGCGCGACATAGTCGGCATAACCCTCGCGGCGACGGCTCAGTGATCGCTCCAACATTGGAACACCAGAGATCTTCAACAAGAAGAACGTCATTACAACCGGGCCAATGAAACCAAAGACTCCTGAACCGGTCTCGGCACCAACGATGCCAATACCCCACCACAACAACGCATCTCCGAAATAGTTCGGGTGACGAGTGAGGCTCCACAGCCCTTTGTCCATCACTTTCGTGGCGTTTGCAGGGTCTTTCTTAAATCGAGCGAGTTGGAAATCACCCACTGCTTCAAACATCAGTCCAACTGCCCACAACATGATGCCCATCACGGCAATAGGACCAACCCCGGGCGAATCGTCTGCGTTACCCAAGATCACCGGCAATGACACAGTCCACATCAATGCACCTTGCAAACCAAAAACCGTGACGAGGCTGATGATTCCGAAGTTTTTACCCTTCTTCTTTCGCATTGCCTTGTAGCGCCAGTCTTCACCATGGCCGATGTTTCTCTTCGCGAGATACAACGCAAGACGCATACCCCACAGACCAACCATGATGGCGAGAAGAATCTGTCGGCCCGAATTGCCATCAACGGTGAGAGCGAGAACCCATGAGGTGACCGCGAAACCTGCGCCCCACACGATGTCGACGATTGAAGCATTCTTGATAACGAGGCTGATGATCCATGTGGTCACCATTACAACCGCGATAGTGATCGCAGCTATCAACATTGCATTACCCATTGTTCAATCCTATCGACAGTGATTGTTCTGAAATTCTTATCCCAACAGCTTTGTCCATTGCACACCATTGATCATCAAGCCATGCCACAAATGCTTCACCTGTCGCCACTGTTGCACGTTGGTGTTCTGTCACTTTGACATGAACACGCAAGGCACTCTTCGCCAGATGCCTCACGATTCCGCGAAATGAATCCATTCCGTCAAAACCAGAGTGCCACATCGTGACCACTTTGGCATTGGGCACTGCTGACAACAAAGCAGTGACACCGGCCGTCTTGGGTGCCATTAGATATTTGAGTTTTTCCAACTTCTCTGCACGTTCTGGCGACTTCTCACGAACACGTTCCAGAATTCGCTGACGTTTGACATCGTTTGCGCGTGTCCCTTCTGGAAAGATCACTGCAATTTCATGAGCCGAAAGACCAAGTGCCATCTGCTCAATGCCCTGCAATTCACTTGCAACGTCCGAAGATGAGCGATCTAGGAAATAGTTCGGCAAACGATGCCCGACAACATCAAGACATGGGTCGAGTTTGAGTTCTTTCTTCAGCACATACCGAGGACGAAGACCAGAAGCTGTCATAAACACCCAGGCACTCATCACAGAGTCAGCCAAACTTGCATGGCGGCACAAGGCGATAAACGGACCATCTCCCAATTCGTCGGCGCCTTCCACTTCTATGCGCAATCCGACAGTCAGACCAAGAGCACCCACCACACCTCGAGTCCACAGTTTCTGCAGGACGAAATTGGCATCTTTGTTCCGAGATTGACCGACGACCCACAGTGCAATAGCCCCGATAATGCCGAGGGTCTCAAGCCATGCCCACAGAAGACCGAACGAGGTGAAACGCACAAGAGGGAAACGCCAGTTCCGGCGGACGGCGTCAACAAGCAGTAACCCAGGAAGCCACATGGGTAACAAAATGAGCAGAAGGACAGCCATTGCAGCCACCCCCAGCACCATGACTGGCCGACGAACCCACGTTCTCTCCATTCCCGAACCCTATTCCCTCTGCCTCCAACCGCAGGGATGCCATATGGAAGACCAACATCCCTTTTACATTTTGTAAACTTGGGGGGTGACTGACTTAGCCCATTCCGGAACCCGCGTCTCCTTCAAGGTCAACGGACGAGAGGTCTCCGTCTCTGTCGAACATCCACATCTCCTTGCCGCTTTGCGAGATGAATTGGACATCACATCCCCCAAAGACGGCTGCTCCCCCTCTGGTCAGTGCGGCTGCTGCACAATCATGATCGACGGCAAGGCCCAAGTCAGCTGCCAGTACCCCGTCACAAAGGCCGAGGGCAAGGACATCATCACGCTTGAAGGCGTCGACGAAGCCGAGCGCACTCTGTACTCCGATGCATTCGCTGCATGCGGAGGTCTGCAATGCGGCTTTTGCATCCCCGGCATTGTGATGCGAGCAAAATCGCAAGTCGACAAAAAGGGCGCCGATCTCAAGCGTGAAGATATGGCTCGTCATCTTGGCGCACACCTCTGTCGTTGCACTGGCTATGTGAAGGTTCTCGACGCCATTGAAGCGGTCGCCAAAGGCACCCCTGTTGATGTGTCCATGCCTGGCGGCGTCGGTTCTCGAGGCACGAAGTACGAAGCCAATGAACTTGCCCTCGGTGATCGTGGATATGTCGACGACATCCGAGTGCATGGAATGCTGCATGCCGCTCTCCACCTCACCAAGCATGTGCGAGCAGACATCACAGCAATTGATACCAGCGCGGCCAAGGCAGCGCCTGGTGTTGTTGCTGTCTTTACACGCGCCGATGTTCCTGCCGAAAACAAAGTCGGCATCATCTACAAAGACTGGCCCGTCTTCATCGGCGTGGGTGAACGCACCTCATATGCCGGAGACGTTCTCGCTATCGTCGTTGCCAATACCCGCCGCGAAGCACGAGCCGCCGCAGAACTCATTGATGTTCAGTACTCACCACTTCGTCCGATCGTGGATGCTCGTGCCGCCATCACTGATCCAGAGATTGCTGTCTGGGGTACAGAGAACAATGTTTTGTCTCGCAGTGAGTATTCAAGGGGAGACGTGGAGTCCCAACTGGCTTCCAGTGCCTTTGTCGTGAAGGAAACTTTCAACACACAACGCATCGAACATGCTTTCCTTGAACCCGAGTCAACATTGGCAGTACCGGATACCAAGAACGGGACAATGCATGTGTACTCGGGTGGACAAGGTGTTTGGGATGATCGCGATCAGATCTGTGCGATTCTCGGCATACCCACAGAGAAGGTCACCGTCGAACTCGTCTCTAATGGAGGTGCATTCGGCGGCAAGGAAGACATGTCGAACCAAGGTCAAACTGCATTAGCGGCATGGCTCTTGCAACAACCCGTGAAGTGCACACTGTCTCGTGAAGAGAGTCTGCTGATGCACGCCAAGCGACACCCAATCGAGATGGAATACACAGTCGGTTGTGACGCAAACGGAAAACTCACTGCCGTACGTGCGCGCATGATCGGCGACTCTGGTTCATACGCCTCTGTTGGTATGAAAGTGCTTGAACGAGCCGCAGGACATGCGACAGGTCCGTACCACACTCCCTCTGTTGATGTTTCTTCCATTGCTGTTCGCACGAACAACCCGGTATGTGGTGCGTTTAGAGGATTCGGTGCCAACCAAGCTCAGTTCGCAATGGAGGGAACTCTTGATCGCCTTGCAGAGAAGGTCGGAATTTCTGGCTGGGAAATTCGCAAGCGCAATGTGATTCATCCAGGAGAAGTATGGGGACCTGGCCAGATCATGGACGATGGTTGCCTCGGGGCCGAGACATGTCTCGACACCATCAAAGATGAATACGACGCAGCAGTTGCAGCAGGCAAAGCTGTCGGTCTTGGTTTGGGACTGAAGAACTCTGGACTCGGCAATGGCTTCCGAGAGATCGCACGTGCAGCGATTCATTTCCGCGCCGATGGAATTGTCGAAGTTCGTCACGGCTGGACCGAAATGGGACAAGGCGTCCACACTGTTGCTCTTCAAGTTGCCGTTGAAGAACTAGGTATCGATGCAGCGAGTATCCGCGTCATTGTTGACACGACTCGTCAACTTGGTTTCGGCCAAACAACAGGAAGCCGTGGAACATTGATGGCGGCTGCCAGCGTGAAAGAAGCATGTGCAAAAGCTGACCAAGACGGCCGCAAGGTTGGTGTCGATTACATCGGTGAATACGTCGTTGACTGGACCCAGCACCTTGGTGAACCAGGCGTAGAGAACCCAACTATTCACTCTGCATTTGGATACGCAGCGCAACTCGTTGTCATGAATCCTGAAACCCAAGAGATTGAAAAGGTTGTTGCAGTGCACGACGTTGGTCGTGCCGTGAACCCAACTTTGTGTGAAGGCCAGATTGAAGGCGCGGTACACATGGGACTTGGATATGCATTGACCGAAGACTTCCCCAGTGATGAGAACGGATTCCCTACCAATATGACGTTGCGGTCGTTGGGGATCTTGCGTGCCAAGGATGTGCCTCCTATCGAAGTCACATTGGTCGAATGCCCACAGCCGAAGAGCCCGTATGGCATCAAGGGCGTCGGAGAGATTGGTCTTGTTCCCACTGCACCTGCGGTTGCTGCAGCACTGCATAACGCAGATGGACAGTGGCGAACACGCCTTCCTATGAAACCAAAGAACGACAGTTCAAACGATTAAGAATGACACGAGACCAGGAGAAATTATGACTAGCCCAGCAGCGATTTACCTTCAAGATGCACATCCCATCAAAGAAGGCATGGACTACACGAAGTACGCAGAGGAAAAGGGCTTTGAAGCCGTCTGGCAAGCCGACAGCCGGTTGGTTCGCGATGCGATTGTTCCGATGTCGGCTTTCGCTGCCGTCACCGACACCATCAAGATTGGTTCTGGAGTTGTTGATTGCTGGACACGTAACCCAGCTCGACTTGCTGCAACATTCTCGACGCTCGATGACTTGGCTCCGGGTCGAGTCATCCTCGGTATCGGCGCATGGTGGGACCCATTGGCTGCGAAGGTGGGTGTTTCTCGTGCAAAGCCAATCCGTGCGATGAGAGAGATCATCACCGCGGTTCGCGGGCTCCTCGCCAACGAAACCGTCACGATGAATGGTGAGTTTGTGCATCTCGATGGTGTGGAACTTGACTACGTGTACCAAGAGCGTCGTCCGAAAGAAGTGCCCATCTATCTCGGTGCAACAGGAATGCAGATGATGGAACTTGCAGGTGAAATTGCTGACGGAGTTGTGCTCAACTACCTCGTGTCTCCTGATTACAACAAGACCGCAATCGAAGCCTTGGCAAAAGGTGCAGACAAAGCAGGTCGCAAGTGGGAAGACATCGATCGCCCACAGCTTGTCGTGTGCAGCGTGCACGAGGATCGTAAGACCGCCTTCGACATGGCTCGACTGATGGTGACGCAGTATCTCGGTCAGCAACCGCACATCATGAAGGCGTCTGGCGTGCCGCAGTCACTTCTCGACAAGGTGGGCGAAGTGCTCACATGGCCTGCCACACATGAACAGGTTGAAGCCGCATCGAAGCTGGTCCCTGATGAGATTGTTCAGATGCTCACAGCCTCAGGCACGCCCGATGATGCCCGTGCAAAGGTCCGTGAATACATGAAAGATGGCGCTACCTGCCCGATTCTGTATCCATTGGGCGATGTGAAGGCAATGATTGATGCATTCTCTGGCTGGACAGCCTGACGCTTCCACGCTGAGTAATACGCTGAAGTGGTGAGCCCACAACAGCCGTTGACATCACGACTTGCCGGATTCGGTGCGTCTGTCTTTGCAGAGATGACGGCACTTGCCGTTCAGACTGGCTCCATCAATCTTGGGCAGGGCTTCCCTGACTACAACGGCCCTGATGAAGTTCTACAGGCCGCACAGAGTGAGATTGCTCGTGGTAACAATCAGTATCCACCCGGCATTGGTCAGGCTGATTTGCGGTCAGCAATCAGTGAGCACCAATTGCGATTCTGGGGGCTCTCTTATGATCCCGCGACAGAGGTACTCGTCACGATGGGTGCAACCGAGGCGCTTGCAGGAGCCCTCCTTGGCATCTTGAACCCAGGGGACGAAGTCGTTGTTTTCGAACCTCTCTTTGACACCTATGCAGGTTGCGTCGCTCTTGCTGACGCTGTCCTCTCCCCTGTCACACTTCGCCCACAGTCTTCAGGTCATTATGGCTTTGACCCAGATGAACTGCGTCGTGCCGTCACACCACGAACTCGAGTCATCTTGTTGAACTCTCCGCACAACCCCACTGGCATGGTGTTCAATCGTGACGAGTTGCAGATGGTTGCTGACATTGCCCAGGAGTACGACCTCATCGTGATTTCTGATGAGGTGTACGAGCACCTCGTGTTCGACAACGCACAACACATTCCCATTGCGTCACTTCCCGGAATGCGAGAACGTACCATCACCATCTCTTCTGGTGGCAAGACGTTCAACACCACCGGATGGAAGATTG
>ERZ1022756.298-NODE-298-length-15960-cov-9.052625_pt1 | contig 15960 bp, 14 predicted proteins | sample MGYA00520902_ERZ1022756 | MGnify/ENA primary metagenome ERZ1022756 (study PRJEB33162, sample SAMN09537601) | freshwater metagenome | isolation source: freshwater | place: Canada:Alberta | collected 2017-07 | study: EMG produced TPA metagenomics assembly of the...
GACCCACCCAACCCAGAGCCTTTATATCGCCTATTGCGGTGGTTGACTCGTCTCCAAGAATGACGATTCGAGTTTCCACTCTTTCTGCTGCTTCCATTGAGTTACAGAGCCAGCGCTCTTGCTATGACGTCAGCTTGCTCCACTGCGTGACGCTTTGCGGAACCCGTTGCAGGAGAGGCGCTTGCTGGCCTTGAAACCAGAGTTGGAACCTGTCCGTTCATGTATTTTGGCAAGAACAAACCGATGTAGGTCCAAGGTCCCTGGTTGGCAGGTTCATCCTGCACCCAGTAGAGCTCGGCATTTGGATAAGAAGCATAGGTTTGCTTGATTTCATCCACCGGAGTTGGGTAAAGCTGCTCAATACGAACAACTGCGATGTTCTTCTCAGTTCGCTTATCGAGCTCGGCGATTAGATCCCAGTAAATCTTTCCGGAACAAAGAATCACGCGCTTCACGCTTGCTTTTTCAAGACCCTGAACATCGTCAATCACTGGTTGGAATGCGCCAGAGGTGAAATCTGAAACGGATGACGATGCTGACTTTAATCGAAGCATCGACTTAGGGGTGAAAACCACAAGAGGCCTTCGGGGCCTTGTAAATGCTTGCCTGCGGAGCAAGTGGAAGTGAGACGCAGGTGTACTTGGCTGTGCAACAGTCATGTTGTTCTCAGCACACAGCTGCAGGAATCTCTCGATTCGTGCAGATGAGTGATCCGGTCCTTGCCCTTCGTAGCCGTGTGGAAGTAGCAGAACCAAACTAGAGTGCTGGTTCCACTTCTGCTCGGCCGAGGAAATGAACTCGTCAACAATGGTTTGTGCACCATTTACGAAATCTCCGAATTGCGCTTCCCAAAGAACCAAGGCCTCCTTATTCTCGATGGAGTATCCGTATTCGAAACCCATTGCAGCGTACTCACTAAGCAGTGAGTCGTAAATCCAGAACTTGGCCTGATTCGCACTCAAGTTTCTAAGTGGCATCCACTCTTGGCCGTTGACACGGTCGTGGAATACAGCATGGCGCTGAACGAAAGTTCCTCGTCGGGAGTCTTGTCCGGCAAGACGAACAGGCACACCTTCCATTAGAAGAGATCCAAAAGATAGCAACTCGCCAAAGCCCCAGTCGATTCCACCCTCGCGACTCATCTCGACTCGCTTGGCCAGAAGCTGCTGAAGCTTGGGGTGCACAGTGAATCCAGGGGGAGTGTTCGCGTGAGCATCCCCGATGAGCTCAAGTACCTCTTTGGAAACCGCTGTTGATCGGGAGATTTCTGGCTCATCGCTGGCAGTTGTTCCAATGCCTACGCGGCGCGGAATCAACTCAATCGGAGCAGCCATAGCCTCGTGGACTTCAACAAAGGCATTTTCCAGCTTGGCTTGGAAGTCTGAGTTGGCAGCTTCAAACTCTTCCTTTGTGATGTCTCCTCGCCCAACTAGGGACTCGAGGTAAAGGGTTCTAACGGAGCGCTTGGCTTCAATGAGGTTGTACATAAGGGGCTGGGTCATCGACGGGTCGTCACCCTCGTTGTGCCCGCGACGTCGGTAGCAAATCAAGTCAATCACGGCGTCATTGTTGAATTCCTGACGATACTCAAATGCAAGTTGAGCTACGCGCACAACAGCCTCAGGGTCATCACCGTTTACGTGGAAGATTGGAGCTTGAATTGATTTGGCAACGTCGGTTGAGTAGACAGTTGAACGTGACTCTGATGGCGGGGTTGTGAATCCAACCTGGTTATTGATTACTAGATGGATAGTTCCTCCGGTTTTGTACCCCCTAAGAGCCGCCATGTTCAATGTTTCTGGGACTACGCCCTGACCTGCGAACGCCGCGTCGCCATGAATCAACACAGGAACAACTGGGAACTGATCTCTTAGACCGTCAATGCGATCAAGTTTGGCTCGAACGATTCCTTCTAGAACAGGATTCACAGCTTCCAAGTGCGATGGGTTTGCGGCTAAGGAAACCTTAACCTTGTTGCCCTCAAGGCTTTCGAAGGTGCCCTCAGTTCCAAGGTGGTACTTCACATCTCCAGAACCTTGAACAGTTTTGGTGTCCGTGTTTCCTTCGAACTCCTTGAAAACCTGACCGTAGGTTTTTCCTGCGATGTTTGTAAGGACATTTAGACGACCGCGGTGAGCCATACCAATACAAACCTCTTCAATTCCAGCGTTAGCAGCGGATTGAAGGAGCTCATCCATTGCAGCAATAGCGCCTTCGCCACCTTCGAGGCTGAAGCGCTTTTGTCCAACGAATTTAGTTTGTAGAAATGTCTCGAAAGCCTCGGCTTCGTTGAGCTTGTTTAGAATGCGCAGCTGTTCTTCGCGGGTTGGCTTGGCGTAAGGCTTTTCTAGTCTGTCCTGAAACCATTTGCGTTGGGCTGGGTCCTGGATGTGCATGTACTCAACACCAACTGTGCGGCAGTAGGAGTCGCGAAGTGTCTTTAATATCTCGCGGAATGGGGCCTTAGTCTTTCCGCCAAATCCTGCAGTTCTGAAGGTTCTATCGAGATCCCAAAGGCTTAGTCCGTGGTTTAGCACATCTAGGTCTGGGTGAGTTCGCTGCTTGTACTCAAGAGGATCGGTGTCGGCCATCAAGTGTCCGCGGACTCGGTAGGCGTTGATTAGCTCTTGAATTCTTGTGGATTTGTCGCGATCATCCACACCGTCACGTTCAAAGTCAGCAACCCAGCGAACAGGTTCGTAGGGAATTCGAAGGGACGCAAAGATCTGGTCGTAGAAACCATCTTCTCCAAGCAGAAGACCGTGAACAATCTTTAGGAATTCACCACTGCCGGCACCTTGAATTACTCGGTGATCGTAAGTAGAAGTGAGGGTGATGATCTTGCTAATTCCAAGTTTTGCCAGTTGAGCATCGCTCATTCCTTGAAACTCAGCTGGATACTCAAGTGCCCCAGCACCTACGATGCACCCTTGTCCTTTAGTTAGTCGCGGCACAGAGTGGACGGTTCCTATTCCACCAGGGTTCGTCAGGGAAATCGTAGTTCCCTGGAAATCTGCCGCAGTCAAGGTGTTATTCCGCGCTTTGGAGACTAGTTCTTCGTAAGCGGTTAGGTACTCGGCAAAGTTCAGACGCTGGGCACGCTTAATGTTTGGAACTAGAAGCGCCCTTGAGCCATCAGGCTTTGGAATATCGATTGCAAGTCCAAAGTTGATATTTGCAGGTTGGACCACAACTGGCTTTTCATCGAGAATGTCGTAGTAAACGTTTTGGCTAGGGAATTTCTTTAGCGCCTGAATAATCGCAAAGCCAATCAAATGCGTGAAGGAGATTTTTCCACCACGAGTTCTTGAAAGATGAGAATTAATTACCAGACGGTTGTCAATCATGAGCTTCGCTGGAAGAGCACGGACGCTTGTGGCTGTAGGAATCTGGAGCGAAAGATCCATGTTGGTGGCCAAAGTCTTCGCCATGCCCTTTAGGGCAGTGACCTGATCTTGAGCCTCCTCGTCGGATGAGTCGGGGATAACAGCGATTGATTCAGTGATCGGGGCCTGTGCAGGAATTGGTGCTGGTTTTGCCTCAACGCGAGTGGTCTTGGCCACTACCGGGATTGATGAAGTGGAGCTTGATACTGTTGCCGAAGCAGACCCTGCCTGAGCTACTGCTCCTTGAGTTGACTGGTAATTCTCGAGGATTGGCCACCAGGCCTTGTCGACGGAATCCGGGTTCTGCTTGTACTTTTCGTACATCTCCTCTACCAGCCAAGAGTTGGCTCCGTAGTCGTCTTGCAATCCTTCACCGGACACAGAAAAACCCCTTATTTGTTGGTCGGAATGACTTCTATATCTTACGCTCTAGGGGCATTGGCGGTCCGGGACTAGTCAACTACCGCAGTTTCAGGGCCGTTTCGGTAGCTACCTTCTGGGCCACTTACCTCTTTCGTACTGCTCAGGCCATTTGACTTCAACACCCAATTCATGCGCCGCACGAAGCGGCCAGTAAGGATCCCTAAGGCTCGCTCGTCCAATCAGAATGACATCGACTTGTCCCGACTCCAGAATCTCCTCCGCTTGCTTCGCGTCCGTGATTTGACCCACCGCACTTACTGGCTGGTTTATTCTTTCTGCCACATACTCTGCAAAAGGTACTTGGTAGCCGGGGCCACTTGGAATTTTGACTCCAGTGATTAGCCCACCACTTGAAACATCAATTAGATCAACCCCAGCCTCGGTTGCCCACTTCGAAACCTCAGCTGTTTGCTCTAAGTCCCAGCCACCTTCTGCGTAGTCAGTGCCGGACAATCGCAAGAACAGCGGCATCGCATCAGGAACCGCAGCTCTTATTGCGCCAATTGTTTCTAAAAGAAAACGAGCTCTGTTTTCGAGAGAGCCACCGTAGTGATCGGCTCGGTCATTTGAAAGAGGGGATAGAAATTGATGAATCAAATACCCGTGGGCACCGTGAATTTCAACCGCATCGAAACCGGCAGCAACGGACCTTTTGGCTGATTCAGCGAACGCCTTTACAAGCTGCGCAATTTCATCACTTGAAAGAGCTCGCGGTGCTGCGTAGTTTCCAAAGGCAACACCTGTTGACGAGACGCTCTGCCAACCACCTTCACCAATTGGAACAGAACCAACACCACTTGAGTCTCTGTGGACAGACGCTTTTCGACCAGCGTGAGCAAGTTGCATGGCAACTTTTGCACCATTGTTGTGACAGATCTCCACAATTTTTTTCCAAGCCATGGCCTGCTGGTCGTTCCAAATACCGGTGCACCATGGAGTGATTCGACCTTCTGGGCTAACCCCTGAGGCTTCAACAATAATCAGCCCAGCACCGCCAATAGCCCTCGATCCGAGATGGATTTCCTGCCACTGCCCAGGCATCCCGTCTTGACCTTCAGCCGAGTACATGCACATGGGAGATATCCAAATGCGGTTTTTAACCTCAAGCCCGCGCAGCGTCAGAGGTTCAAACAGTTTCGGCATTTGCATTCCTTCTTTTGATAACTACAGTTCCAAGAGCTGTGAACAGACCCAGAATCACACCTAAACCAATAGCAATATTCAGGGGAACAAGTTCAGTCAGAAAGCCAATTACAGCGGGCCCAGCTAACACTCCGGCGTATGTAATTCCTACAACTTTGGCCATATTTCGTCCAGTGTGGGTTTCCTCCCCAACTTCTGCGGAGTAAGCAAATATCTGTGGGACAACCCCTGCGATTCCAATTCCTGCAATCACCCAGCCCACAAGGGCCATCGGAGAAGTGGTTGATAGCACAACGATACAAGTCCCAAGGGCAGACACCAGTGACCCAAACCGAATTACAAAAATTCTTCCTCGAGCCGCAACAACTTTATCTATTACTAATCTGGTTGTTCCCATCGCACCTGTGTATACAACCAGTGCAATAGCTGCCTGAGCATCAGAGGTTCCAATCACTCGGGCGTGATGCAGTGTGGACCAGTCCACCCCGGTACCTTCAGCAATTGCAGCTGCTGCTGCCATAGCACCTAGAAACAAAACGTAACCAAGTACCTTGCGATTAGATGCGTTTTGCTGCTTGAGTCTAGTTTTTTCAGCCTGCTTGTCTGAGGAGCCCTCACTCTTGGTGGGCTGGTGATTGGGATTATCGGGAAGCATCCAAGTTCGCATGGTGATTGCTATCAACAGCGTTGCCATAGCGGCACCAGAAAGAGTTGTTTGCATATCAAGCTCATTCGCTAGAGCGAGCCCACCTAGGCTTGCCCCAATCAAGCCACCGAATGACCACATTGCATGAAATGCAGAAAAGATTGGACGCTGATAAGCCTTTTCAACATCAACAGCGTGGGCATTCATTGCAACATCCGTGGCTCCAACTCCGATGCCAAGCAAAAACAGCGCAACACCTAGAAAAAGAGGGGTGTCGGCAAGCCCGGGAAGAAACAGCATGACGCCCATAAAAGTCCCGGACAAAAAAGTTGCGGTTCTAGATCCAACTCGATCAATCAGGTTTCCAACCAGCTGAATGGCGGTTAGGGCACCGCCTCCAAAAACCAACAACAGCGTTCCGATCGCTGCGTGCGAGATTTCCAGCTTGTTTTCAACAAAAGGAATATGTACGGCCCAGAAAGTCACTGCGGCACCGGCGATTGTGAAATAGGCAAAAACTGCGAATCTTGCTTTTTGTAATGCAGACACCGGGTCTCTCCCTCGAATCTTCCTCGGACGCAATAAGACCTATCTTAGGTAGCCAAATTCGCTTCCCAACCCTAGGTCTCTAGCTAGGACTTGGCTAACAATAGGCGCTTAAGTAGCTTTCCAACCTTGTCCGCTTCGATCAGGAAGCCGTCGTGGCCATAATCGGATTTGATTACAAACAACTTGTTTCCCAAGAGCTTTTTAGGACCACTTTCAGCAATTAGCACTTGGTTCGCAACGGGGAAAAGGCGATCGCTATCGATTCCAACTAGCAACAGCTCGGCTTTGATTTTCTGAAGAGCCTTTTTTACTGAACCCCGCCCGCGAGCGATATCGTGTGAATTCATAGCCTCCACGAGCGTTAGGTAACTATTTGCGTCAAATCGGCGGGTGAATTTGTTGCCGTGGAAATCCAAGTAGCTTTCGACGGCGAATCGGCCACCGTCTCCGAAAGGATTTACTTTTGATTGCCAAGTTCTCTCAAACCTTACGTTTAGCTCCTCAGGGGAACGGTAGTTCAATAAAGCCATACGTCTTGCCAGAGCAAGACCTCGATAAGGGCCCTTACCTGCGGCAGCGTCGTAGTAATCACCTTCGTTGAATGCCGGATCAGCCTTGATTGCTTCTAACTGAACCGAGTTCAAAGCAATTTGATCGGCGTTTGAAAAAGCGGGAGCTGCTAGCACTGCAATTTTTTCCATGGCTTCTGGATGCTCAATTGCCCATTCCAAAACCTGCATGCCACCCATGGAACCACCAATGATTGCTTTCCATTTTTTGATTCCAAGCTGCTTTGAAAGTTCAACCTGAGCAGTGACTTGATCGCGAATTGTGATATAGGGAAAACGCGCACCATACTCTTTGCCTTTTTTATCCAAAGAAGTCGGACCAGTTGAACCTTGACAGCCACCGAGCATATTTGGCGCGACGACATAAAACTTATTGGTATCGATAGCAAGTCCTGGCCCGATAACACCATTCCACCAACCGGCAGTGGGATGCGCCCTTGTCGCTGGACCAAAAGCATGAGAGTCCCCAGTTAGCGCGTGAAGGACAAGTAGTGCATTCGAGCCATCGGGCCTCAGCTCGCCCCAGGTTTCGTAGGCAATTTTTACGCTGTCAATTCTCTTGCCACTTTCAAGCCTTAAATCGAAGGCAGTTGTGAACTTCCGATCTCCTTCTGGGTCGCCATCTCGCCATGCGCCAGAGGCCGGAGGCTTTCCAATGAGCTTCCTAGCCATTTCATCAGTAATGAACTCAGACGGGATACTGTCGCCAGATACTTGAAATTCCATAATTGTAAAACAGCCTACCTAGCTGAGTGCATCAACGGCTAGAGAAGCTAGCAGAGCTGCGCCATCACCAAGGATGGAATCATCAAACATTGCCTTGTTTGAGTGGTTGGTTGCAGCGTTGGTGTAATCCTTGTCCGCTGGGCAGGCTCCCATAAATACAAAAGCCCCCGGGACCTCACTAAGTATTGACGCAAAGTCTTCTCCGCCGGCAATTGGTGTAGGGAGATTGATATACCTTCCAGGACCAAAAACTTCGCTGGTCACTTTTTCCACTGCCGTAATTGCAGCAGGGTCATTCATCAAAACCTTGGTTGCTCTGGTGAATTCAACAGTGGCACTCAAGCCGAAGCCCGATGCAATTGAAGTCACTAGTTCCTGCGTGTACTGCTTCAGCTTTGCGGCATTTTCCTCAGAGAAAACCCTTACAGTCGCTCCGAAGGATGCAGTCTCAGGGATCACGTTTGTGGTGGCCGTGTCTCCGGCTCTTACCCACCCGATGTTAACAATCACCGGGTCGAATGCACTGAAGCGCTTGGTGAGCATTGTTTGAATGGCGGTCATAATCTCGTTTAGCACGCTGATTGGATCCTTAGATAGCCATGGCATCGAACCGTGACCACCGCTGCCAGTGACAGTAACAAGAAGATCACCAGCAGATGCCATTAGCGGCCCGCTCCGGGACCCCATCATCCCAAGAGGGTAGGAGCTAAAAACATGAAGACCGTAAGCCCTGATCGGCTTAGTTCCTGAAACCATAAGAGCCTGCTCATCGATCATGATATCTGCCCCGTGATGACCCTCTTCACCTGGTTGGAAAAAGATGACCACTTCGCCCTTTAGCTCAGACTTTCTTGAGGCAAGAATCTTTGCCGCCCCAATACCCATTGCCATATGTAGGTCGTGACCACAGGCGTGCATGAATCCATTTGTGGACGAATACTCGAGTCCGGTGTCTTCAATTACCGCTAGAGCGTCCATGTCAGCTCGCAATAAGACAGTCGGTCCAGGTGAATCACCCTTTATATGCAGCACGGCAGAGGTTACAGACTTGCCCAATGTGATCTCACCAAGGGCTGAGACCTCATCGAGAATAACCTTGAGGGTATTCGGGAGCTCAAGTCCAAACTCAGGATTCTGGTGGAGCTTGCGCCTGATGGCCTGTAGCTCAGGCAACATCGATTGTGCCTGTTCAAGAATTGACTGGGTCATGGAATCATTGTGCCACCACAGAAGCCATACCCTTTATACATGTTCTTTAGCTCCATGCACCCGTCTTGGCAATCTCGGCTCACAGCCTGCAATGCCTTGTTGACAGAGATAGAGCACCGACTGGCCGAAGAGCCAGAGCTGACCCCACAGTTGCCGCTGGTTATGCGAGCGTTCGAGGGTTCTTTTGAATCTGTAAAGGTCTTGCTAATTGGTCAAGACCCTTATCCCACCAAGGATGTAGCTTGCGGATTGGCGTTTGCGGTTTCCGAAACAAGCAGGCAACCCCAGAGCCTCAAGAATCTCATGAAGGAACTTGCAAGCGACATACCCGGGACACCAAATTCGGGAGAGCTATCTCGGTGGAGTGAACAGGGGGTGATGTTGCTCAATTCTGCTCTAACTACCAAAGTGGGCTCACCGGGCGCCCACGCCAAAATCTGGAGTGAATTCACGAGGATTGTGATAACTGAGCTGGACTCTAGCTCGCTGGTTTGCTTAAGTCTCGGCGACTATGCCAAAAAGCTCAGCCAAGCAATCATCCAGGGTCAGATCATCCAAGCTACCCACCCAAGTCCACTTTCAGCCGCACGAGGATTTTTTGGCTCACGAATCTATTCGAAGGTCAATTCTGCACTCGAGTCAAAAGGCTTGGCCCCGATAGATTGGTCCTGTTAGGAGCTGCTGTGGGTCTAGATTCTTCATCTCGCTGGAGATTGATTAGGCGATTTCGCGCTCGCCAATTCCAAGAGGATACTGACCGGCCACTTAGCGTTCGCCTAAGGGTTGCAAATACTCAGGACTGTTATGCAATATGTGAAATCTATAACTTCTATATTCAAAACTCAGTTGTGACCTTTGATGAACAAACTTTAGAGCTTGCTTATTGGGGAGAAAAGCTCACCTATCTGAACAAGCAAAACCTACCCTTCATAGTCGCCGAGTCTGAGTCCGGTGAGATTCTAGGATTTGCTTACGTAGCACCTTGGCGACAAAAGTCTGCCTACCGCACAACGGTTGAGGACAGCATCTACCTGCGAGCGGCAGCAACAGGCAAGCGCATTGGAAGCAAACTCCTCGAAGAACTTCTAGTCCTTTCCAAGCAAGCTGGAGTCAAGGAAGTGGTAGCCGTTATTTCTGATAGCGGTGCCGAGTCATCCGTTCGACTGCATGAGCAGTTCGGATTCAAGAAACAGGGGCACCTTGCAAAGGTGGGCTTCAAATTCGATCGTTGGCTTGGGACAATTCTCATGCAAAAGAGCCTCTGATAGATTGAGAAGATGAGTATGAGGGGCACAGCATCAGCGGTTGCAGTGACGGCACTTCTGCTAGGGGGGATAAGCCCTGTAGCTCATTCAGCTACTGTTTATTCCGAGAACTTGATTCCAGGATTCATTGTTCGGTATGAGCCCGGAGTTTCCCCGATTGCACAAAACGGAGAACCAACCGGCGCCAATCTGGTCGCAGGAAGGGTTTCTTCGGAAGATCTCGGTGGTGGTCTCTATGCACTAGAACTCGAGACTCCTGTGAAGCAAAGCGTCGCTAGAGTTTTGGTTGATCGCCTGGTTCTTGATCGAAGAATTTCTCAAGCGGAAGCAAACTTTGTGATTTCGCAATCTGCATTAGAACCCAGGGCCTTCAAGACGCCCGCTCTTTCTAAAGCCCGCCCAGCTTCGAGCCCGAGGTCTCTTTCTGCAAAAACTGCTGTGACAGCATCTGCTCCACAAAGAGCCAGAGCACGTTTGAGCTGGAAGGCCCCCACCAGTAGATTTGGTGCCAGTATCGTTGGATACAGAATTCAATACTCCTCCAATGGCGGTTCCAGCTGGCGAACTTTAATAAATAACACCGGTTCGGCCCAGACCAGAGCATTTGTGAGCGACGGAATACGAGCCGGAGTTAGCTACCGATTTCGAGTTCGCGCTATCACCAATGATGGATCTGGAAGCAACACTATTGGCGCTAGCTCCAACATCGCGTCACTAATTGTCAGAACCGCACCTAAACCAGTTATCTTGACCTCCGGTGAAAGAGTCGGGCCAGGTAGCGTTAGTTTTCTTGAACAGTCAATTTCTGATCGGGGTGGATACTCAACTTCAAAAATTCGGTATCGAGCAGTGGCTACTGCCGCTGATGTTGAACCGGTCGAATCGTCTTCGTGCAATAAAACACGGTGTCGATTTCCAACTTTGCTAGAAGACATTTCCTATAGCGTCGAGATCTTTGCAACGAACAGGAGAGGCACCTCAAGCTCGCAAGACGTTGTCGCCATTGACGACTTCTATTTCCCTCTTCAGTGGCACCTAAGTGGTCAATTCGGAATATCTCTTCCCGCTGCTTGGAAGTATTCGCGAGGCGATGGCGACAAGGTTGTTGCGGTTATTGATACGGGAATAAAGTCTCACGAGCAGATAGACAGTATCCTGACAAGAAATGATGATGGCAGCATTTATGGCTATGACTTTGTCTCGGACATCGAAAACGCAGCCGATGGTGACGCCAGCGACTCAAACCCTAATGATGAAGGGGAAGACTCGTCTGATGTAAACCTCTATCACGGCACTCATGTGGCAGGGATTATTGCCGCTGCTAATGATTTTGAGGGAACTTCTGGTATCGCACCCAGGGCAAAGGTTTTGCCAATCAGGGCTTTAGGGAGAACCGGAGGAGATCTAAAAGACTTAATTCAGGCGATTAGATGGGCATCGGGGGAGAAACTTCCTCGAGTTCCGTTAAACAGGTACCCAGTTTCCGTGATAAATCTGTCTTTAGGCTCGAAGGAATTTGCACCATGTTCCAGCCTTCTCGCATCTGTAATCAAATCAGCTCTTGATAAAGGAATAACAGTTGTCTCGGCTGCCGGAAATGAAGGCCGCGACTCATTGTCGTTCCCGGCAAATTGCAAGGGAGTTATATCTGTTGCAGCGACTCAATCATTGGGCGATTTGGCTACCTACTCAAATTTTGGCACAGGCACATTCATTTCAGCACCGGGGGGAGAGATAAACGTTGGTTCGGTAGAAGCACCTGATTCATTTGGAGCAATCATGTCCTCATGGGTCAACGAAACAGACTTGCCGGACTATAGATTTGCCGAAGGCACTTCCATGGCTGCCCCTGTTGTTTCCGGAGTTGTAGCACTTATGTATTCGATGCAACCAAACATCTCACCATCGCGAGTCAGGGCAATTCTCAGGGAATCCGTGAAGCCTTTTCCAGCAGGATCGGTATGTGCCACAAACGGCGGCTGTGGCGCGGGCATAGTCAATGCCCAGTTGGCTTTGGCTAGAACGAGTGTCTTGAGATAGCGCTTGCTTAAGAGTTAAACAAAAAAGACCCGCAGCAGCGGGTCTTTTTTCTTTGGTGCGGAAGGTGGGACTTGAACCCACACGTCCTTTCGAACGCTGGAACCTAAATCCAGTGCGTCTGCCAATTTCGCCACTCCCGCGTTCCTCGAATAGTCTAGCCAATTCTCCTTGTGGATAAATCCCTGCAAGCAAATTTGGTTTTGAGCAAAATTGGCCTTACTGATCTAGTAGGGAGATAGCTTGTCTGACCTGGTTGCCACGCTGTCAGCGCATGCCCGGCGAAGACTTGTAGCCGGCAGCATTGAACTGCAAAGTGCCCTAGATGAGGTTCTAGACCGCGCGATTGAGGCTGAACCTCTGGGGGCTCTTGCTTCGCAAGAGCAGCGGATAAGGCTCCAACTAGAAAACCAACTTTCAGCTTATGGGCCGTTGCAACCACTGCTTGATGACCCAGAAATTGAGGAAATTTGGCTAAATAACAACTCAGAAGTCTTCGTTGCAAGAGCAGGAATCAGTAGCTCGCTCGAGATAAGCATCGGTCAGGAACTTCTTCAGACATTGATTGAGAAAATGTTGAGAAACACTGGGAGGCGACTTGATCGCTCATCACCTTTTGTGGACGCCTCACTAGAAGACGGCTCACGACTTCACGTTGTAATTCCAGACATCACAAGAAAGAACTGGAGCGTGAACATTAGAAAGTTTCCGCGAAAGGTTCATTCGCTCGATGCGCTTACCAAAATGGGTGCCATGTCGAGCAGGCAAGCGAACTTTCTTAGTACTCAAATCAGAGCTGGAAAAAACATTCTGGTGTCTGGAGCCACGCAAGCGGGAAAGACCACTCTCCTTTGCGCCCTGCTTAATGAGGTAAGTAATCTGGAGAGAGTGGTTTCTGTCGAAGAAACCTTTGAAATTCGGTTTCAAGGTCTTGATTGGGTAGCAATGCAGACCAGACAATCAAACCTGGAGGGAATCGGAGAAATAAGTCTTCGAAGACTTGTCAAGGAAGCTCTAAGGATGAGGCCTGGCCGAATAGTTGTGGGTGAGGTCAGAGAAGCCGAAAGCTTCGACCTGCTGATTGCCCTGAATTCCGGGTTGCCAGGATTATGCACAATTCATGCCAATTCTGCTGCAGATGCAATCACAAAACTTTGCACGCTACCGCTGCTTGCGGGAACAAACATCACACCTGAGTTCGTAAATCCTACGGTTGGCTCCTGTATAGATCTAGTTGTTCATTGCCGGATGCTTCCAACTGGCAAACGCGTGCTTGATCAGCTAGCAACTATTCAGTGGAACAAAACAGATTCAAAAATTGAAGTTCTTGAGGTTTCACCATGAAGAAGCTGAGGCTGTCTCTTGAAGCGGCCGGTATCTCCAGGTTTTCGCCAACCCAGGTTCTTTTTGGAGTTGTGCTTCTTGCCACGCTGATCGCAAGTTGGATTCAATTGAGTTTTGAAATTTGGGGTTTGACGATTTTTTGTGCTCTGGCCACGGTCGGCTTGGGCGCAGAAACTCTTTGGCTACGTGCCAAGCGCAGAAGCGACCAGCTGACGCGCCTATGGCCAGAGGTACTTGACTGCCTGCAGTCAGCGTCCACCAGCGGTTATGGAGTAATCGACTCTTTAGAACAACTTGCCAAAGTGGGACCGTCAAGAATCCAGCCGATTTTTCAAGAACTAGTGGACCGAATAGATTCGGGACTTGGTATAGATCAGTGTTTGGATTGGCTCAAGTCCCAGTTCGGTTCACTCCAAGCTGACCGTTTGGTTGAGTTAATAAGAATTGTCCATCGCTCCGGAGGTGGAGGATTTATTCAGTCACTTCGCGAACAAGCCACTAGCGCCAGATCTGAGATTGCTCTGTGGGGGGAACTTGAATCAAAGCAGGGGTGGGTCACTGGGACGGCAAAGCTAGCGATCATTGCTCCTTGGATAATCATTGCCACCCTTGCCGCAAGAGCGGAGAATGTTGCAATCTATAACACAACTGAAGGAACTGGAGTTCTACTCGTTGGACTAATTGTGTCTCTGATTGCCTATCGCCTCGTAGGCTTTATGGGAACTCTTACCGGACCAGGTAGGGTGTTTACAAATTGAGTCTTGAGTTTGCGCTAGCTATTGGTTTTGGTTTAGGTATTTCTGGTTTAGTGACTAGAGCCTTTGACAGCTCCGAAGCGACACTCGCCAATCGAGTTTCAAGAAAACCTTTATCGTCGCACCCTTTGAAAACCAGAAGCTTCAAGTCTTTAGCAAACTCATTTAGTCGTCAGTTTCGGAGTTCAAATTCATCAAAGCTTGAAAAAGTCTTATTTGAGCTACCGGAGATTATTTACCTACTGACTGTGAGTCTGCGATCCGGTGAAGGCATTTATCGGAGCTTTGCCACTGTAGTGCCAAGATGTGATGGTGATCTGGGAAGGGAACTCGCCAGAGTTCTTAGGGCGGTTGAATTCGGCGCCGCTTTCGGAGAAGAAATTAAAAAACTCTCAGAGCTACTTCCCCACCCTCAGGTATCTGAGTTTGTGAGCAAGGTCTCGGTTTCACTCGAGCGAGGCACGCCGCTAGCCCAGATGCTGAGTGAGCAGGGGATGAGCGTTAGAGAGGAAATAAAAAGTCGACTGCTTAGACAGGCGGGCCGTAACGAAACTCGGATGCTTATACCTTTGGTCTTCTTGATTCTCCCAATCACAGTCCTGTTTGCCGTTTACCCAAGTCTCGAGCTACTTAATTTCGGATTCATCTAAAAAAAGGAGAAAAAAATGAATAAGAAAATGCTTCACGACGAAACTGGTGATGTGCCGGGTTGGGTGCTTATTACCCTTATGACCGCGGGTCTGGTGGTTGTGATGTGGTCCTTTGCGGGACCAGCTCTTCAAGGCGTGTTCCAGCAGGCGATGAACCGTGTGGTCAGTTTCTAAAGCTGATGGATCGGCGGTCTCTGATTTTGTCCTAGTTGCATTTCCCATGCTGGCAATTTTTGTGGCAACCACATCCCTGGCGTTTGGCTCCTACGCTCAACTAGTTTTACTCGACTCCACAATTGAAGGTGCCAGATATGCGGCTTTGGCGGATCAGGACATCTTCTCGGGAATTGCAAGAACAAAGAACTTGGTAGCTGCTGGATTAGGGCCTGCAATCTCTGTGGATGTTAAAGGTACGGTTCTAAGAATTGGCACTTTGGAGTCCATCCGTTTCGAATCAACGCTTGGTATCAACTTGATTCCCGGGACTAGAATCTTCACCGCCTCTTCGGTGGCCACGCGTGAAGGTGAGTACTAGTATCTCGTCCGAGCAGGGCTCGGCTGTTTTGGATTTGGTCGGATTTGGGATTTTGCTGCAGATACCCATCTTGATGTTTGCAACTTTTGCTATCTCACTTCAAGCGCAGAGTTTTGCAGTGGAGTCAATTGCAAGGCACGCCCTCCGATCTCACTCACTATTGCCCGTTATTGAAAACACTCAAGCGGTCGTGACCGAAATTGCAAATGATTTTGGATTGTTAGAGGGTCGATTGAATTGGAGTTTGTGGTGCACTCCTAACCCAAACTGCTTAGAGCCGGACACCACAGCCCGAATCGAAGTCAGATATGGCGGTTTGGTTGCAAATGCCAGTGCGCGTTTTTAAACCTGATGAGCTGGGCTCATTAGCCCCTTTAGGGATTGGATTAGCCATGATTTCTCTGAGTTGCGTGCTGTTGGTATTGGCAACTGGGAGCCTCTACCTAACCGAGCGTAGGCTGACTACGGTAGCTGAAGCCACAGCAATATCTGTCTTGATTGATTCCAAGGGCAATCTAGGGCAACCGCTGTATCCAATGGCAATAAAGTGGCTCGAACGGCACAGCCTCAAAGGATTGAATCAGGTAAAAATTGCGGAGGTTTCCTCGGCTGATGGGCTTACTGTTTTGGTCAGGCTGTGCAGTAGCTCAATTCCTCTTTTCTCAAACTACATGTTCTCTGAAATCGGTAAGGTTTGCTCAGAAGCCTTGGCGCGCCGAGGTA
>ERZ1022756.299-NODE-299-length-15928-cov-9.452781_pt1 | contig 15928 bp, 13 predicted proteins | sample MGYA00520902_ERZ1022756 | MGnify/ENA primary metagenome ERZ1022756 (study PRJEB33162, sample SAMN09537601) | freshwater metagenome | isolation source: freshwater | place: Canada:Alberta | collected 2017-07 | study: EMG produced TPA metagenomics assembly of the...
TGCTCCGAATTGTTCTAGGGAGAGAACGGTGATTCCTTCAAGGGGGCGTGGCATTGTTTATCCTTTTGTTTGTTATTGGTGACTTACGATTTCGATTTTCCCCGAGCCAGTTACAACTTTACCTACCGTGATAAATCCCTGTTCGATGAGTTGAATTTCAAACTCAGGATCGACACTGGCCAAGAGTCCGCCATTTGTTTGCGGGTCGAAAAGTGCAGCCTGGGAGTTATCATCATTCAATCCCAAGACTTCTCGATCTAACGCAGCGCGGTTGCGCGCGTCAGCTGAAGTTCTTTTTCCAGAATCAAAAAGTGATTTCGCCTGAGGTAAAACTGCTTGAGAAGGTAGATGAACTTGTGCGTTTAGGAAAGAGTCACCAAGCATTTCGCTCAGGTGGCCAATTAACCCAAAGCCAGTGACATCAGTAACGGCGTGCACTGCCGAACCTAACTCAGCTAGGGAATTGCGCGCACCTAAGTTAGAGACCTTCATTTGCTCGAGCGCGATGTCTTCATCACCTTGCTCTCGAGTAGATAGCAAAACCCCTACACCCAATGGCTTGGAAAGCATCAATAAGTCACCATCCTCCATTCCAGTTTTCCGCCAGATCTCATTTGGGTGAACGTATCCCGTAGCGGCTAACCCAAAAATTGGTTCTGCAATGCGAACTGTGTGACCACCAAGAATCTCAACTCCGGCTTCCTTGCAAGCCAAAGCTGCACCAGAAACACAGGCTGAAATCTCAGCATCAGCGATTTCTTTTGGAAAGCCGCAAACCAACAAAGCAGTTTTTGCTAATCCACCCATGGCATAAATGTCAGAGAGTGAATTAAGCGCACTTACGTATCCGTACTCAAAGGCATCGCTAACAACAGGTGGAAAGAAATCGATGGTTGTGATCAGTGAAGTAGTTTCATTGATTGCGGTAACGGCAGCATCATCTGGCGCAGCTAGACCAACAAGGGTGTCGATACCTTGTTGGTCATATGCTGCAGCACGAAGTAGCTTCAGAAGTGACGCGTCTGCCTTAGCAGCACATCCACCACAAGAAGTTAAATCCCGAAGCCTTAAGCCCGTTACATCAAGTGTCATTTAGTTCTTAAGGCCTCAACGAAGTCGCGTGAGTTCTTGGTAGAAGGCAATGACATAACCGCATTAAGAACTCGATCAGCCACATCTGTTCCTGCGACCAACGAGACATTGTCACGGAATTTAGTCTCAACGTCACTAGTAGATAGTGGACGTTCATCTGCTCCGCGGTTAATGTCTTCGCGCTTACGAAGCGTGCGACCATCCTTAGTCTGAATGATTACTTCACCGTGGAAGTACTTCGGGAAAGTAGGGTTTGGATCATTTTGGTAAGAGACTTTGGCTGCCAATTCCAATAACTCAGGATCAACCAGGCAATCATCATCAAGGTCAGCCAAAGTGAATCGACGCTTTGCAATAGCTGTTGCCACGATGAATGGCAATGAGAACTTCGCATCGTAATCACTTCGTGGAGTTAGCTTTGCTTTCGCTGGCTCACACACAACTGGTACAACCTGTGCTGGCACGATTGTGGTCACGGACTCGATGTCTGCGGCACTTAGGTTGTTTTCGGTTGCAAGCTCAATTGCAATATCAATGCATGCGTGAGTGAAATGGCAAGCTGCGTAAGGCTTAATTGCCACTCGCATCAATTCCCAAGCTGACCCTAAGTCGGCTGCAACTGCATCCATCTTTAGGTCATGGCCGGCAGGAGTATGGGTTCCATAAAGACCAAAGCGACCTTCATAAATTGCAAGGGGCGCTTCAAACTTTGCCTTGGCAAGTTCAGCGGCAGTGATGCCAGAAACGGCAGCCCATCCTGGATGCAGACGCTTTGTCCAAGCACCAGTTTCTAAGAACTCCATTGAGCCGGATGCCAAGGATCCAACGATTCCTTGAGCACTGGCGATGCCATGAGCATTAAGACCTATCATCTTCGCTGCTGCGGTAGCAGCACCAAATGCACCGGCTAGCCCAGTTGGGTGGAATCCTTGAGCATGGAAGCCACCATTAGCTGCAGTTCCAACTCGGGCTCCAATTTCAAGCGCAACTAAAAAGCCAAGCACTAGATCGTTACCACTAAGTTCCCGATCATCAGCAATTGCAATTGCGGTTGGTAGGGCGCTGGCAGTTGCATGAATTACACCAGGAACGTGAGTGTCATCGAAATCTAAACCGTGAATCAAGATGCCGTTAAGCATTGCTTGATCACGAACTGTGAAACGCTCTGAACAAGCAATCGCACCACGCGGTCCAGACCCAAGCGCTACTGTCGCAGCAATGCTGCGAGTGGCGAACTCATAGTGAGTAGAAGCAAAGGCGATTCCAACTGCATCGAGGATGTTGAGTAATGCTTGATCCTGCACGTGCTTAGGAACATCAGTTATTGAAACGCCCTGTGCCCACGCTCCAATTTCAAGGGACAAAGTTTCATTGTTTGACATGGTTACTCCTAGTTGAATCGTAAGCCGAGAGTTTCGGCGATTGTGGTGCGCTGTACTTCATCAGTACCGCCTGGAATACGTAAGTTACGTGCAATCTGAAACAGCTTGTTGATATCAGTGTCACGGAGTACTCCGGAGCCACCGTGGATTTGTAGGGCGCGATCTGCCACTCGATAGAACGACTCGTCGTTGCTTAGCTTCAAGGCACAAATCCGTCGCACTTCATCACTTGGTCGCGGCAAGTTCCACCAAGGACCTGGGGTGTCAATCGCGCGTGCTACGTCCAGCGATAGTGAACGAGTCTGTTGCCAATCCAAATACATGTCAGCGATCATCCACTGAATACCTTGCTTGGCACCAAGTGGTTCACCGCCAACTATGCGGGTCTTGACGCGCTCTAGCGTCTTTTCAATCAGGTACTTGTTCCAGCCTGAACACATACCAGCCCGACGCATACGGGTGTAGTTGAATGACATAACGGCAATGTCGAAACCGCCGTTAACCTCACCTAGTACTGCGCTCTCTGGTAACACCATGTCTTCAAAGTGAATCTCACCGGTGTAGCCATCGCCAAACATCGTCTGGTAAAGCTTGCCAATTTTGTACCCCTTGTTTGCATATTCTTTAGTGTCAAACATGAAGTAAGTGAAAGACTGACGACCGCCGCCAGGATTTGTGATGGCAAGAATTTGAGCAACATCAGCATCAAAGTAGTTAGTGATGTAAGCCTTGGTGCCATTAAGTACCCAGTCCGAACCTTTGCGAACTGCATTGGTCTTCATGTCATAAAGATTTGAACCAGCGCCAGTTTCGGTAACTCCATGCAAGCTTGTCTTGAGGCCCTTAACTAGGGGATCAGTGAACTGTTCCTTTTGGTGAGGGTGGGCATGCAGTAGACGAGGAGTTGCGCCCTCAGACCAGGAAAGCAGAGCTGGGTTCAATCCAACACCGTATCCATAAACCTTTTCTTCAACATAAATCATGTCTTCGCGGCCAAGGCCTCTTCCGCCCAAGGATTCAGGTAGATGTGCGCTATAAATGTTTTTGGCACCAGCAGCAGCCATGATTTCGCGCCGAGCGGCGATGATGTCTTGATGTAAACGGCCATTCTCATCTAGAAACTTGGACTGGTCGCTAAGTAAGTGATCAAGCGCCTGTTCGCGGGGAGCAACTTCATTTTCATAAAGATCAGCTACCTCAGCAATTACGCCTTCAAGGTGAGCTGGGATGTGAAGTTCTACATCGAGCGGGGAGGTTACGTTGCTAGTCATTTTGATCCTGTTCGGTTTATTTGAGTGACTTGATTTTTGTTATGTGTTTCCGAGAAATCTAGTGCGATGGGATTGTCAGGTAAGGCTATTGTTTCGTAAGATCCAGTTGCGTGCCCCTTGAAGCTAGCGCGATGAGAGTAATGCGACATAAGGGGCAAAATGTCACGAGCAGAAACTCTTCCAAGGTCACCAAATTTGTGTGAGCGTTCACCGCAGACTGTTGCTTCATCAGAGTGGACATGCGGCCCAGCCAAAATGATTGAAGTTGGATGCGCCGAATGCATGACGCCGCCAGTAGAAGGTGTGGCATGGTCGCCGGTAATCACGATTGTGGTTGTTTCGGCTAACGCAAGCAGTTCATTGCAGGCACGATCTAAACTTTCAATCACATCGCGCTTTAGTGAAGGTGACTTGGTGTGGCCGGCTTCGTCCGTTGCCTTGGTATGGATATGAACGAAGGAATGAGTTTTACTAAGTTCGATTCCCGCCTGAATTCGCGCTTCAAAATCTTCTTGAATGTTTTCCAGATCACTAGGAATGTGAAGCTGCGTCATTTCTAGAGTTGCAGCTAAACCTCGATACAGCGCCGAACTTGTAACTGCTGCACCGGTTAGCCCGGTTACCTTCTCGAATGAGTTGAGTTGAGTCTTGAAGCTAGCCCATTTAGTTACTGGGGCAATCAGTTCCAGTTTTCCAGATTCTCGTCTGGCCTTATTGATGGGGTGATCCCGCAACATTTTGATAGCCGAACTCAACCAACTGGTCATTAATTCAGCTGATTCCTGTGCGGCTTTCTGATCTGCCGCAGCATCAAGTGGCAGTGGCTGGAGTACGGGATGTAGGTGCCCAAAAAGTGGATCGCTATCACTTATCTCATACGAAGACAGTGCAGCCGATTCCAAAATGCATTCACCATTACGCAGTGGATGCAACACCGGATTTAATTCATGTGGCATAACTCGAAGTGCATCAAACAAATCTAAACAATCAGCTGAGTCTTCCGCACTTACTCGACCAACGGCATGAAGTTGACCATCTCGAATTTCTGCTGGGCGAAGTGCTAAATGAAAATGAGGGCGCTCATCTGCGATTTCAATCCCCATTCCCGTTGCCTCAAGTAACGCTCGACCAGGAAAAGTTTGAGTCTGACCAAACATGGCCCAATGGCTACGTTCACTTGAAGTTGCTCTTCCAGGTCCAAATGGTTGATGGATTCCAGAGACACCGATGCGAGTTAGTTCGTCAAGATTTGGGGTAACAGCTGCCTCGAGCGGAGTTTGATTACCCAATTCATCGGCTGGGCGATCACCAAGACCATCAAAGGTAATCAATATCATCGGTGTTCGGTCATCCCACATTGGTGCTGGTTTCACTTAAGCACTCGCCTTCACGTCAATAGTGCTATTCCACTCGTTACGAATCGTGGAAATTGCACCTTGGGCTACTAGTGATTCCCAGGTGTTGTCATTGGCGGCCAAGGATGCGCGGATGTCAGATGCTGAAAGCTTGTTTTCCGGAGCTAGAAGTTCCATAACTTCAAAGCCAAGGTCTGAAAACAGCGCTAACTTACTCGCTTCCCAAGGACTAAATATGCGCAGTGCAAAGACTGTGTTTGCCGGCACCTGCCATGATTCTGGAGCAGTTAAATCAAATGGAATGACCTTAACTTCTGCACCCTTTAATTCGGATAGCTCAGAAATCGAATCATTGATGATTTTGACCCGAGATTCATAAGAGAACGGATTAGCCGCATCTGTGTGACGATGTTGACTTGCACTATGTTCCTGCAAGTTGGCTATGTCAGGATTGGTTACGCCAATAATGATTAGATCGAACTTGTGGCCTAACGCTGACAGCACTTCCAAATGTTGATTGTGGAAGGGTTGGAATCTGCCAGTGAAGCAAGCCACACGCTGAGTCATTGTTTGATGTTTAACTCAGTGCTTTGATCTTTGAAATGGCTTCATCCGTTTGAATGACGTCGGCGTAACGGCGACCAACATCTTGCATGTTTGCATCATGTGGACCAGCATCTTGATCGCCACAGGCGTCATCGATAGCAATTGTGCGGAAACCGTAAGAGAAGGAGTCAACGATAGTTGCGCGAACGCAACCAGATGAAGTTACTCCAGTCACGAGCACAGTATCTATGCCATTTGTAGTCAAGATGCTGCTCATGTCGGTGCCAAAGAATGCTGACGGGAAGCGCTTCAAGATATAAACATCGTTCTCATCCCATAGATCCGGGTGAATTGAGGCTTCGTATGAACCCGGATGAATATCGCGCAGTGCTGGCACTTTCCAACGGGCAAATTCAGTATCTGTTGACCAAGCAACTGCGGTGTGGATGACTGGAATTCCGGCAGCACGAGCAGCTGGGAATAGGCGAGCGGCATTCTTAATGGCCCGTTGGGCGTGCTCGCTTCGTCCTAATGCAAACTTGGGATCACAGAAGGACATTTGAAAGTCAACAGCGATGATCGCCGGTTTTGTTCCCCAGCCAACTTCGCCTTGTCCGTAACCAGCATTTTCGAATGAATCTGACATGTGCCCTCCAAATGGCAAAATACCCACTTCTTGTATACATCTATTCCAGAATTCACGCTAGGTTTTGACTAAATTAAGGGTTTCATTAGCAGCCACGAGTAAAAAGTGACAGAATTGTATGCAATATGCACAATCAGGAGCCCAAGTGACTAGTTTCGACCTCTATAAGACAGCTGATGAGCACGAAGAACTTAGGTCGGTGGTCAGGTCTTTGGCGGATGCCAAAATTGCACCCTTTGCGGCGGAAGTAGATGAAGACGCCCGCTTCCCGCAAGAGGCTTACGATGCATTAGTTGGCGCGGAGCTTCAGGCCATACACATCCCAGAGGCCTATGGTGGCGCCGGTGCTGACGCTCTAGCTTCGGCCATTGTTGTTGAAGAAGTAGCCAGAGCCTGCGCATCCAGCAGCCTGATCCCAGGGGTGAACAAACTTGCTTCGCTACCCGTGATCTTTAGCGGCAGCGAAGAACTTAAAAAAGAATTCTTGCCAGGCTTAGCCTCGGGTGAAACCCTCTGGTCCTATGCACTGTCTGAAACAGATGCTGGTAGCGATGCCGCAGCAATGAAAACAACAGCAGTTGCTAATGGTGATTCTTGGACTTTGAACGGCTCTAAAAAGTGGATCACGAATGCTGGCGAAAGCCACATCTATACCGTTCTTGCGGTAACCGATAAGGATAAAGGTGCCCGAGGCGGTATTACAGCTTTCATTGTTAAGAAAGATGATCCCGGTGTTTCTTTTGGAGTGCCTGAAAAGAAACTCGGAATCAAGGGTTCGCCAACTCGTGAAGTTTATTTGGACAACGTAGTTATCCCGGATTCTCGTCGCATTGGTGAAGTTGGTGCAGGCTTTGGCATTGCAATGACCACTCTGGATCACAGTCGCATTGCTATCGCCGCTCAGGCAGTTGGAATTGCACAAGGCGCATTGGATTTCGCTGCCGGCTACATCAAGGAACGCAAGCAATTCGGTAAGGCCATTGCCGAATTCCAAGGTATCCAATTCATGGTTGCTGACATGGCAATGAAACTGGAGGCTGCACGTCAGCTAACTTATGCTGCAGCGGCTCGTAGTGAACGGAATGATGCAGACTTAACTTTCTTTGGTGCCGCGAGTAAGTGTTATGCCTCTGATGTGGCCATGGAGATCACAACTGATGCCGTGCAACTACTTGGTGGCTACGGATTCAGTCGCGATTATCCAGTAGAGCGCATGATGCGTGATGCGAAGATTACACAGATTTATGAAGGTACAAATCAGGTACAGCGCATTGTGATGTCTCGTCACACCTTGGCTTCTAGATAACCAATGTCCAAAGCATCTCCGGAAAAATTGCGCCGAGATGCGCTTGGAATTTTGGCTGCCGCGATTGCGGCGCAATTAGCAGTTTCTACTGCGCAACAAGGGTTACCTGCTTTGGGCCCGATCTTGGCAAGCACCTTTAATCTCACAACTTCAGGTGTGGGATTGCTCCTAGGAACAATTAGTCTCGGGACTGCAACTGCGGTTATCTTTTGGGGAAAACTCGCAGATCGAATGAATGATCGACTGGTTGCACTCATAGGTCTTCTGGGTACCGCAACTTGTTTTGTAATTGCAGCGTTCTTTAAGGCATCAGAGGTTGCACATTTCGCACTGATATTTGCTGGCATCATGATGGCTTCGCCAACAGTTGCGATGACAAAAGGGCTGGCAAGAAATTTTGTCCACTTAGGAAACATCGGCTTTGCACTCTCAACTAGACAAGCAGCAGTTCCAGTTGGTGGCGTAATTGGTGGCATTGTCCTCACTGGTATTGCAGTTTCGAATGGATTAAGTGCTGCGCTTTACGCCCTAGCTGGATTGATCATTTTGAGCGGGCTGTTTGTGATTTTCGCTCCAGTAGGCGTTCCTGAGCCACCCCGACTAAAAGCCGAGAACTTGCCACCTGTTGATTGGCGCAAGCTTTCACCGATCCTGTTTGCTGCAGCATTCTTTTGTTTAACTCAATTGGGTATCGTCGCACTTTTAACTTTGTACTTAAGCGACAGTAGAGGCTGGACTCCCACTCAAGCCGGACAGCTCTATGCCTTAATGATGGCGTTTGTAATCCCATTGCGAATACGACTTGGGGTTATCAGCGACCGCCACCCAATGCAGCGGGTCAAATTTCAAATCTTTATTGCACTACTTGGGGCTACCTTGCTTTTGCTTTGTGCAGTACTCGAACAGTACGCAATAGTTGTGCCACTGCTTTTCTTGGCTGGAATTACAGCCATGGGCTGGAATGGCCTGCTGTTTACAACAGCAGTAGTAGCAGTGCCGGCGGAGCGAGTTGGATTCACACAAGGCGTGCTGCACAGTTTCATATTTGCAGCTGGGGGAATTTCACCCATCATTATGTCTCAGATCGTTGAATCTTTCAGTTGGCAGGCAGCCTGGACCGTAATGGCGATATGCTCAGTTATGGCAGCAGTTTCGCTAAAGATGTTTGAAAATACACCCGTCAAGATAGAGGAATCGGCATGAGTAAGCAACGCGTTGATACAGATCTGCTAGATGAGATTCAGCGACGAATTCTATGGCTTGCCGTGCGCATGGTGGACTTTGCAAACCGCGAGCGTGAACTTAAAGATGACGTCAAGGTCGGTGGTCATCAAGCCTCAAGTGCGTCACTGACTTCAATCATGACTGCGCTGTATTTTGATCACTTAGATGGACCAGATCGAGTAAGTGTTAAGCCACATGCCTCGCCGGTGTTCCATGCGATTCAGTACTTGCTCGGAAATCTTGATGAGAGCTATCTAAAGCGGTTGCGTGAGTTTGGTGGACTGCAGTCCTACCCATCACGAACTAAAGATCCGGATGCGCCAGATTTTTCTACAGGCTCGGTAGGACTAGGTGCAGCAGCGCCACTATTTGCAGCAGCTACCCGACGTTATGTTGATTCTCATTTTGGCGAGCGACCACATTCACGCTTCATTGCCTTAATCGGTGATGCGGAACTTGATGAAGGAAACGTTTGGGAAGCCGTAGCAGACCCTGCAACAACTGAACTTGGAAATGTGATGTGGGTTGTTGACTTTAATCGACAGTCACTGGACCGCGTTATTCCAGGTATTCGAATCATGCAATGGCGCGCCCAATTTGAGGCAGCAGGCTGGCACGTAATCGAAGTCAAGTATGGAAAGAAATTGCAGGCTAAGTTCGCTGAGCCGTTTGGCAAGGAACTTGAGGCTTGGATTGACGCCATGGCGAACGAGCAATATCAATCGCTCTTTGGATTCAGGGGACAAGAATTGCGAACCCGCTTCCTTGAAGGCGCTCCAGCCGAAGTAGGAAAGTCTGTCGCTGGACTAAATGATGATGAACTTTACGAACTAGTTACTGACTTGGGCGGACATAACTTAGATAGCCTTCGCGACGCTTTTTCAGTTTGCGATAGCGTAACGGACCGTCCAAGCGTTGTTTTTGCATACACAATCAAGGGTTGGGGATTGCCTATGGCAGGTAACCCAAGAAACCACTCCGCACTTCTAAGTGGCGAACAGATCGATAACTTCCGTAACGAACTTGGTTTGACCTCTGAAAATGAATGGTCAGATTTTGATCCACAAAGTCCTGCCGGTGTGTTGGCTGCCCAACGTCGGCATGACTTACATCGCCCGCCAACTTCAAAAGGTGTAGAACTAAACATTCCGGCACCAGAGGTTGCCACTGGCACTAAGCCACTAAGTACGCAAGAAGCATTCGGTCGAGTTTTGGTGGATCTATCCAGAATTGAAGAAATCAATAAGTACATGGTGACGACTGCGCCCGATGTTGCTACATCCACTAACTTGGCTGGATTTATCAATCGCAATGGAATTTATTCACCTGATGAACGTCGAGCTTGGAATGAAGACCCAATGCTCAAATGGGCTGAAGGCCCAACTGGACAGCACATTGAACTTGGCATTAGCGAAATGAACTTGTTCCTTTTGCTAGGCCAGCTTGGCTTATCTTGGGACCTTTCGGATCAACCTCTGATTCCAATCGGAACTGTTTACGACCCATTCGTTTGCCGCGGTCTTGATGCCTTTATTTATGGCACATATTCAGACGCCCGATTTATCATTGCCGGCACACCAAGTGGCGTGACTTTGGCACCAGAAGGTGGCGCACATCAGTCAACAATTACCGCTTCAATCGGTATGGAATTGCCTGGCGTTACATTTATCGAACCGACTTATGGAACAGCGCTTAGTTGGATGCTTGCTGATGCCATCACCAGGGTAGCTGCAGGTCCGTCAGGAAATAAAACCGCTGCTCCTTACGACGACGGCGCGTTCTACTTCCGACTAACCACTCGGCCACTTGATCAAGCTCCGTTCGAAGCTGCCCGCAAACGCATTGGCGATGCTGTACTTAAGCGCCAAGTTTTAAGTGGCGGATACCGATTATTTGATGCCTTCGAGCAGTTCCCAGAATTGCGGGGAGCAGTTGATGCTGAGCGAGTACCAATGGTTCACCTAATCGCATCCGGCGCAGTTATGCCAGAAGTTTTGGCAGCAGCTCAAGAGCTGTGCAGTGAGGGAGTTGCTGCTCATGTAATTGATGTGACTAGCGCGGATCGTTGGTACGGATCTTGGCAACGTACTTTGCGCCAAGCGGTTCGCACTGCTTCCGCACCAAGTCTGCCTGGTCCACTTTGGTCAGTAATCGGAGATCGGGCTCCAATCGTGACGATTCAAGATGCATCAAGCCATGCAATGGCTTGGATGGGCTCTGCCGTCGGCGTTCCTTGCGTCTCACTTGGCGTCGACTCATTTGGTCAGTCTGGAACAATTAAGGATTTGTATAACATCAACGACCTATCATCTGGTGCGATAGTTAATGCAGCTCTTGCTTCGCTAGCTCTCGATAATCGATGACAAATCTGACAACACCGACTAAGTCAAACACTGCGTTATTCATAACAGTCTCAGTGCTCTTTGGTGGCAACTACATGTGGGCACATTTTGCCCTTCAGTCATTCTCGGCCCTTGAAGTTGCCTGGGGGCGCACAGTTCTAGCGGCAGCGACGTTAGCGATTGTCCTGTTGGTAACGAAAGATCGTTATCCGCGCGGTAAAGAAATTTGGATCAAGCTGAACATTGCGGCCTTGCTTTTTAACACAGTTTCCTTCGTTGGTATGGCAACTGCGGTAAGTCGAATCACCACTGTACAAGTGAGTATTTGGAATGCACTAGTTCCATTAGTGACTCTTGGTTTTGTGCTGGTATTCATTCCTGAAGAAAATCCAACTTGGCGTCGAGTAACTGGTTTGAGTATGGGTTTCTTAGGAGCCATTTTCATTGCCCACCCTTGGACTGGACTTGGTGATTTTGATGCAATAGGTACCGGAGCAATCATGGTCGGAACCACTAGCTATGCAGCAGGACTTGTGTATGCCAGGCGGAACTTTGCCAATGTAAAAAACACACCAACATCAATTGCTGCCGGGCAGATGCTCTGCGCGTCCATACATTTCGCACTAATCTTGCCGTGGTTTGTAACTTTCACAACTGATGCTTCAACTATTTCGTTGATTTCAATGTTGATACTAGGTGTGGTTGGCACTGGTATCACTTACATCATGATTCAAACTTTGATCAAGCAATCTGGCGCTGGAGTGGCAAGTGACACTACCTACGTAATTCTTTTTGTCGCCATCATGCTCGGAATCATTGTGCTGGGTGAAGCAATTAATGTCTGGCAGATTATTGGTTCTGCATTGATTCTTGTCGGCTTGGTAATCATTAACACTAAAGAAAAAACCTCTGTAATCACGCCTTAGTGAATACAGGCACTGACGCGTCTAGTTACCGTTCGAGTAGTAGAACGTTGACTTGCATTTTCAGAATGTATTACGGACTATATCTCTAGGACTAATGGAGTGCTACCTCCCGAGAAATTTTGGAGTTTTGTGATGGTTGGTTTTAGAGAGGCTCTTTCTGGTGGAACCAGAACATCAGTGGGTGATGCGGATCAAGTAATTCGTAAACTGTTGAGGTCTCCTTCGGGCTTAGGTGAGATTTACAAACTCTTTCTTGATGCCGATCCAGTTGTTGCTATGAGGGCAAGCTACGTCGCCATGAGGGTGGCTGAGCAAAAACCCGAGTCTGTAGAGCCGTTTATCAAAGATATCCTGAAAAACTTAGATCTCTACACTCAGCAGGAAGTTCGATGGCACATCCCTCAACTTCTAGTTCATGCGAATCTAACGAAAACCCAAAAGAAAAGAGCTTATGGAGTTCTGATGGAATGGGCGGAAACTGACAAGAGCAAAATCGTGGGTTATTACAGTTTTCAGACAGCCGCAGATTTTGCCGAAACCGATCAGGCCTTGCTTCAGGACTTTATTCCAAGAATTAGAAAGGCGAATAAGACAGGTGCAAAATCAATTCAAAACCGATGCAAGAAAATTGCGAAGCAGTTAGAAATTGATTTGTAGTTTACTCGCTGCGCACCAATAAAAGCTCTCACTACTTCTAGCGAGAGCTTTTACTTTTTTATGACTACAGAGGTTTTTCGCTTGTTAGATCTTGTACCACTCAACATACTCAGGAGCTAAAGTTGGCTTCTCCTGAATTAAGTCTGCTGCCCGCTCAGCAACCATCATGGTTGGCGCGTACAGGTTGGCATTGGTTACGTAAGGGAAAACCGAAGCATCCACGACATATAGACCTTCGACGCCATGAACCTTCATAGTGTTTGGATCTACAACGCTCATTTCGTCGGTACCCATCTTTGCGGTACATGATGGGTGGTAGGCAGTCTCAGCATCCTTTGCAACCCATTCCAGGATTTGTTCTGGAGTTTGTACTTCAGGACCAGGGGATAGTTCGCCATCACTGTATTGATCAAACGGTTGCTGCGCCAAAATGTTGCGGGTTACCTGAATTGCTTCAACCCATTCGCGACGATCTTGATCTGTTGAAAGGTAGTTAAACAGAATCGAAGGCTTAGCCATAGGGTCAGCACTTGTGATTTCAACTCGACCCCGAGCATCTGAGTACATCGGACCAACGTGAACTTGGTAGCCATGTCCTTGTTCAATTCCAGTTCCGTCATAACGAACTGCAATTGGCAAGAAGTGATACATCAAGTTTGGATACTTCACGATGTCGTTGGAGCGCGCAAAGCCACCACCTTCGAAGTGGTTTGAAGCTGCTGGACCTTTACGGGCAAATAACCAAGCCGCACCGATAAATGGACGTCTCCAAAGCTTTAGATTCGGATTCATAGTGATTGGCTGCTTGCAGGCGTGCTGGATGTAAACCTCAAGGTGATCTTGCAAATTCTGTCCAACACCCGGGAGATCCTTAACAACTGGAATGCCATGCTTTTTCAAAAGCTCAGCTGGACCAATGCCTGACAATTGAAGAACCTGCGGAGTATTGATTGCGCCACCACAAAGAACAACATTCTTTGCGCGGTACTCAGTAATCGTCTTTCCGCGTTGAGCAACAACTCCAACAGCCTTGTCACCTTCAAAAATCACGCGGTGGACTTGGTGACGGGTCTGAATTGTGAGGTTCTTTCGGTTCATTACGGGATGAAGGTATGCAGTAGATGAAGACCAACGTCGGCCGTTCTTAACGTTCTTATCAAATGGGCCAAAACCTTCTTGGCTAAAGCCATTGACATCATCGGTGCGCTTGAATCCAGCAGCTACTGCAGCATCAAAGAAGGCCTTGAATAGCGGGTTCTTTGCTGGTCCTTTTTCTAGATAAAGCGGACCGTCGTGACCACGATACTTTGTGTCATTTGGAACGCCAGTAGCATTTTCCATTTTCTTGAAGTACGGCAAGCAATGAGCAAAGTCCCACTTCTCCATACCTTTGTCGGCAGCCCAACGTTCGTAGTCCATTGGATTGCCGCGCTGGAAAATCATGCCATTGATGGAGCCCGAGCCACCAAGGATTTTTCCACGTCCTTGGTAAACCTTTCGTCCACCCATGTATGGCTCTGGATCGGTTTCATACATCCAGTCGTAGAACTTGCTGCCGATCGGGAAAGTCAGGGCTGCGGGCATTTGAATGTAAAGGTCCCACCAAGAGTCTTTACGGCCAGCTTCAAGCACAAGTACTTCATTATCTGGGTTCTCAGATAGGCGATTACCTAGAACGGATCCAGCAGATCCACCACCAATGATTACGTAGTCATATTCTTTGATTGTCATTAGAGGTTTCCTTCTGCAGTATCGACGACATTGGCAAGCAACATGGCACGAGTCATTGGTCCAGTTCCACCTGGCATTGGGGCGATCCAACCAGCTACTTGCGCGCAAGCTGGATCCAGATCTCCAAGTAGGCCTGCATCAGTGCGAGTAATGCCAACATCTAGGAGGGCAGCACCAGGCTTGATCATGTCTGGCTTAATGAAGTGGGGGACACCTGCAGCAGCGACCACAATGTCAGCGCGCTTAATGTGTGCAGCCATATCTTTGGTTCCGGTGTGACATAAAGTCACGGTGGCATTTTCGCTACGACGAGTCATCAATAGGCCAAGTGGACGACCGACAGTCACACCGCGACCGACGATGCAAACTTCAGCGCCATCGATGTTTACGTCATACGCGCGAAGTAGTTCAACAATCCCACGAGGCGTGCAAGGAAGTGGCGCTGGTTCACCTAGAACTAAGCGACCAAGATTTGTTGGATGTAGACCATCTGCATCTTTGCGAGGATCAATCGCTTCGAGCGCTGCGTTTGAGTCCAAGCCTTTTGGCAATGGAAGTTGCACAATGTATCCAGTGCAAGCTGGATCAGCATTAAGTCTGGCAATGGCATCCATAACATCTTGTTGAGTAGCGGATGCTGGAAGATCTTCTCGTACCGAAGTGATGCCAACTTCGTGGCAGTCTTTGTGCTTGCCACCAACGTACGAATGTGAGCCTGGGTCATCGCCAACCAAAATAGTGCCAAGTCCAGGAAAAATTCCCTTTGCATTTAAAGCAGCAACTCGCGTTGCTAAGTTTGCTTTTACTGCAGCAGCAGTAGCTTTTCCGTCGAGAACGACCGCAGTCATAGTGCCTACTTTTTAGTTAGAGAGTGTTAACTAATTTTACAGGTACTCAACTGATGCATCAGTCAAAGCTGTCCAAAGATGCTTTGCGAATGATGCACGTGGGAATAACAGGTAGCAGTTTTCGCAACAGTGCCACATTATGAGTGGAGCTTTAGCTAGAACACCTTGGCTGCAAGCATCAATTGGGAAGTGTTCATCCCGCAGGTCTTGCTCCCAGTAATGAGCCAGCACATCTTTTGCACTTGGACCATAAACTTCGATCTTGGTTCGCTGGGAACTTACGTCAACCAAGGAAATGTGATGCGATTCCTGTACGGGCTTTAGCAGTGCCTGGATGTCTGCAGTACCCGTTAAGTACCACCAATCCGGACCAAGGCATAGAGCGCTCACGCCACCTGCAGCAGGTAGTTCGTCGCCAACAATGCACTCGGCGTTGTTACGAACCACAGTTCCAACTGTTGGGATCAAGGTAAGGCCTAGAGCTTGGGTTACAGCTGCAAAGCCAGAAGACTCTGGATCCACCCGAAGGTCAAAGCCAGGAGTAAAGGGAACTTCTTGAATCAAGACAGCTTTATCAAGGCCGCCGTGCTTCGCGCCACCAA
>ERZ1022756.300-NODE-300-length-15887-cov-26.535561_pt1 | contig 15887 bp, 10 predicted proteins | sample MGYA00520902_ERZ1022756 | MGnify/ENA primary metagenome ERZ1022756 (study PRJEB33162, sample SAMN09537601) | freshwater metagenome | isolation source: freshwater | place: Canada:Alberta | collected 2017-07 | study: EMG produced TPA metagenomics assembly of the...
GGACCGGATGTGCCCGCCCCTCCCCCCCTTTCGGGCAGGGCCGCCCGGTTCCGCGTTACCGGACAACGGATCATCCCAGATTACTCGCGCGATTACCCGCGCCCGGAGACCCACCATGCTCGACGCCGCCATGCAGGCCCAGCTCAAGACCTATCTCGGCAATCTTCGCGAGGGCATCGAGCTGGTCGCCTCGCTCGACGACAGCGAGAAGTCGCGCCAGACCCGTCAGCTGATCGAACAGATCGCCGCGCAGCATGATCTCGTCACGGCGCGTTTCGACGGCACCGATGATCGCAAACCAAGCTTCGTGATCCGCCGCGCGTCCGACGCGGAGAAGTGGGTGCGCTTTGCGGGCCTGCCGATGGGCCATGAATTCACCTCGCTGGTGCTTGCCCTACTGTGGGCCGGCGGCCACCCGCCCAAGGTCGATGCCGACCTGATCGAGCAGGTGCGCGCGCTTGAAGGCGACTACAACTTTGAGATGTTCTTCTCGCTGTCGTGCCACAATTGCCCCGACGTGGTGCAGGCGCTGACGCTGATGGCGCTCGAAAACCCGCGCATCACCGCTACGCTGATCGAAGGCGGCACTTTCCAGAGCGAAGTCGAGGCGCGCGACATCATGGCCGTGCCCGCGACGTTCCTCAACGGCGAGAGCTTCTACAACGGCAAGATGGAGCTCGCCGAGATTCTCGCCAAACTCGACGTCAACGCGGGCGCGAAGCAGGCCGAAAAGCTTGCCGCCAAAGCGCCCTTCGAGGTGCTGGTGGTCGGCGGCGGCCCGGCGGGCGCGGCCGCTGCGGTCTACACCGCACGCAAGGGTTTCAGCACCGGGATCGCGGCCGAACGCTTTGGCGGGCAGCTGATGGACACGCTCGGGATCGAGAACCTTCCCGGCACCCCTTACACCGAAGGCCCGAAGCTGACCGACGGCCTGAAGAAGCACGTCGCCGAATACGAGATCGACCTGATGGACCTTGCCCGCACGGTAGAACTGCGCGCGGCAAAGGACGTGGGCGGTTATCACGAGGTGGTGATGGCCAACGGCGCGACCCTCAGGGCGCGGTCGCTGATCCTCTCCACCGGCGCGCGCTGGCGCAATCTCGGCGTGCCAGGCGAAGCGGAGTATCGCAACAAGGGCGTGGCCTATTGCCCTCACTGCGATGGCCCGCTGTTCAAGGGCAAGCGCATCGCGGTGATCGGCGGGGGCAACTCTGGCGTCGAAGCGGCGATCGACTTGGCCGGGATCGTCGGCCACGTGACGCTGATCGAATTCGATGTGAAGCTGCGCGCCGATGAAGTGCTCCAGCGCAAGCTGCGCTCGATGCCGAATGTCGAAATCATCACCAACGGCCAGACCACCGAAGTGCTGGGTGACGGCACCCGCGTGAACGGTCTGGTGGTTAAGGACCGCGCCAATGGCGAGGAGCGCCGCATCGAATTGGAAGGCGTGTTCGTGCAGATTGGCCTTGTGCCCAACACCGAATGGCTGCGCGAAACGGGTCTCGAACTCAGCAAGCACGGCGAAATCGTGATCGACGATCACGGCGCGACCAGCATCCCCGGCATCTACGCCGCAGGCGATTGCACCACCGTGCCGCACAAGCAAATCGTCGTGGCGATGGGCGAAGGAGCAAAGGCGGGGCTCGGGGCGTTCGACTTCTTGATACGCAATGAGCCGGTTGAGGCGATTGCCGAAGCGGCATAATCGCCAACTGGTTCTGACAGACAGAGGCGGGCTCTCATCCGGGAGCCCGCCTTTTTTAATCGCTTTACTCAATCAAAAGGCGCGCATTAATCGATTGGACGCTCCATCGCGAACGAGTCATTCTCCCCAACGTAGTCTTCGCGTCACAGGGTGAGTCTGAACTTGAGAGGAGAGACGATCATGGATGTCAAAACCGGAGAAATGAGCGGCGGTTGCCCGTTCCACGGCAGCATGGACATGCGCAATCTGCTGGGTCGCACCAACCGCGACTGGTGGCCGCAAGCCTTACAGGTCGACATCCTGACCGAAGGCGGTCGCAGCGCCAATCCCTACGGCGAAGACTTCGACTATGCCGAGGCTTTTAACACACTCGATTACGCCGCACTGAAAGCCGATCTCACCGCGCTGATGACTGACAGCCAGCCTTGGTGGCCGGCGGATTACGGGCATTACGGCCCGTTCTTCATCCGCATGGCGTGGCACGCGGCGGGGACCTATCGCACCGGGGATGGCCGCGGCGGTGCGAATTCCGGCCAGCAGCGTTTCGCCCCGCTCAATTCGTGGCCCGATAACGGCAACCTCGACAAGGCCCGGCGGCTGTTGTGGCCGATCAAGCAGAAATACGGCAAGAACATCAGCTGGGCAGACCTTTTCATCCTGACCGGCAATGTCGCCATCGAAAGCATGGGCGGCCCCGTGTTCGGCTTTGGCGGTGGCCGCGCGGATGTGTTCGAGCCTGAAAGCGTCTACTGGGGCACCGAGGAGCAATGGGTCAACGAAGGCGTCGCCACCCGCATCAATGCTCAGGAAGGCAAGGCGCTCGAAAACCCGCTCGCCGCGATCCAGATGGGCCTCATCTACGTCAACCCCGAAGGGCCGCAGGGCAACCCCCATGACCCCGAAGGCATGGCCCGCGATATGCGCGAAACCTTCAGCCGGATGGCGATGAACGACGAGGAAACCGTGGCGCTGGTCGCCGGCGGTCACGCCTTCGGCAAGGCCCACGGCGCGCATCCCTCGGACACGTTCGGCGGCGCTCCGGAAAGCGAAGACCTGCACCTGATGGGGTTCGGCTGGCTGAACGACGCGGACGAGATCGCCAGCGGCAACATCACGACCTCAGGGATTGAAGGCGCGTGGTCGAACAACCCGACCCAGTGGGGCGGCGACTACTTCCGTATCCTGTTCAAATATGATTTCGAACTGGTGAAGTCGCCCGCCGGTGCGAACCAATGGCAACCGATCAACCCCGATTACGAAGACATGGCCCCCGACGCGCGCGATCCGAACAAGCGTGTGCCAACGATGATGACCACCGCCGATATGGCGCTCAAAAACGATCCGGAATATCGCAAGATTTCCGAAAAGTTCCGCGATAATCAGGCCGCGCTCGACGATGCCTTCGCCCGCGCATGGTTCAAGCTGTGCCACCGCGACATGGGGCCGAAGGTGCGATACCTCGGCCCGGAAGTGCCGTCCGAAACGCTGATCTGGATGGATCCGGTTCCGGCTGGCACCATGCCGTCCGATGCCGAAGTTGCCCGGTTCAAGGATGCGATCCTCGGTAGCGGCCTCAGCGTGCGCGAGTTGGTCAAGGCGGCCTGGGCGTCGGCCTCCACCTATCGCAATTCGGACCACCGCGGCGGGGCCAATGGCGCGCGACTGCGGCTCGAACCGCAGCGTTCGTGGGCGGTCAATGATCCGGAGGAACTGGGCCGCGTGCTGGACACCATCGAAGCCCATCGCGGCGGTCTCAGCATGGCCGATGCAATCGTGCTGGCAGGCTCGGCAGCGGTGGAAAAGGCGGCGAAGGATGCCGGGTTTGACGTGACCGTGCCCTTCATGGGCGGGCGCGGCGATGCCACGCAGGACCAGACTGACGCAGCCAGCTTTGAACCGATGGAGCCGTTTGCCGACGGGTTCCGCAACTACCTCAAGACAAAGGCGCAGGTCCGCACCGAAGAAATGCTGATCGACCGGGCGCATCTGCTCGGGCTGTCGGTGCCGGAAATGACCGTGCTGGTCGGCGGGCTGCGCGCGCTGGGCGCGGTCAGCAAGCATGCCCATCACGGCAACAATATCGGTGTCCTCTCCGAAACGCCGGGCAAGCTGACGCCGGACTTCTTCCGCAACCTCCTCGACATGGGCACCCGCTGGGCACCCGTGGATGACAGCGGGGACGAAGAATATGTCGGCGTCGACCGCGCAACCGGCACCGAAAAATGGCGCGCGACCCGCACCGATCTGGTCTTCGGGTCGAATTCGATCCTGCGCGCGCAGGCCGAGGTCTATGCCGAAAGCGGAAACGAGGGCATGTTCGTGTGCGACTTCATTTCGGCCTGGAACAAGGTAATGAACGCGGATCGCTTCGATGTGAGCTGGGCGAAATATCACTGAAATGATCGCGCCTGAGCTGCGGCTTGGGCAATGATCGGGAAGAGGCCTCCGGTGGCAACGGCGGGGGCCTTTTCGTTGCGCGTCATGCACGTGCTCGCTTCGACTTGCGCAGGGCGGATTGGCGATTAGGGTGCGGCACCATGATCAAGCTTGCTCCGTTGCTTCTCGCCGGCGCCGCCTTGTGCGCCGCCCCTGCTTTGGCCGAAGACGCGCCCGCCAACCCCGCGCAAACCAGCCCTGCGGCCACGCAAGGCATTGGCCCCGGCGCGCGGCCGGTTGGCGCACAATGGAGCCGCAGCCCGGTCATCGCCCCGCATGGCATGGCCGCGACCGCCCATCCTCTGGCAACGCAAGTCGCGCTTGATATCCTCAAGGCCGGCGGATCGGCGGTCGACGCGGCCATCGCGGCAAACGCCGCGCTGGGCTTGATGGAGCCGACCGGCAACGGCATCGGCGGCGACCTGTTCGCGATTGTCCATGATCCCAAGACCGGAAAGCTCATCGGCATCAACGGATCGGGGCGTTCGCCGGCCGGGCAGACGCTGGAGCAATTGAAGGCAAAGCTCGCCCCCGGCGCGATCAGTCTGCCGCCGGTCGGCCCGCTGCCCGTCACCATTCCCGGCACGGTCGATGCATGGTTCGATCTGCACGCCCGCTTCGGCAAGCTGCCGATGGCGCAGGTTCTCGCCCCCACCATCCGCTACGCCCGCGAAGGCCACCCCGTCGCTCCGGTGATCGCAATGTATCTGGACCGCGGGCTGAAGAATTATGAACGCCAGCGCGCGGGCAACCCGTTCGAATTCGACAATGCGAAGGCGACCTATTTCAAGGAAGGCCGCGCCCCGCGTGCGGGTGAGATGTTCCGCAATCCCGATCTGGCGAATACGCTTGAACGGATTGCTGCGGGTGGCCGCGACGAATTCTACGCCGGGCAAACCGCGCGGACGCTGGTGGATTACCTCCAGCGGCAGGGCAGCGCCTTCGCCCTCGCCGATTTCGCCGCGCATGACAGCGAGTGGGTGGATGTCGCCTGTGTGGAATATCGCAAGGGTTACGAATTGTGCGAACTGCCGCCCAATTCACAAGGCTTCGCGGCCCTCCAGATGGTCAACATCCTGAAAAATGTGGACCTTTCCCAATGGGAACGCGGCAGCCCGCAGGTCATCCATTATATCACCGAGGCCAAGCGGCTTGCGTTCGAAGATGCTGCACGGTTCTATGCTGATCCGGCCTTCGCCCGCACACCGCAGGAATTGCTGAGCGAGGAATATGGCCGCCAGCGTTTCGCCCTGATCGATCCGGCGCGGGCGAACCCTGCTTTCACCCCCGGAGCGCTGGTTGCGCCCAAGCTGGAGGGGCCTGGGGACACCACCTACCTCACCGTCGCCGATAAAGACGGGATGATGGTGAGCCTGATCCAGTCGAATTACCGCGGCATGGGCGGCGGACTGGTGGCCGATGGCCTCGGCTTCATGTTGCAGGACCGGGGTGAGCTTTACAGCCTCGATCCCGAACATCCCAATGCCTATGCGCCCGCCAAACGCCCGTTCCAGACGATCATTCCGGCGTTCATCCGGAAAGATGGCAAGCCGTGGATGAGCTTTGGCCTGATGGGCGGCGGGATGCAGCCGCAGGGGCATGTGCAGGTGCTCGTCAACCTCGTCGATTACGGGATGAACCTGCAGGAAGCCGGCGATGCCGCGCGGCTTCACCATGATGGAGGCCGCCAGCCGACCGATGCGCTGGCCGGCAGTCCGGCAGACACCGTGCCAATTGACACGCTGGGCGTGCTGCAAGTCGAACCCGGCATCCCGGCAGCGACAGTCGAGGCGTTGCAGGCGATGGGTCACAAGGTCGAAGTGGAACGCACTGGCATCCCCTTCGGCGGCTATCAGGCGATAGCGCGCGATCCGGTGACCGGCGTCTATACCGGCGCAACCGAGATGCGGAAGGACGGGCAGGCGAGCGGGCATTAGGCCGGCAGCAGGAGACCGAAGCGCTCCTCTATCTCGCGCAGCTTTTCCGCCGCCACGCGCGAGATTGCATCGAACCGCTCGAAATCGCCGAAATAGCGAATGCCCGAAAGGTTGGCGCCCAGCGAAGCGCCCAAGCGCGGGCCACGCCGGGCATCGCAACCCAAGGAGAAAGCGATGCGTGAGCGTGAGCGCAAGTCCGCAAGCAAACGATAGCCCAAACAGCGGGAACAGAGGCGCGGCCAACAGCGTTGTAATCCCATGCCAATTCGCTTTGCAATTGCCGCGCTTCTGGTTTTTTCGCCAACTGTGGCTGCGGCGCAGGATGCCTTGATCCCAGATGAGGTTTCGACGGAGGAGCTGGTCCTCCCGCCCGATCACATCATCACCGTCACCATCGATGGCGTTCCCCTGCGCCTCGAGGTCACCGCCGAAGCGTCCGGCCCGCTGGCCGTCAATCCGCAGATCGCCGAGCGGATGGGCTGGCAGGCGACCTTCAAACGGTACTGGGATTTTGGCGAGGGTGAGCCGTTCAAGACCGTCGGACTGTTGCGGACGATGCGGCTGGGCGACACAACCCTTTACGCGCAGGTGGTGTGGGGCACTGGCTGGGCGTCAAAGCAGGCGGACGGCGTCATCGGCGTCCACCAGCTTCCCTACGAGCGCGTCACCTTCCCCATCAACGCCGTGCAAGGCGAACAGACCGTTCAGCGCCTCCCGCTGATCAGGATCGGCGGCAGAAACAACACAACGATTGGCACACGAGTGGAGACGGGCCAGCGCCCCCTCAGCGCCTTTTTCACCTTCGAACGGGGCGTCAATGTCCTCACCGCGCCCACGGCAGAATTTATCGCCACGCGCTTCGACGGCGGCTTTCTTCCGGGGAGCGACGGCGTGGTGGAGCTGGATTACGGCGTGCAGCGCAAAACCCGCACCATGCGCCTGGCCCGACCGCTGCAACTGGGCGACCTGATGATCGATCACTTCGCAGTGCGTTACAGCGACTACGGCAGCGCCAAACGGGTCGGAGAAATTGCGCCCGATGATCCCCGCTTCAAGGCGAACGAGATCATCGTTTCCCGGCGAAAGCCGAAGGGCAGGGTCGATTACCTGACCCGCCTCGGGCGTGACCTGATCGCGCATTGTTCGGCGCTGACCTATGATTTCGAGCTGGAGGAAATCCGCCTCACCTGCGGCGCCGCGCCACACTGATGGCGAAGCCGCGCTGCGGCAGGAAGCGGCATGGCAGCTATCACGCGGTTGAAAAGAAAAGCTGCCATTCAACTATCGACCCCGTTGCAGGCATTCCAAACTCCGCCGCGCCGTGCTTGACACGAGAAGGACGGCACCACTGGCGAAGGCCATTACGCCCGCGATCAGCCCTCACCGCTCATAATCATGGTTCATCAGCGGGACAGGGTTGCATAGTTATCCATTACGTCGTTGATTCTATTCTATCTTCGTCCGATGGAGGCGCACTTGGTTCCTTTGAAGTCGATGACGCTCGTGGCCGCGCTTGGCCTCGGCCTTGGTGGATGTACGGCCACCATCACTCAGGCGAGTTTCTTTCCCGATGCCGCGCTTGCCCCACCCGACGCAGTTCTGGAGGCGCCGCCGGGATATACCGCAACCAATCAGTTTTTCGATCTGGGTGAGCTGGGCAAAGTCCGGGCGGTGCGGCTCGACAACCCGGATAGCGAGACGGCGATCATCTATCATGCCGGCAACGCGAGCTTCGTGGACTCCATTGGTATCAGCCGCACGGCGGCCAGCATCGCCACCGCCACGGGGGCCGATGTCATCCTGTATGATTATCCGGGGCGCGGCGGCACCACCGTTCCGGCGACGATTTCAGCGGTCACGGCGCTTGGCCCGGCCATGGCGGCGCAGATGAAGGCAGCCGGCTGGGTCGGTCGCGGCCCCGTCTATGCCTATGGCTTTTCCTTCGGCGGCGGCATGGCCGCAGCGATGGTCCGCTCCGGCGGCTTTGCAGGCCTGATCATCGAAGGGAGTGCCGCCGATTATCAGGCGATCGGCCGCGACTTCGTCCCCGGTATTGCGAGACCCTTCGTGAAGGTGCGCACGGGTGAGGAATTGCAGCAATTCGATTACTTCGGTTACGTCGTGGCGGCCCGCGCGCCGGTGCTTCTGTTGTCGGGGACCAAGGAAAAGGTGGTCCGGCCCAAGCGGATGCAGCAGTTCGCCGAACAATTGCTGGCAAAGGGTGTGCAGGTCACCCTCCAGCCTGTTCCGGTCGGCCATGGCTGGGCTCTGGAAACGGCGGAAGGACGGGAGGCTCTCGCTGCTTTCATGAAGGGACGCGGCGGGCCCTGACGCGGATCATCGGGCACAGTTCCTGTCAATCAGAGCCGCCATTCCGAATTCCACCCAATCCCGGACATGGCAAGACCGAATGTTTATCCCTGAAAGTGGAAATTGTGCAAATCGATCTCCCCCAGCGGAGGGGGATTATTTTGCCGCATACTCCTTGCGCGCCAGTTCATGCAGCCAATCCGCGTGGCGGGGGGCTTTTTTGGTCTGAGACCATTCCTCCAGCATCACCGGAGCAACGCGGGCGAGTTCTTCATACTGCTCCGCCGTGCCGATATCGGCTGCCAGTTCCACGCGGTGGCCGTTGGGGTCGAAGAAGTAGATCGACTTGAAGATGCCGTGATGCGTCGGGCCTAGCACGTCGATGCCCTGCGCTTCGATATGCGCCTTCGCCGCCAGCAGCGCGGCTTCATCGGGCACCTTCAGCGCCAGATGCTGCACCCATTGCGGGGTGTTGGGATCGCGCCCCATCTCCGGCTGGTTGGGCAGTTCGAAGAAGGCGAGGATGTTGCCGTTCCCCGCGTCGAGGAAGATGTGCATGTACGGGTCGTACTCGCCAGTCGACGGCACGTGATCCTCGGCAAAGGCTATGGTGTAGGTCATGCCCAGCACGCGGGCGTACCACTCCACCGTTTCCTTGGCGTCCTTGCAGCGATAGGCGGCGTGGTGGATGCCGGACAGGCTGACGGGATGGGTCATTCCGCCGGTTCCTCAACCGTCAGCACGCCGCGCTCGATCTGGTCGCGCTCCATGCTTTCGAACAGGGCCTTGAAGTTGCCTTCGCCAAAGCCTTCGTCGCCCTTGCGCTGGATGAATTCGAAGAACACCGGCCCGACTTGCGCCTGCGCGAAGATTTGCAGCAGCAGGCGGGGCAGCCCGCCTTCCGTCGTCCCATCCATCAGGATGCCGCGCATCTGGAGTGCGCCCACATCTTCGCCGTGGCCGGGTAGGCGCTCGTCAAGCATGGCGTAGTAGGTCGCAGGCGGCGCGGTCATGAACGGCACGCCAAGCTTCTGGAGCCGATCCCAGCAGGCTGGGAGATCGTCACAGATCAGCGCGATGTGCTGGATGCCTTCGCCATTGAAGGCGCGCAGGAACTCGTCGATCTGGCCCTTGCCGCCCTCGCCCTCTTCATTGAGCGGGATGCGGATCTTGCCGTCAGGCGCGGTCAGCGCCTTTGAAGTAAGGCCGGTATATTCGCCCTTGATGTCGAAGAAGCGGATTTCGCGGAAGTTGAACAGCGTCTCGTAATAGTCCGCCCAGAACTTCATCCGCCCGCCATAGACGTTGTGGGTGAGGTGATCGATGGTGTGGAAGCCCGCGCCGACAGGGTGCTGGTCGACACCGGGGAGGTATTCAAAATCGATGTCGTAAATGGTCAAGCCGTTGCCCTTGGCCGACCCGTCATAGCGGTCGACCAGATAAAGGATCGCCCCGCCGATGCCGCGGATTGCCGGGATGCGCAGTTCCATCACGCCGGTCTGCACCGCCACCGGCTCTGCGCCCTTGGCGATCAGGTGGTCATAGGCCGCTGCCGCGTCGCGCACCCGGAACGCCATCCCGCAGGCCGACGCGCCATGTTCGCGCGCGAAATACCATGCGGCGCTTTTGGGTTCGTAATTGGCAATCAGGTTGATGCCGCCCTGCCGCCACAGGTGCACGTCCTTGGAGCGGTGCTGGGCCACGCGGGTGAAGCCCATCGCTTCGAACACAGGCTCCAGCATGCCCTTTTCCGGCGCGCAGAACTCGACGAACTCGAACCCGTCGAGCCCGGCGGGGTTGTCGAAAAGATCCTTTGTCGGCGCGTTCATGGCGATTCCCCGGTTTGCGGATATAGTTTCAATTGAAACCAATTACCGCAGACCGGCGATTCGCGCAAGTTCAGGCGATGCGGCCCACCACCCGCCCGCGTTCGTCCTGCACCAGCGCGAGGCGCTTGCCGAAAGGCTCGCCGCTTTCGAAGGCCTCAGCCGTGGCCGCATCGGTCAGATCGGCATTGCCCACCACCCGCTCGCCCGCGTCGCTGCGCCCGATGAAGATCGCTTCGGCGCCCTTGGGGCCGCGGTTGATGGTGTAGGTTTCGACCACCGCCGCATTCACTGGTTCGCGCGCCACAGGCACCTTGTCAGTCGCTTTGGGCAGCACGGCGAAGCGGTCATTACCGCTCCAGTCCGCAGGGTCGGTCGAATAGATGCCGGTCGCATATTTGCTCATCCAGCCGCCGTTCGCGCCGACCAAAGCATAGGCACCCCGATCCCCGCGCACCCGCTGCACCGCTTCGGCGATGGCATGGGCAGAGTAGTTGTTCCCCGCCCCGCCGAAGAACGGCAGGCCGCCGGTCAGCGTCAATCCGCGCGGGTCGTCCACCGCCAGCCCAAAGTGGTCACATTGGTTGAACACCGGGATCGCGAAGCAGGAATAGAAGTCGATGTAGCGCATCGCGTCGATGCCCTTGCCCGCGCGGGAAAGCGCCGCATCGACGCTGGCGAGCGAGGCGGGGTTGCCCGCAAGGTCGGGCCGCTGCGACAGCTTCAGTTCGGTCGCGGCGGTGACGGCGTGGATGTGCACCCACTTGTCCTCCGGCACGCCCAGCGCACGCGCGAGGCCCGCGCTGGCGACAATCACCGCCGCTGCCTGATTCACCTGATCGCGCGCCACGGTCATGCGCGGATAGGGCTCGGCCACAATCCGGTTGCGGTCGGTGACGGCGGCGAGTTCTTCCGCCGTGCGCTCCACAGGCGCGGCGGAATGGGGATTGGCCGCCGCGACCCGCGTGAAGGGCGCGAACAGCTTGCCGATTTCGAGCCGGTATTCCTCCAGTCCCATCCCCAGCTTCGCGCGCCGGGCATTTTCCGCCAGCGCATAAAGCGGGATCGCCCCGCTCGCTCCATGGGCGAACAGCGCGGGCTCCATCAGATCATCCATCCCGAAGCCCTGATCTTCAAGGGCCCCGCCGATGGCTTCCGACCAATCGGGCATTTCGCCCTTGGCCGACAGCGCTAGCACGGTCGAGATCGCTTCGGCACCGACGATCACCGCGCACTGGCTTGCCCCCGCCGCGATGGCGCTGGCAAATTCGCCCACCAATTGCTGGTTGGTCTGCCCTCCGGTCGTCGTCAGGATCGCCCGCGCCGGGTTCGCACCAACCCGCTTGGCAATCGCACGCGGGACATTGTCCGCCGCACCGAACGGCGGCTTCCTGTCAGGCCGCGACATTTCAAAGGCGCGGATCGCCGCGAGGGTGTCGATAGCCGAAGCCACCTCGCCGCTCGCTCCCGAATCCGCAATCGCTGACCCCAGCGCCCGTCCAGCAAGGTCCATATAGGACAGCGCCTCGTAACCGGGCTCTCCGACCCGTTCCGAATACTGCCCGACCCCGATAATGACGGGCGTGTTGTCAGCGATCATGTCTGCAGCCCCACTCGTCAGCTTAGTCGACGAAGCCGTCGACCCGCTCGACGATGATCGCAGGTGCCATACCGCCCGCCGCGCACATGGTGACGAGACCATAGCGGCCTCCGCGACGCTCCAGCTCGTCAACCACCGTGCCGATCAGGATCGATCCGGTCGCGCCGATCGGGTGGCCCAGCGCAATCGAACCGCCATTGACGTTGACCTTGTCCCAGCTGAGATCAAGATCGCGCACGAACTTGGCGGCGACCACGGCGAAGGCTTCGTTGATTTCGAAAAGGTCAATATCATCGACCGTCAGCCCAGCCTTGCTCAGAACCTTTTTTGCGGCAGGCACCGGTGCGTTGAGCATCAATGTCGGGCAATCGCCCATATTGGCGGTCGCCACAATCCGTGCGCGTGGTTTCAGGCCGTTTTTCTCGGCATATTCCCTCGAGCAGACCAGCACGGCTGCTGCGCCATCAACCACGCCCGAGGAATTGCCCGGCCCGTGGAAATGCTGAATATCGACATCGGGATACTTCTGATTGACCATTTCGCGGAAGGTCGGCTGCCCTTCGCCCATCGACATGTCGGCCATTTTCTCAAACGAAGCAGGCAGTGCGGCAAGCGCTTCCATGGTGGTTCCGGGGCGCGGGAACTCTTCCTTATCCAGCACCACATTGCCATCATCATCCAGAACCGGGATGATCGATTTATCGAACCGGCCTTCGGCAATGGCTCTGGCTGCGTTTTCTTGGCTCTTGAGGGCAACCATATCGAGGTCTTCACGAGTGAACCCTTCAATCGTCGCAATCGCATCCCCGCAAATGCCTTGCTGGGATTGCGGGTGCACTTTCGCCAACCGTTCGTTGTGGCTGCCCATGATGCGCGGTGCCAGACCCAGGTGCATGCGCTCTTTCGCCATTTCGCTGGTCAAGCTCATCATCTCGGTTCCGCCGGCGACGATGCAATCCTCCATCCCGCTCATGACGAGCGCCGCAGCCAGATTGACAGCGGTGATCCCACCCCCACAAAACCGGTCCAGGGTCATACCGCTCGACCTGATGTCATAACCCGCATCAAGCGCTGCCATCCGGCCCAAATCACCGCTCTGCTTGCCTTCCTGGCTGGATGTCGACCACACCACATCACCCACAGTGGCGGTGTCCAGATCATTGCGTTCGGCGATCGCCTTCAGACACGCCGCCGCCAGATGCTGCGGGTGCATATGCGCTAACGCGCCTTTGCCCACCTTGCCGATTCCGCGCGGGGTGCGCACTGCGTCGATGATGTAAGCCTCGGCCATGGTGATCCTCTCCGATTGAGCGAAATTGCAGTTGACGGTCACGTAAACCCGCTTCACCACTCGCACAAGATTTGCGTTTCAAATCGCAATCACAAATTCGATAGGAGAGAGAACCGTGAGCGAGACCGCTGCCCCCGAAGTGCTGACCGAAGTCGAGGACGGCGTCCTCATCGTCACCATCAACCGCCCCGAAGCCAAGAACGCCATGACCCGCGCTGCGGCCGAGGGAATCGCAGCAGCGATGGAGCGGCTGGATAGCGACGACAGCTTGCGCGTCGGCATCATCACCGGTGCAGGCGGCACCTTCTGTTCGGGCATGGATCTGAAGGGCTTCCTGCGCGGCGAAACCCCCAGCGTCGAAGGCAAGGGCTTCGGCGGCGTGGTGCAGGCCCCTCCGGCCAAGCCGCTGATCGCGGCGGTCGAAGGCTATGCGCTGGCGGGCGGGCTGGAACTGATGATCGCCTGCGATCTCGTCGTCGCCAATACCAACGCCAAGTTCGGCATCCCCGAAGTGAAGCGCGGTCTTGTCGCAGCCGCTGGCGGCGTGATGATGCTGCCTGACCAGATCCCTGAGCGCATCGCGCTGGAACTGGCGCTGACCGGCGATTTCATCGGGGCAGAGCGGGCCTACCAGCTGGGCATGATCAACGAAGTGACCCAAGGCCCGGCGCTTGAAGGCGCAAAGGCGCTTGCGGCGAAGATCGCGGCCAACGGCCCGCTCGCAGTGAAGGTGTCCAAGGCGGTGATGAAGCAATCGCGCGGCTGGGCGATGGAAGATCGCTACGCCAATCAGGGCAAGCTGATCGGCCCGGTGTTCGTCAGCCACGATGCGCGCGAAGGCGCAGCCGCGTTTGCCGAAAAGCGCAAGCCGAACTGGACCGGCAAGTAAAGGTTTAGCGGCGGCGCGCGATCAACGCGCGCCGCCGTTTTTGGGATCACGAGGAGAGAAAAATGCCTGTCATCGATGTGCCGCAGCCGGCCTTCATGGAAGAAGAAGAAATTGCCATTTTCGCCGACGCGGTTGGCAAATTCTATGCCCAGCATGCGCCGCAAAAGCGGGTCGAGAAATGGCGCGAGGACGGCATGGTCGAACGCGAATTCTGGCGCGAAGCGGGCGCAGCGGGCTTGCTCGGCGTGTCGGTGCCGACCGAATATGGCGGCCACGGCGGCGACTTCCGGCATGACATGGTGGTGATCTCCAAGCAGGGCGAACACGGCGTCGACGGCTTCGGCGCGTCGCTCCACAACACCATCATCCTGCCGTACCTCGTGCGCCACGGCACCGAGGAGCAGAAGCAGAAGTACCTGCCGCGTTTGGTGGCTGGCGACCTGGTCAGCGCGATCGCGATGAGCGAGCCGGATGCGGGCTCTGACCTACAGTCGATCAAGACGACCGCGCTGAAGGATGGTAACGGCTACCGGCTGAACGGGTCGAAAACCTGGATTTCGAACGGACAGCTCGCCGATTTCATCATCGTCGTCGCCAAGACCGACCCGGCCGAAGGCGCCAAGGGCATCTCGCTGCTGCTGCTGGAAACCGACGGCGCGGAAGGGTTTGCGCGCGGCAAGAAGCTCGACAAGATCGGGCTGGATGCGCAGGACACCTCGGAACTGTTCTTCGACAATGTCTTCATTCCGGCCGACAATCTGCTGGGCGGTGTCGAGGGGCGCGGGTTCTACCAGCTGATGGGCGAGCTGCCGCAGGAACGCTTGGTGATTGCGATGAATGCGATTGCCGGGATCGAAAAGGCGCTCGATGTGACGGTCGAATACGTCAAGAACCGCAAGGCTTTCGGCAAGACCATCTGGGATTTCCAGAACACCCAGTTTGTGCTGGCTGACTTGAAAGCGCGCGGCACGGCGGCCCGCGTGTTCGTGAACGACTGCATCGCAAAGCTGCTGGAAGGCAAGCTCGACGTGTCGACCGCGAGCATGGCGAAGTACTGGGTGACCGAGCTGCAAAGCGAAGTGGTCGACAAGTGCCTCCAATTCCACGGCGGCGCAGGCTACATCAATGATTACGCCATCGCCCGCATGTATCGCGATACCCGCATCGCCCGCATCTACGGTGGATCGAACGAAATCATGAAGATGCTGATCGCAAGATCTATGTAAGCGGGGTGGCCTTGCGGTCGCTAACGCGACCGTTCCGGCGCGATGATTGAAATTAAAGGGCGGCTCGGGCAACCGGGCCGCCTTTTTCGTGGCCCCCGAACCCCGCGAAGTAACGCTGGAACGACGCCGCAGGTGCGCCCGTAGCGAAGCGAAGGGAACCGCACCGAGGACGGGGGCGCGCAGGCGCCCTCGCACAAAAGGAAAAGGCGGCTCGCCGTAGCGAACCGCCTCCCCTCTCCCGCTCCTTTTCGGAGCTAGCTTATGACGCGCCTCAGAACTTGGCGCGCAACGTGATGCCGTACTGGCGCGGCGGCAGGGTGAAGGCCGACCGCGAGTTGGCCGCACCCGAACCACGCAGCGTGGTGTTGAAGGTCACCCCGCGTACCACTTCGTCGGTCAGGTTGTTCACCCAGCCTTCGATCGCATAGGCGCCGCCGGCAAAACGCAGACCGGCGCGCATGTTCACGAAGGCCTTGCCGTCCTGAATGTCGGCAATGATATCGGGCGCAGCATTCACGGCGGTCTGCACCTGTGCCTGGGTCGCGCCAGCCGCCACGGTCGGCAGGGCGATCGCCTGCGTCGACGTGCGCTGATCGCTTTCAAGCCGGACCTGACCCGAGATGAAGAACTCGGTCGAATCGTTGATCGGCTTTTCCCACATCGCCCC
>ERZ1022756.301-NODE-301-length-15882-cov-77.954382_pt1 | contig 15882 bp, 12 predicted proteins | sample MGYA00520902_ERZ1022756 | MGnify/ENA primary metagenome ERZ1022756 (study PRJEB33162, sample SAMN09537601) | freshwater metagenome | isolation source: freshwater | place: Canada:Alberta | collected 2017-07 | study: EMG produced TPA metagenomics assembly of the...
TCCAGAGCGAGCAGATTTTGCTCTCCGATGCAATCAACTCCGAGTCACAGATTCTTTACGACCGTGACCCTCGTCAGCGCGTTGCAGCTGTTGCTCCATTCTTGGAGTTGGACTCTGATGTCTATCCAGCAGTTGTTGATGGAAGATTGCTTTGGATTGTCGATGGCTACACCACCTCAAACAACTACCCTTACTCTCGCTCCGAAGAGCTTGCTCAGATTGTTTCTGACAGCAACTCACCTGGAGTGTTCCTTCGAGGACAGGTCAACTACATAAGAAACTCAGTCAAGGCAACCGTTGATGCCTACGACGGCAAGGTGACTTTGTACGAGTGGGACGAGAAGGACCCAATTCTGAAGACCTGGATGAAGGTATTCCCTGACACCATTCAGCCACTTTCTTCGATGTCTGGAGAGCTGCTATCCCACGTTAGGTACCCAGCTGATCTATTCAAGGTTCAGCGTGCGCTGCTTGGTAGCTACCACGTTGATGAAGCTGGAGCTTTCTACTCCCAGCAGGATGCTTGGATGACACCGAACGATCCTGTTGGCGGTCAAGGAATTGGCTCACTACAGCCTCCTTACTACCTGACCATGCAGGTTCCAGGAACTGATTCTCCTGAGTTCTCGATCTACTCGACATTTATTCCAAGATCCACTGGAGAATCTTCCCGAAACGTTCTAACTGGTTATCTAGTAGCTAACGCGAACGCTGGGTCAGAAGACGGTAAGAAATCTGAAGAGTACGGAAGGTTGACTCTGTTGACACTTCCAAAGAGCACGATTGTTCCAGGGCCTGGTCAGGTTCAGAACAACTTCAACGCTGACTCTGAAGTTTCAAGGCTCCTAAACATTCTGCGACAGGGTTCAACCCGGGTTCTAAATGGAAACCTATTGACACTTCCTGTTGGTGGAGGACTGCTTTACGTACAGCCGGTTTACATCCAGTCCACTGGTGAAACCAGCTTCCCGTTGCTTCAGAAGATCTTGGTTGCTTTCGGTGACCAGATTGCATTCGAGGACACCTTGGATCAGGCGTTGACTTCACTATTCGGATCTTCCGGAATGAACCCAGCTCCGACTCCAACCGATCCTGACGCAGAACCAACCGAACCTGGAACTGAAGCTCCAGTTTCACCGAACCTAGAGCTTGCTTTGGCGCAGGCCCTAGAAGCAATTCAGGAAAAGGAGGCAGCAATGGCTGCCGGTGACTGGACTGCATTTGGTCAAGCCGAGGAGAAACTAAAGCGCGCAATCCAAGCAGCCTTGGATGCAAGCCGATAATCAAGTTGGCAGCACAAGCTTCAAAAGTGGTAGATTAGAACTTCGCCGCGGGGTGGAGCAGTTCGGTAGCTCGCCGGGCTCATAACCCGGAGGTCGTAGGTTCAAATCCTGCCCCCGCAACCACTTGAAAAACCCCATCCTTTGGATGGGGTTTTTCGTTTTGTGGACAACTTCTGCAAAGTAATGCTTTCTGATTTACCTTTTCGCACATGAGAAAAATTCAGCAGCTCAACATTGGGTTGGCAAGTGTTTTAGTTGCCACAGCTCTAGTAGGTTTCGATGCCAGTTCGGCGATGGCATGCTCAACAGGATCTTCAAGCTCCGGAGTAAGCCATGGCTCAAGAGTCGGTTCAGGATCAGTCACAGTTTGCGTGGGATCTTCGTCGTCTTCACCTGGGTCCTCGACAACTCAAACAATTACTAAAACTGTGACTGTTCCCGTGGCACCAAAACCAAAGCCAGCACCTAAGCCCGCCCCTAAGCCTTCGACCAAGTCGACGAGTAATTCAAACCCAAAGCCGGTTGTTGAAGTCCCGAGTTGTCCAAGCGCTTCGCAGATGGCGGGAATGCCAAGATCTGCTGATGCTGCCGAACGGTGGGTTCAGTCAATTTGTTCACCCGGCCCCAAAGTTGTAGCCGCACCAAAGCCGCCACCAAAGCCAGCAGTGAAAACAAAAACCGTAACCATTACCGAAACGATTACCGTGGAAACCCCCGGCCAGTCATCTTCGGCAGCTGACGAAGTGGAGTTTCAGCCAAACCCTTTGGTCGCTTCAGTATTTCCAGCCAAGGTGCTGAGTCTTCGGCAGCTAGCCAAGTTCACTTCAAATCCAAGTTCGCACTTTGGTTCGGCAATAGTTCTGGGCAGGCAAGCCGAAGTTCATTTTGTGCCAGTGACTTCGGGTTGGATTTTTAGCGATGGAGTTGCCATCTCTGGGGTTGACACCGAGCGAGCGTTCAAGACAGCGGGTAAATTTCAAGCTCGCGCATCTGTTGAATACTCGGTGAGTTATCGCTTGTTGGGAGAAAGCGGGTGGCAACCGGTCGAGGGAACCATCCTGATTCAGAGCAATCTATTGGAGGTAATGGTTGGGGCATTCAACCTCAAGTCGGATCAAAGCAGTCAGGGTGCTTTGTTGGTTGGTGCAGACTGCATAGGTCGAGCGGGGGCCTTCGGCTGCGACATTTAGGGAATTCTTGGGAATCTATCTGCCTGGTCTAGGGTTTCTCTCAGTATCTGTTCAGACAAGTTTGTCATTATGGGAGCAGACGAAAGGCCACAGCATTGACCAAACCAGAATTCGAACAAAGCTCACTGAGTCGCAAGAACAGTTACAACAATCAGTTCCTGTTCGATACGCCAGTGGTATTGACCCCTGCGAAGGCTAAGAAAAAGCGCAATCGTGAGAAGCGACTTACTTTCTTTACTGCGACCTCAGTGGCAGTTGTGGGAGCAATCATTGGAGCCTCGGTTGGTGCAGGTACAGGAGTAGTTGCATACAACTACCTAACTCGCCCAGCCACCATTGTCGTAAACGATCTGGAAAATGTGAACTGGGCAACGGCTGCATCGGCCACCGCCGCTCCTGCTGTTGTGACCATTAGGGTTGCCGGTCTATCCGCCGGTGGAAATGGGTCTGGAGTTGTGCTCTCAAGCGATGGATACATTCTTACCAACGCGCATGTTGTAAGCATCAACGGCAGCACTGAGAACGTTCGACTTTCAGTAAGGACCAATGACGGAGGCGTATTTCCCGCCAAGCTAATTGGGGCTGACCCAACCAATGATCTTGCCGTTATAAAGATTGAACCTACAAAAGCGTTGACCCCAATTGTTTTTGGAGACTCATCTCTTATCAACGTTGGTGATCAAGTCGTTGCTATCGGAGCTCCGCTGGGTCTTGAGGCCACTGTGACTCGAGGAATCATCTCTGCACTTAACAGAACCATTCAGGTGGCTTCGTCAGAGTCACCTGATCAGAGCAGCCTTGAATTCTGGTCTGGAAATGCAGGAAGACCTATCAATCTCAATGTGATTCAAACTGACGCTGCCATCAACCCTGGAAATTCGGGCGGTGCACTGGTAAATGACCGAGGTGAGTTGATTGGCGTCAACGTTGCGATTGCCACCGCTGGATCGTTCTCGCAGTCGGGAAACATTGGTGTGGGTTTTGCAATTCCTGCCAACGTTGCAAAGCGCATTGCTAACGAAATCATCACAACCGGTGAAGTTAGCCACGGTTTGCTAGGTGCTTTGGTTTCTGACGCCATGTCGTCTGATGATGGCGCAGGGTTTCCAATCGGAGTCACTGTTGTTGAGCTCACTCCTGGGGGAGCGGCCGAACTTGCTGGTATCCAGGCAGGCGATGTCATAACAAGAATCAATGGAAAGCTAGTGACTACAGCCAGTGAGCTCACCGCTGCGGTTAGGCAAGAGCCCGCTGGTTCCAAAGTTAAGATTGAACTGCTGCGAGACGATATCAAGCTCACATTTGATGTTGTTTTGCAAGACGCCAACAACTAGCAACAGAAAGCGACCAAATTGAATCAGAGTGCACCAGCTGAAATCGGTGAGTTTGGAACTGACACAACGTCAGAACCGAAGCTTGTTGAGCCAGGCGATCATGAAAGATTTTCTCACTACGTAAGAAAAGAGAAAATCGTTGAGTCAGCCGTTATGGGTACACCTGTTATCGCGCTTTGTGGAAAGGTTTGGGTGCCAGGGCGGGATCCAAAGAATTTTCCCGTTTGCCCAGCCTGCAAGGAAATCCACTCCAAGCTAAAGCCCGGCGACGAAGAAAAAAGCTAAACGAACTTCGTTGGTATCGCAGGCTCGCCTTTTGTTAGGCGATGCGCACTAGCAGGAAGATTTGATTTTACTTTTGCGTGATGTGCACGCGCTGAATCGACTCCTGCTTTGCCGGTAAGTCCAGGCTGAATTTCTCCCTGCATGACAAGTTCAACTAACAACTGCCTTTGATCAGAAGATACGTCAATGTTGCTGGCAGAAATTAGCTCAGCGGTAGCTACATCTTGCTCGTGAGATCGAACCGCGTGCTTTTTTCCGCCGAGGTTAGTTTTCTTGGCGGACTGTTTTGAAACCTCATGCCATTCGCCAGACTCATTCTGGTAAGCAACCATTTTGTAAACGAAACCGGCTGCCGGTACTCCGGAACCTGTGACAACAGAAGTACCAACACCGTAAGCATCGACTGGCGCAGCGGCTAGTGAAGCGATAGCGAATTCGTCCAAATCATTGGTGACAGTTATCTTCGTGTCGGTGGCGCCGAGCTTGTCTAGCAACTGCCTAGCTTTTGCGACTTCGATTGGCAGATCACCTGAATCAATTCGAACTCCGCCAAGCTTTGTTCCGGCAACGCTAATGGCATTTTCGATGCCTGCTTCGATGTTGTAGGTATCAACCAGGAATGTAGTTGTGGAACCAAAAGCTTCCAATTGAGCGCTGAAGGCTTGTTTCTCACTGTCGTGCAAGAGCGTGAAAGCGTGGGATGCGGTTCCCATAGTAGGGATTCCAAAGCTCCGCCCAGCTTCAAGATTTGAAGTTGCGCTAAATCCAGCGATGTACGCAGCACGTGCAGCGGCGACAGCAGAAAACTCACCAGTTCTTCGAGAGCCCATTTCGGAAACACTTCTATTCCCAGCTGCTGTAACCATCCTTGCTGCAGCGCTAGCAATCGCGCTGTCATAATTCAGCACCGAAAGAATGAGAGTTTCTAGGATCACTGCTTCTGCGAAGCTGGATTCAACAATCAGCACTGGAGAGTATGGGAAGTAAATTTCCCCCTCGGCATAGCCGTGGATATCTCCCGAGAATTTATAGTTTGCGAGCCAGTTTGCAGTTGGCTGATCAATTACTTTCTCACTCAGCAACCAGCTGATTTCTTCGCTCGAGAATCTGAAAGCTTTGATTAGCTCAAGTAGTCTTCCGGTTCCGGCGAAGACTCCATAGCGCCGTCCTCCAGCAAGTGTTCTTGAGAACACTTCAAATACTCCCCGGCGGTTAGCTTTCCCAGACTTAAGTGCCGCCTGAAGCATGGTCAGCTCGTAGCGATCTGTGAGTAAAGCGGTTGTGGAAAGCACGAGATAAGCCTAGCCCGAGGGGCCCGCAATAGAATTGGGGCGTGAATGAACCTAAAGCCAGCGCACCGATTGGAGTCTTCGACTCTGGCGTTGGAGGGCTCACAGTAGCCAGGGCCATAATTGACCAACTTCCAAACGAGTCAATTATTTATGTTGGCGATACAGCCAATACTCCCTATGGGCCTAAGGCGCTTTCTGAAGTGCGCGAGCTTGCACTTTCCGTAATGGACAAACTTGTCGATGAGGGCGTAAAGGTTTTGGTCATCGCTTGCAACTCCGCCTCCGCTGCTGTTTTGCGCGATGCCAGAGAGCGATACACCGAAGGTCGGGGGATACCAGTAGTTGAAGTTATCCAACCGGCTGTGCGAAGGGCAGTTGCTTCAACTTCGAATGGAAAAGTTGGAGTAATCGGAACTCAAGCAACCATTACCTCTAAGGCGTATGACGATGCTTTCGCCGCCGCCGTCGATGTTGAGTTATTCAGCGCAGCTTGCCCAAGCTTCGTTGACTTTGTCGAAAAAGGAATCACGAGTGGACCAGAAATAATTTCAGCTGCGCGTGAATACCTAGCCCCGCTAAAAAGCGCTGGCGTCGACACACTAGTTTTAGGTTGCACTCACTACCCACTTCTAACCGGTGCACTTTCCCTTGTGATGGGAGACGGCGTGAGCCTTGTCTCTTCAGCGGAAGAAACTGCCAAAGACCTTTACAGGGTATTGGTCGATAACGATTTGCTAAGAACTGATTCGTCGTCTCCAACACTGAGTTTCAGGGCCACCGGAGATGCAGCTAGCTTTGAAAAGCTAGCCAGGAGATTTTTAGGACCAGAAGTTTCCAAAGTGGAAAAGCTTTAGAAAAAGGAATAGGAAAACACCTTGCAAAGACAAGACGGACGCGCTCCAGATCAGCTTCGAAAAGTCACTGTGGAACGAGGCTGGTCCTCGCACGCTGAAGGATCGGCGCTGATTAGCTTCGGTGAGACAAGAGTTCTTTGCACCGCCTCATTCACTAATGGCGTTCCGCGCTGGAAGGTCGGCAAAGGAGAGGGATGGGTCACGGCCGAGTATTCCATGTTGCCCCGTGCAACTCACGACAGGTCTGACCGAGAAGCCGTCAAAGGAAAAATTGGTGGCCGCACTCATGAGATTTCAAGATTGATCGGGAGAGCACTTCGCTCCGTAGTTGATTTCAAAGCATTGGGCGAGAACACAATCGTTATCGACTGCGATGTTTTGCAAGCCGATGGTGGAACGCGCACCGCTGCAATCACGGGAGCCTACATCGCGCTCGTTGACGCAATCGAGTGGGGCAAGGCGCAGAAGTTCATTTCGGAGAAGAAGGAGCCACTCTCGGACAGCATCGCAGCAATCTCAGTTGGAATCATCGATCAAGTTCCGATGCTTGATTTGGCATACACCGAGGACGTTAGAGCTGAAACCGACATGAACGTTGTCGTGACTGGTTCGGGTAAGTTCGTGGAGGTCCAGGGAACTGCTGAAGCTGCTCCATTTGACCGAGCCGAACTGAATGCGCTTTTAGACCTTGCTCTAAAGGGGACTTCAGAGCTCACCGCCTTGCAGCGCAAGATTCTTGAGAGCCCGAGGCCCTGAGCTTGGAACTGGTTCTAGCAACCCACAATGCGCACAAGGTAAAAGAGGTCGCGGCGATTTTAGAGCCGATTGTTCCCGGACTATCGATGCTTGGATACGACGGGCCTGAACCTGTTGAGGATGGCACAACTTTTCTTGAGAATTCTCTAATCAAGGCCAGGGCTGCCTTTGCTCATACCGGGAAAGCATCTATCGCCGATGATTCTGGAATTGCGGTTGAGATTCTCGGGGGATCACCCGGGATTTTTTCTGCACGTTGGTCAGGCGCAAAAGATGATGTGAAAAATCGTCAGTTGCTTCTTGCACAGCTAGCTGATGTTCCCGAAGGAAATCGTCAAGCAAGTTTCATCTGCACTATTTCTATGGTGAGTGAAGCGGGAGAACAAAGCTTCACTGGAGTTTGCCCTGGAAGAATTGCGTTTGCAGAATCGGGTGAAAATGGTTTCGGTTACGATCCAATCTTTATTCCTGAGGGCTTTGAGGTAACCACGGGAGAGTTGGAGCCGATGGTGAAAAACTCCATCAGTCACCGCTCCATGGCGCTTTCACAACTGGCTAGCTTTTTGCGCCCCCAGTAGGATTCGAACCTACGCTCCCGCCTCCGGAGGGCGGTGCTCTATCCCCTGAGCTATGGGGGCAATGCTTGCTTCAGCCTAACAGCGTGGCTAGAAATGGGCCTTTCTCGGTATGATTTGTAAAGAATTCCCTTTATTCACTGAGGTGTTTCTCACCGCCGAGATCTTTGAATTCATTTAGCTCCTACTCGTGAGGCAAAATCGTGACTCCAGCAGAACTAGCTGTAGCCATTCGGCGCATCTTGGAACAGATGCAAGCTGATGGCTCGCTGGTCGCGGCCGAACTGCCGACAGAGATCGTGGTTGAGCGTCCGCGTAATCGAGAGCATGGCGACTGGGCAACTAACGCGGCTATGCAACTTGCTGGATTATTTGGTCTAAACCCTAGAGCCTTCGCAGAGTTATTGGCCCCGAGGATCGAGGCCTTGGATGAAGTGTCAAAGGTCGACATCGCGGGGCCCGGATTTATCAACATCACGCTCAACCTTGCAAGCGCTGGAGCATTGGCTAAATCAATTGTTGACGCGGGTTCAGGCTATGGCAAAGGTGAGAGCCTAAAGGGTCTCAAGATGAACTTAGAGTTCGTATCGGCAAACCCAACCGGACCTATTCATATGGGTGGAACTCGCTGGGCTGCCGTTGGCGATTCTTTGGCAAGAGTGCTGGCATTTCAGGGAGCAGAAGTTACCCGTGAGTACTACTTCAATGACCACGGCGAGCAGATAGATCGTTTTGCTAGGTCTTTATTGGCTCGAGCCAAGAATCTTCCAGCTCCTGAGGATGGCTATGGCGGTGAGTACATAGAGCAGATTGCAAATGCCGTGATGGCAAAGTCCTCTAAGGACATTCTCACTCTCAGTGATGAGGACGCCCAAGAAGCATTCAGGGCCGAGGGCGTTGAGCTGATGTTTGGTGAAATCAGGCAGTCGCTGCATGAATTTGGAGTTGACTTCGACGTTTACTTCCACGAAAACTCACTCCACGAGTCAAAGGCCGTCGAGAAGGCCATCACTCGACTTCGCGAACTGGGGCATGTCTTCGACGAGGACGGTGCCGTGTGGCTGCGCTCGACGGACTTCGGTGATGACAGAGATCGAGTAATCGTCAAATCAGATGGCAAGCCTGCCTACATCGCAGGAGATCTGGCCTACTACCTCGACAAGCGTGAGCGCGGATTTGATCGCTGCCTAATAATGCTTGGCGCAGATCACCACGGATACGTCCAGCGCATGATGGCGATGTGTGCAGCCTTCGGTGATGAGCCTGGTGTAAATCTAGAGATTCTCATTGGTCAAATGGTTAACCTGCTTCGTGATGGTGAACCGGTTCGAATGTCCAAGCGTGCTGGAACAGTTGTCACAATGGAAGACCTAGTTGAGGCAGTTGGAGTTGACGCGGCCAGGTACGCGCTCGCAAGATCGTCCTCAAACTCGCAATTGGATATCGACCTTGCGCAGCTTTCAAAGAAAACCAACGACAATCCAGTCTTTTATGTTCAGTACGCACATGCCAGAACCCAGCAGGTTGCCGTAAATGCCAAGAGCATGAATGTCGATCATTCAAACTTTGATCCATCACTTCTGAATCACCCAACTGAAACAGACCTGCTCGCCAAACTCAGTGAGCTTCCAAGACTTGCCGTTCAAGCTGCGGAGTTTAGAGAGCCACATCGCATCGCAAGATACCTGGAAGAAGTTGCTGGCAGTTATCACCGTTGGTACGACAACTGCCGAGTTATTCCATTAGCTGATAAGCCAGTTGAAGCCATTCACTCAACAAGATTGTGGCTAAACGATGCAGCAGGTGTTGTCTTAAGAAATGGACTGGGACTTCTTGGAGTCTCAGCTCCGGAGCGGATGTAATCATGAGCGCAAATCAAGCAAAGTTTGCACCCGCATGGCTTGTTGAGCCCAAAGATGTAAACCACATCGAAACCAAAATCTGGCCTAGTGGAATGACTAGGTCTGAGGCCGGGGATGTTTCGGTGGCGGGTGTTGCAGTTGGTCAGCTGGCTGCAGAATTTGGCACTCCGCTAATGGTTATTGACCAAGATGACTTTTTCTCAAGGGGAAAAAGGGTAAAGAACGCTTTCGAGAAGGCAGCAGGCGAAATTGGTTCGAGTGCCAAAATTTACTACGCCGGTAAGTCTTTGCTGACCACAGAGATAGTGAAATGGATCGATCAACTTGGTCTAAATCTTGACGTCTCAACCGGGGGAGAACTCGCCCTTGCACTTTCTGGAGGAATAAACCCGAGCCGCATTGGCTTGCACGGCAACAACAAATCTCTCTACGAAATCGGCCGTGCCGTGACCGCGAACGTAGGGGCAATTGTTATTGATTCGGAAATTGAGATTGAACGAATCGCTTCAGTTGCTGGTGCGCAGGACAAAGTGCAACCAGTGCGTATTCGCGTCAACTCTGGAGTCCACGCCTACACTCACGAGTACCTAGCCACTGCAAGAGAAGACCAGAAGTTCGGAATCGCCATCTCGGACGTGCCGGCATTGGTCGAGAAGATCAGGTCGCACTCGCACCTGAAGTTCTTAGGGCTTCACTCACACATCGGCTCTCAGATATTTGCAATTGAAGGCTTTGTTGAATCAGTTCGACGACTGCTTCCGCTGCACAAGCAGCTTCTAGAAGGCGGCGATGTACCAGAGCTAAACATCGGAGGCGGTTTTGGAATCAACTACACCGCAGCTGACGATGCTCCAGAGATCGAAGTGTTTGCAGAACAAATTGCGACTGAAGTTGCCAAGGTTTGTGGCGAACTCGGAATTTCGGTTCCGGTTTTGTGTTTTGAGCCCGGACGAGTTATCTCGGGACCTGCAGGAATAACGGTCTACAACGTCGGAACCATTAAGGACGTACAGCTTTCAGAAGACGGTGTCACTGGAGTAAGAAAGTACGTGAGCATCGACGGCGGTATGAGCGATAACGCCAGACCGAGTCTCTACAGCGCAGACTACTCGCCGATCCTTGCCTCTAGAACATCAACTGCCAAACCAGCACTTTCTAGAGTGGTGGGCAAGCACTGCGAGAGCGGCGACATTGTTGTTCGAAACTGCTTCCTTCCAGAGGATGTAAACCCAAACGATCTTGTAGCCGTGGCTGCAACTGGTGCTTATTGTCACTCATTGGCCAGCAACTATAACTACGTAACCAGGCCCGCAATCGTTGCGGTCAAGGCTGGGCAGGCTCACTTGATTCTTAGAGCTGAAACTGAAGCCGATATGTTTGCCCGCGACCCTGGCTACTCTGCAGAAAAGACAAGGTAGTTTTGAATGGGTAAGGAATCGAATTTGAGTGAATATCGCCCGATCAGGGTTGCATTGCTTGGTGCCGGATCAGTTGGATCTGAGGTCGCCCGGCTTTTGCTTGAGCAAAAGAGTGAACTCGCGGCTCGTGTCGGTGCCGAATTAGAACTTGTTGGAGTTGCCGTTCGGGATCTAAAGACCAAGCGAAACGGTTTTCCTAAAGAGCTTTTGACCACCGACGCTGAGAGTTTGATTCTTGGCGCAGACATTGTCATTGAGGTTATGGGTGGCTTGCAGCCAGCCAAGGATTACATTCTTCTAGCCTTGAACTCCGGTTCAGATGTAATCACTGCAAACAAAGCTCTTTTAGCAACTCACGGGTCTGAACTTTTCAACGCGGCTGAGCAAGTTGGTGCTCAGCTCTACTTTGAAGCTTCCGTTGCAGCCGCTATTCCTATCATTCGCCCATTGCGAGAGTCCCTTGCCGGTGACCGCGTGAAAAGAATTATGGGAATCGTCAATGGTTCGACCAACTACATTCTTGACCGTATGGACAAAAGCGGCATCACTTTAGAAGCCGCCATGAAAGAAGCTACTGAGCTCGGGTACCTTGAAGCAGATCCATCCCTAGATGTTGATGGCTACGATGCTGCCCAAAAAGCAGCTATCTTGGCCTCTCTTGCATTCCACACCGAGGTTCCGCTGGAAAAGGTTTATCGCGAAGGAATCACAGGCGTAAGCGCAGAGCAGATTGCCGCAGCTAAGCGCGATGGTTTCGTTATCAAGTTGCTTGCGATCTGTGAATTCATTGATGCAGACGAATCAGGTCCGGAAGGGGTCTCGGTTCGTGTTTACCCGGCGCTGGTTCCAAGAAGTCATCCACTTGCATCTGTCGATGGTGCTTACAACGCTGTGTTTGTTGAGGCCGAAGCTGCTGGGCGTTTGATGTTCTATGGATCTGGTGCCGGCGGAACTCAAACCGCTTCTGCAATTTTGGGTGATGTAGTTTCAGCCGCAAAGCGTCACGTAGCTGGCGGACCAGGTCTTGCAGATTCAATTCACGCTAACTTCGATGTAGTGGACATGAGCCGCGTAAAGACAAGGTATGTGATCCAGCTAGAGGTTAAGGACCAGCCTGGAGTACTAGCGAAGATCGCTAGCTTATTCTCTGAGCACGGAGTCTCTATTGAAACCGTTGAGCAAGCAGTTCTCGGACGCAATCTAGAAACTGCCAGCCTGGAGATTGGAACACACTTGGCAAGCGATGCTGCTTTGGCTGGTGTGGTCAAGGCACTGAAATCTAATGACGCAGTCCAGGCCGTTTCCTCATTTATTCGAGTCGAGGGTTTGTAATGAAAGCAACCGCCATAGAAAGAGGTGTTTACCTTGTTCGGTAAACCAAAGAAGGCCCATCAGTGGCGCGGAGTCATCAACGAATACTTCTCTCGCCTCGACGTTGACAAGAACACCCCGATCATCACCTTGGGTGAGGGTGGAACACCGCTTATTGCTGCCCCTGCACTTGCCAAACTCGTTGGCGCGGACCGTGTCTATTTGAAGTTTGAAGGAATGAACCCAACCGGTTCATTCAAGGACCGTGGAATGACCATGGCAGTATCAAAAGCTGTTGGCCACGGAGCCAAAGCGGTTATCTGCGCATCAACTGGAAACACCTCTGCTTCTGCGGCCGCGTATGCTGCCGCTGCAGGAATCAAGTCTGTTGTTTTGGTTCCCGAGGGCAAGATTGCTCTTGGAAAGCTTTCACAAGCAGTTGCTCACAAGGCTCAGATTCTTCAGGTGCAGGGAAACTTTGATGATTGCCTAACTTTGGCAAGAGATCTCTCAACCAATTACCCGGTGCACTTAGTGAACTCCGTCAATCCAGATCGTATCGATGGTCAGAAGACTGCCGCGTTTGAGGTAGTTGATGCTTTGGGTCAGGCCCCTGATTTCCACGTTCTGCCAGTTGGAAATGCTGGAAACTACTCTGCTTACTACAAGGGCTACCAGGAAGATTTCAAGGCTCGTCGAATCAAGGCTTTGCCAAAGATGTATGGCTACCAGGCTGAAGGGTCAGCTCCATTTGTTCAAGGCTCTCCAGTCAAGAACCCAGACACCATCGCAACTGCCATTCGAATTGGAAATCCTGCGTCTTGGGATTTGGCGCAGACTGCCAGAGAGAAATCTCAAGGTAAGTTTGGTGCGGTTTCTGACAAGGAAATCCTTTGGATGCACCGCTTCTTGTCTCAGGAAGCCGGAGTCTTTGTTGAGCCAAGCTCGGCAACAGGGGCGGCTGGTCTATACAAAGCCTCCCAAACTGGCGAAAGCTTTGCTGGAGCATTGATTGTTGTGACTGTGACCGGGCACGGACTGAAGGATCCAGGATGGGCCCTGAAGGACGAAGCTGGAAACGAGATAACTCCAGAGGCAGTTTCAACAAACGCAGCTGAAGTAGCAGAGAGATTGGGATTGGCCTAAAAATGCCAGTAGCTGAAGGAACCGTAGTTAAGGTTAGGGTGCCTGCAACATCTGCAAACCTTGGACCTGGCTTTGACACCCTCGGTATTGCTCTGTCGTACTACGACGACCTTGAGGTCACTGCCACAAAACCTGGATCTATCTCAGTAGTTGTAAGTGGCGAAGGCGAAGGCCAGGTCCCTCTAGATGAATCTCATCTTGTCGTTCGCGCCATTCTTGAAACTTTCAAACGTTTGAAGCAACCAGCTCCAGGTCTTGCCCTTCGCGCTGTAAACCGCATCCCTCACGGTCGAGGAATGGGTTCATCTGGAGCAGCTGTTGTGTCAGGAATTATGGCTGCCAAAGGTCTGCTTATGGGCATTGCTGAAGTTAGCGACAAGATGATGCTTGATCTAGCAACCGAGTTTGAAAATCATCCAGACAATGTAGCTCCTGCACTTTTCGGGGGACTAAGCATTGCGTGGGAAGACGAGTCCGGACCACACACCAAAAAACTTTCAGTACACCGTGGAGTCTCACCTTTGGTTCTTGTTCCAAGCACCAAGATGTCAACTGAGCTTGCCAGGTCAATGCAGCCCGAGTCAGTGCCTCACGCGGATGCTGTTTTCAATGTTTCCCGATCGGCTCTATTAGTGGCTGCTATGGTTTCTTCGCCTGAGCTTTTGTTGGCGGCCACCGAAGACAAGCTCCACCAGAACTACCGAGCTTCAGCCATGCCAGAAACCGATGCTCTGATCCGTGTGCTCAGAAGCAATGGTCACGCGGCTGTGGTTTCTGGGGCAGGACCATCTGTCTTGGTGCTGGCCAGCGACCCTGCCGAGAGGCTTAGGGCCAAGGATTTGGTCGAAAAGAAGTATCCACAGTGGCAACCGCTGCTGTTGGCCGTGGACAATAAAGGTGCTACGCTAGAGGTACACCAAAAACAAGACGGCAAATAAGCGTCAAATCTAGGTGCAATCCCCGCAGAAACTAACTGCGATACCACGCGATTGAAATCGTGGTGGCGATAATCAGGTCTTTTAGGGTCGATTATCTAAACACTCAAGAAAGAGCAATCAAATAAATGGATGAAATCCAAGACAACAAGCCGGTTCGCAAATCACGCAGAGCTGTAGCAGAAACAGCCGCTCCAGCAGAGGCAACCGAATCAGCATCAAAAAAGACTCGCACCAGAGGCTCAAAGCCTGCCGAAGACAAGTCAGACTCGAGCGAGGCTAAGGCTCCGAGAGAGAACTCTTCAAGCGATTCTTCAAGCAGCGACTCAAGCTCAGACTCAGGAGAGCGCCGCAGGAACCGCGACTTCGACGACGAACGTCGTGGCGGTGGCCGCAACTCTAGAAACCGCAACCGCTACCGCGATCGTGACCGTGGCAGACGCGGTGGAAACGGTAATGACCGCGAAGAAGCAGAACCAGAAATTTCTCCAGATGATGTTCTAATCAGCGTTGCTGGAATCCTAGATGTCTTAGACAACTACGCATTTGTTCGTACCTCTGGATACCTTCCAGGTCCAAACGATGTTTATGTATCCCTTGGACAGGTAAAGAAGTATGGACTTAGAAAGGGTGACGCCGTAGTTGGTGCTATCCGTCAGCCTCGCGAAGGCGAAGGCCAAGGTCGACAGAAGTTCAACGCGCTGGTGCGCGTAGATTCAGTAAACGGTCTAGACCAGGATGCTTCAACCGAGCGCGTGGAGTTTGGAAAGCTAACACCTCTTTACCCACAGACCAGACTTCGCCTTGAAACTGAGGCCAACAAGCTATCCACCCGAATCATCGACTTGGTTGCCCCAATCGGTAAGGGTCAGCGTGGATTGATTGTTTCCCCTCCAAAGGCAGGTAAGACTCTGGTTCTCCAGGCAATTGCCAACGCAATAGCAACCAACAACCCAGAGGTTCACCTAATGGTTGTGCTAGTTGACGAGCGTCCCGAGGAAGTCACCGACATGCAGCGCACAGTAAAGGGTGAGGTTATTGCCTCAACCTTCGACCGTCCAGCTGAAGATCACACCACAGTTGCAGAGCTTGCAATTGAGCGAGCGAAGCGTTTGGTTGAACTAGGGCACGACGTAGTTGTCCTTCTTGATTCGATTACACGTCTAGGTCGCGCTTACAACCTAAGCGCCCCGGCATCAGGTCGAATTCTCTCTGGTGGTGTTGACTCGTCAGCGCTTTACCCACCAAAGCGATTCTTTGGTGCTGCCAGAAACATTGAAGACGGCGGATCGCTAACAATTCTTGCAACCGCTCTTGTTGAAACTGGTTCCAAGATGGACGAGGTTATCTTCGAGGAATTCAAGGGAACTGGAAACATGGAGCTTCGTTTGTCTCGCGCTCTTGCAGACAAGAGAATCTTCCCAGCGGTAGATCTAAACGCATCTGGTACCCGACGCGAAGAGATGCTGATGAACCCTGACGAAACCAAGATCATTTGGAAGCTGCGCCGTGCCCTTGCAGGTCTAGAGCAGCAGCAGGCACTTGAGCTTGTTCTGAACCGTTTGAAGGAAACTTCAAGCAACGTCGAGTTCCTAATGCAGGTTCAAAAGTCCATGCCGATTCCTTCAGGTTCCGACGGAG
>ERZ1022756.302-NODE-302-length-15879-cov-5.371461_pt1 | contig 15879 bp, 16 predicted proteins | sample MGYA00520902_ERZ1022756 | MGnify/ENA primary metagenome ERZ1022756 (study PRJEB33162, sample SAMN09537601) | freshwater metagenome | isolation source: freshwater | place: Canada:Alberta | collected 2017-07 | study: EMG produced TPA metagenomics assembly of the...
CCAGTGGGACCACCGGGCGCAGCAAGGGGGCCATGCTCACGCACGGCAACATGCTCAGCAACGCGCTGACACTCAAGGACTACTGGGGCTGGAAAAAGGGGGATGTGCTCATCCATGCCTTGCCCATTTTTCATGTGCACGGACTGTTTGTGGCCATCCACGGCGCCTTGATCAACGGCAGCAAGATGATCTGGATGGCGAAATTCGACCCCAAGCGGGCCATTTCTTATATGCAGCAGGCCACCGTGTTCATGGGCGTGCCCACGCTGTATGTGCGCATGCTGGCCGAGCCTGCGCTTGACAAAGCGGCGGTGAAAAACATGCGCTTGTTCATTGCTGGCTCTGCCCCCTTGTTGATTGAAACCTTCACCGAATGGCAAGAGCGTACAGGGCACACGATTTTGGAGCGCTATGGCATGAGCGAGACCGCCATGTTGACCTCCAACCCCTATGCGGCCGACAAGCGCTATGCCAAGCAGTCCGAGCGGCGTGGTGGCACGGTGGGTTTTCCCTTGCCGGGCGTGACTTTGCGCGTTCGTGGCGACGATGGGCAGGATATGCCGGTGGGCGAGATTGGTGGCATTCAGGTCAAAGGCCCGAATGTGTTCAAGGGCTATTGGCGCATGCCCGAAAAAACCGCCGAAGAGTTCACCTCAGACGGCTTTTTCAAAACCGGTGACGTGGGCAAAGTGGATGAGCGGGGTTATGTGACCATCGTGGGGCGCAGCAAAGACCTCATCATCAGCGGCGGTTACAACGTCTATCCTGCCGAGATTGAAGGCTACATCAACGACATGAAGGGCGTGGCTGAGAGCGCCGTGGTGGGTGTGCCGCACCCGGACTTTGGTGAGGTGGGGGTGGCTGTGGTCACGCTCAAGCCCGGCGCATCGGTGCAGCCCGAGGCCGTTTTGGCCGAACTCAAGGCCAAGCTGGCCAATTTCAAGATCCCCAAGCGCTGCTTTGTGGTGCCTGAACTGCCCCGCAACACCATGGGCAAGGTGCAAAAAAACTTGCTGCGTGACCAATACAAGACGCTGTTCATCCCATGAGTCACATCGGGGCCCCGTCTGCAGCCCACAGTCCAGGGGAGCGAATGGGTTCAGGAATCAGGGGAGATAGCTGTTTTTTTCGTGCACATCCTGGATGTGACGTGCGGCTTGCTCTGGGCTGATTTCCTGGTTGATCACCTTGACGTTGGCGTACCAAAGCTCTTCCTCCATGGAGGGCCAAACCCGGTTGATCTTGTGGCTGTTCAACCGGATCGTTTCCCGACACTCTTGCCGCCATTTGAGCATCTCCTGACTCAGCGGGTCTCTCACTTTGACGGGGTGATTCGACAAGGAAAAGAAACCCACCAGTGTGTCGGTGAGGAGTTGGGCGAATTCAGCGGAACCCAGCCAGGCGATGAATTTCAAGGCCGCCTCAGGGTTGGGGCTGTTTTTGTTGACGCCAATGCCAAAGTCCGGGTGAATCGAGATGTGACAAGTTTGTCCCGCCTTTTCGACGGGGGGCTTGAATACGCCCATGTCGATCGGCTTGTGGTGTATGAAGCTGGTGTTTCTTAAGTAATCGATGTCCCACGAGCCCGATGGATAAATTCCGGCAAGGCCTGTTGCGAACATTTGCTGAATGTCACTGTTGGACAGTGAGTTTTGCTTGGGGTGCATGTGTGGCTTGAGTTTGGCCATCATTTCCCAGGCTTTGACGAATCCGCGGTCTGTGAATTTCGCAGTCCGCTTGATCAGGTCCTGGCGTCCTTTTTCGCCACCCCAAAAATTAGGCCCCATGCCAGTGAACACGACTTGGGTGGATTCCCACATGTCTGCTGTACCGAGGGCCAAAGGCGTGATGTTGCCGGCCGCTCCGATGCGCTTCAACACCAGCAGCAATTCATCCACGGTGACGGGAGGCTGCAGATTCAGGTCCTTGAATATTTTTTTGTTGTAAAACAAGCCGTGCATCACATAAGCCACAGGCAGACAGAAAGTGGTTTTGCCATCGTCCGAGGTCCAGGCTTGTCGCGCCTTGGGATTGAAATTTCTAAGCTCTTGTTCATTCAAAGGCAAGAGATGGCCTTTGGACCTCATGCGAACATTGCCATCAAAGGGCCTGCAAAAAATCAGGTCACCTGCACGCCGGGTGGTTAAACGTGCGTCGAGCAGCGCGTCATACGACAGAGGCTCTTCGCCTCTGAAGCTCAGGCGAATGCCAGGATGCTTTCTTTCAAAGGCAGGAATCAGCACCTTTTCCCAAAAAATCTCATCGTCCTTGCGCCAGCTTTCGATGACAAGATCTTGGGCCCAGGAGGTGCTGCTCAAGACCCCCAGGGACAGAAATGCCCAAACCCTGTGTGTTCCCCGGAAAGAGCCGGGCAGAGGTAACTTCCATCTCAGTGCTCGAAACCAGTTTGTCATGTCTCAAAGCTCTTAAAAAGTACGCATTTTATCCTTCATTCATTCATTTTGTGGGTATTGAATGGGCTTTTAGAGCAATTGAAGACGATGCCTTGACCTCAGCGCAGCACCAGCACAGGGATGTGGGAATGCGTCAAAACCTGTTGTGTTTCGCTGCCCAGCAACAAGCGTTTGATCCCTTTGCGACCGTGTGAAGCCATCACGATCAGGTCGGCTTTGTGCTTTTTGGCGGCGGCAATGATGGCGTCCGACACCACATCGGATTTGAGGGTGATGGCCTGGGTGCTGACCGCTTTGCCCTTGGCTTGCTTTTCGATGGAGGCCAGCTGGGCCCGCGCTGATTCGGTCCATTGCTTTTCCACCCGTGAAATTTCTTCGGCCGACAGGGGGATGCTGCCCTCAAAGTAAGCCTGGGGGTAGCGCGGTACGACCTTCAGGGCGATCAGTTCAGCGCCGCATGTGGCGGCCAGCGCAATTGCGCTGCTCACGGCTTTTTTGGACAGGGTCGAACCATCGGTGGCCACGAGAATGCGTTGGTACATGTTGCGCTCCAGATCGAAGTGGAAAACCCCAGCATAAATGGCGCACCTTCATCATCAATTGATGCAGGTCAAGCTTTGGGTGCACGCTCTGGCGTATCTTCCAAAGATGACCCAAGTCAATGTTTTGCCCGCGATTTCTGCCGTGACACAGTCGCCTGTCGATCTTGCAGATGTTCCTCACGATCGCACGGCGCTATCCCAAGACATCGAACGCCTGCAATTGCTCGATGACCCCGGTGAATGGGCTGACTTCAGCCTCCCTGAGAAGGATATGCCGGGTTGCTGGCGCTCGACTGTGGTGTTTGAAGGAATGCATTGCGCTGCTTGCGCCATCACCCTGGAAGACGCCTTGCGCAGCGTGCCGGGTGTATCGCAGGTGCAAATCAGTGGTGCCAGTCACAGAGGGCAAATAGTATGGTCGCCCGAAAAAACAAGACCTTCCGAGTGGATGCGCTCGGTCGAGCGCCATGGCTACAAGGCCTTACCTGCCAACGATGCCCACGCCCACCAGCGCCGCCGTGACGAGGCCCGCCGGATGGTCTGGCGCTGGTCCGTGGCGGCGCTTTGCATGATGCAGGTCATGATGTACGCCACCCCGTCGTATCTGAGTGAACCGGGTGAGATTTCGTCCGAGTCGATGGGCTTGTTGCGTTGGGCCTCCTGGGTCCTCTCTTTGCCGGTCATGTTTTTCTCGTGCACGCCTTTTTTGACCAACGCCTGGCGTGATCTGCGTGAGCGCCAGATCAGCATGGACTTCCCAGTAGCACTGGGCATGGTGGTGACCTTTGTGGTGAGTACAGTGGGCACGTTTGAGCCAGATGGTCCCTTTGGTGCCGAAGTCTTCTTTGACTCTTTCACCATGTTCGTTTTCTTCTTGCTGACCGGTCGCTGGCTCGAGTTGCGCATGCGGGACCGCACAGCGGGCGCTCTGGAGGCGGTGCTCAACCGCTTGCCCGACAGTGTGCGCAAACGCCAAGCCGATGGCACATGGGCGCTGCAGTCGATACGCCGTTTGGTCGTGGGTGATGTGATCGAAGTCTTGCCGGGCGAGGCTTTTGCGGGTGACGGCCTGATTGTGGCGGGCCAGACCCAGGTGGATGAAGCCTTGTTGACCGGTGAGTCTCTGCCGCTCAAACGCCAAGTCGGTGATCGGGTGATTGCAGGCAGCCACAACCTGAGCGGTACGCTGCAGGTGCAAATCGAGCAAGTGGGCGCAGCCACGCGCTACGCACAGATCGTCTCATTGATGGAAAGTGCATCGGTGTCCAAACCCGCGATGGCATTGCTGGTGGACCGTTGGGCCAAGCCGTTTTTGGTGGCGGTGCTGCTGGCCTCATTGGCCTCAGCCGTTTATTGGTGGCCCACTGACCCAGCGCACGCGGTGATGGTGGCGGTGGCGGTGCTGATCGTGACCTGTCCCTGCGCTTTGTCTTTGGCCACACCGGCCGCCATGTTGGCCACGGCCGGGGCTTTGGCGCGCAGTGGTGTGCTGGTGAGGCGTTTGTCGGCTTTGCAAAACCTGGCCACCATCGACACGGTCATATTCGACAAAACCGGCACCTTGACCCGCGATGCCTTGCAGGTCATTCATATCCACACGCGCAAAGGTGTGGCCGCAGACCAGGCGCTGAACTGGGCAGGCAGTCTGGCGCGGCACTCCTTGCATCCGGTCTCTCGTGCGCTGTGGTCCGAGGCCCGTCGCCAAGCCGAAGTTGCCAGGACATTGCCGACTTTAGAAAGTCTGATCGCCCATGACGTGGCCGAACACAGCGGGCAGGGCGTTCAGGGCATGTTGTCCATGCAAGGGGGCCAACTGCGGTCTTTGCGCCTGGGCTCTGCTCGCTTTTGCCAAGCACCCGGTTTTTCGGGTCACCATTTGCAGGTCAGTCTGGCGGATGACGCGGGTTGGCTGGCCACCTTTGAGCTGGCCGAGGAGGTGCGCCCAGAGGCTGGTGCTGTGGTGAGTCAGCTCCAACAGATGGGCATAGCGCTGAAAATTTTGTCGGGCGATGGCCCTGTCGCCGTGTCACAGGTGGCGCAGTCGGTGGGCGTTGCCGATGCGCAAGGCGCTTGTAGCCCGCAAGACAAATTGCATGCGCTCAAGGCCTGTCAAGCCCAAGGCCACCGCGTGGCCATGGTTGGTGATGGCCTGAATGACGGACCGGTGTTGGCCGGGGCTGATGTGTCTTTTGCTTTGGGTCAGGCGGTGCCGCTGGCCCAGTCCAAAGCCGATTTTGTGCTCATGGGCGGACAACTTCAGGCACTGGTCAGCACCTTGGTGCGCAGCCGCCAGACGCTGCGCATCGTCAAACAGAACCTTTTGTGGGCCGCGCTTTACAACGCCTCTTGTGTGCCTTTGGCGCTGCTCGGGTGGCTGCCTGCTTGGGCGGCTGGCTTGGGCATGGCGCTCAGTTCATTGTTGGTGGTGCTCAATGCACTGCGCCTGGCACAGCCCCTGCCAATCCATCAAGACAGGGCCGAGCCCAACATGCAAACCGATTGAAGCCCTTATGGACATTCTTTTTTTGTTGATTCCTTTGTCGGTCATTTTGGTGTTTTTCATTTTGGGTGGGCTTTGGTGGGCGATCTACAAAGGTCAATTTGAAGATGTGGACGCCGAGGGCGAGCGAATTTTGCGTGACGATTGATTTTGATCAAGTGCTGCAGGTGTGCGCCCGTGCACACTTCAAAAGTGGATTTTTAAGAAAAACAGAGGTGAAAATGAAATTTGCCAATATGCAGGCAACGTCCTACAACGACAAGGTTGTCAGGCAGTTTGCCATCATGACGGTGGTCTGGGGTGTGGTGGGCATGTTGGTGGGCGTGATCATCGCGGCCCAGCTGACTTGGCCGGAACTCAACTTCGGTATTTCCTGGCTCAGCTATGGCCGACTGCGGCCCTTGCACACCAATGCCGTGATCTTCGCCTTCGGCGGTTGCGGTTTGTTTGCTGCAGCGTATTACGTGGTGCAGCGCACCTGCAATGTGCGGCTGATCAGTGACAAGTTGGCGGCTTTCACGTTTTGGGGTTGGCAACTGGTGATTGTTTTGGCGGCCATCTCTTTGCCATTGGGGATCACCAGCGGCAAAGAGTACGCCGAACTGGAGTGGCCGATTGACATCCTGATCACCTTGGTCTGGGTGGCCTTTGCGGTGGTGTTCTTTGGCACCATTGGCACGCGCAAGGTGCGTCACATCTATGTGGCCAACTGGTTTTTTGGCGCTTTCATCATCGCTGTGGCTTTGTTGCACATCGTCAACAGCGCCGCCTTGCCCGTGGGCATGATGAAGTCGTACTCGGCCTATGCCGGTGTGCAGGACGCCATGGTGCAGTGGTGGTACGGTCACAACGCGGTGGGCTTCTTTTTGACAGCCGGCTTTCTGGGCATGATGTATTACTTCATCCCCAAGCAGGCCGAGCGCCCTGTGTATTCGTACCGCCTGTCGATCGTGCACTTCTGGGCATTGATCTTCACCTACATGTGGGCTGGTCCCCACCACCTGCACTACACCGCATTGCCTGACTGGACGCAGTCGATCGGCATGGTTTTCTCGCTGATTTTGTTGGCGCCCAGCTGGGGCGGCATGATCAACGGCATCATGACTTTGTCGGGTGCGTGGCACAAACTGCGTGACGACCCGATCTTGCGCTTTTTGATTGTGTCCCTGTCTTTCTACGGCATGTCGACCTTCGAAGGCCCGATGATGTCCATCAAGACGGTCAATGCCCTGAGCCACTACACCGACTGGACTGTGGGCCATGTGCACTCGGGTGCTTTGGGTTGGGTGGGTCTGGTGACCATGGGTTCGATGTACTACCTGATTCCGCGTCTGTTTGGCCAAAAACAGATGTACAGCGTCAAAGCCATTGAGGTGCACTTCTGGACCGCCACCATCGGCATCGTGATCTACATCGCCGCGATGTGGATTGCCGGTGTGATGCAGGGTTTGATGTGGCGTGCCATCAATGCCGACGGCACCTTGACCTACACCTTTGTGGAATCGGTCAAAGCCACTTACCCGTTCTATGTGCTGCGTTTGGTGGGTGGTTTGCTGTATTTCGGGGGCATGGTGATCATGTTGTGGAACACCTTCAAGACCGTCACGCAAGGCCGTTCGGTGGAAGTCCGCATCCCCACACTCGCACCCGCCCACGCCTGAGGAGAAATGAAACATGGCTGAAAACACAAAAACAGGCGGCTTGTCGCACGAGAAGGTCGAGACCAACAACTTTCTGATGATTGTCTTGATCCTGCTGGTGTTGTTGGTAGGGGGCATGGTCGAGATCCTGCCGCTCTTCTTCCAGAAATCCACCACCGAGCCGGTGCCTGGCCTCAAGCCCTACACCGCCTTGCAAGTGGCTGGGCGTGATGTGTATGTGCGTGAAGGTTGCTACAACTGCCACTCGCAGATGATTCGCCCCTTCCGTGCCGAGACCTTGCGTTACGGGTCATATTCTCTCGCCGGTGAATTTGTTTATGACCGTCCCTTTCAGTGGGGCAGCAAGCGCACCGGCCCTGATCTGGCCCGCGTGGGGGGGCGTTACAGCGACGAATGGCATCGCATCCACCTGATCAATCCGCGTGATCTGGTGCCCGAGTCGAACATGCCCGCTTACCCCTGGCTTGAAAAAGCGCCTGCCAATGCGGGCGCCATCCAGTCGCACATGAAGGGCCTGCGCACGCTGGGCGCACCTTACAGCGATGAAGAAATCGCCAAGGCGCCTGAGGCCTTGAAAGACAAGACCGAGCTGGACGCCGTCATCGCCTACCTGCAGGTCTTGGGTACCCACCGCAAATAAGGAACGGTCATGGACATCAACGCTTTGCGATCCATCGTGACCTTGCTCGCCTTTGCCGCTTTCATTGGCATCGTGGTGTGGGCCTGGTCACGTCGTAACCAGGCCAGTTTTGACGAGGCGGCGCATCTGCCTTTTCGCCAAGACGACTGATCGGTCCTTCAGAACTCAAAAAATACCAAGGAATCCCCATGAGTGACTTCATCAGCAATTTCTGGCACTTGTACGTGGCAGGCCTGACGCTGGTCAGCATCATCGCCTGCTTGGCTTTGCTGTGGTTCAGCGGCAAGGCCAAGGCCATGACAGCCAATGACAACACCACCGGCCACGTCTGGGACGGTGACCTGCGCGAAATGAACAACCCGCTGCCACGCTGGTGGGTGGGTTTGTTCATCATCACCATCATTTTTGCCTTCATTTACTTGGCGATGTACCCAGGCGCTGGCAGCTTTACTGGCAAATTTGGCTGGTCTTCGGCGGGGCAATACGATGCGGAAGTGGCCAAAGGCCAAGCCCAAGTGGCCCCGTTGTATGCCAAGTTCTCAGGCATGCCACCCGAAGAGGTGTCCAAGGACCCTCAGGCCCTGGCCATTGGCGATCGCTTGTTCATGAACAACTGCGCCCAGTGTCACGGCTCTGATGCTCGGGGCAGCAAAGGCTTCCCCAACTTGGCCGACGCCGATTGGCTGTATGGCGGCACGCCCGATGCCATCAAAGCGACCTTGGTGCAAGGCCGTGCAGGCAACATGCCGCCCATGGCTGCTGCCGTGGGGACGCCCGACGACGTGCGCAACGTGGCGCACTATGTATTGAGTCTGTCCAAGAGCCCACACGATTCATTGCGTGCCGCTCTGGGCAAATCGAAGTACGGTGCATGTGCTGCCTGTCATGGCATGGATGGCAAGGGCAACCATGCCATGGGTGCGCCTAACCTGACCGACGACATATGGTTGCACGGTTGGGGTGAAAACGCCATTGTCAACATCATCAACAACGGCAAGGTCAACCAGATGCCCGCTCAAGCCGACAAGCTGACCGAAGCGCAAATCCACGTGCTTGCTTCCTACGTTTGGGGTTTGTCCAATAAGACCGTGGCCAGCGCGGCCAAGTGATGTCAACTCCCCAAGAGCACCCCTCTGGTCGAGTGATTCCGATCACCCCTGCGCCTGCTGATGGCGAAGGGGAGAGGGTGTCGCTTTACCAGGCACACCAAAAAATCTATCCACGCAGTGTGCAGGGTGTTTTTGCCCAATGGCGTTGGCTCATGGTGGCCATCACCCAGCTGGTCTTTTATGGCTTGCCATGGATCGAATGGGGGCAGCGTCAGGCCGTCTTGTTTGATTTGGGAGCGCGGCGTTTTTACATTTTTGGCTTGGTGCTCTACCCGCAAGACTTCATTTATTTGACGGCTTTGCTGGTCATCTCGGCCTTGTCACTTTTTTTGTTCACGGCTGTGGCGGGTCGTTTGTGGTGTGGTTTTGCCTGCCCGCAAACGGTGTACAGCGAGATTTTCATCTGGATCGAGCGTCAATTTGAAGGCGACCGATCGGCCCGATTGCGGCTGGATGCCGCGCCTTTGAGCCTCACTAAGTTGGCTCGTAAATCCGGCAAACAATTGGCCTGGCTGGTGCTTTCGCTGTGGACGGGCTTCAGCTTTGTGGGCTATTTCACCCCCATTCGCGAGTTGACCGCATCGATCCTGTCGCTGGGTTTTGGCCCATGGGAGATGTTCTGGATCCTGTTTTACAGCCTGGCTACCTATGGCAACGCAGGTTTCATGCGCGAGCAGGTGTGCAAATACATGTGTCCCTATGCACGATTTCAAAGTGCCATGTTCGACAAGGACACCCTGATCGTCACCTACGATCAGGCGCGTGGAGAACCCAGGGGCGCCCGCTCCAAGAAAGCCGACCCACAAGCGTTGGGTCTAGGCGCTTGTGTCGATTGCACCTTGTGTGTGCAGGTTTGCCCCACGGGCATCGACATCCGCAAAGGCTTGCAGTACGAATGCATCGGCTGCGGGGCCTGTGCCGATGTGTGCGACTCCGTGATGGACAAGGTCGGCTATGCGCGGGGGCTGGTCAAGTTCTCCACGCAAAATGCCGTGGATCATGGCTGGACATGGACGCAAACCCTGCGCCGGATTGCGCGCCCGCGTGTGCTGATCTACACCGCAGTGCTCTGGGCCATCATCTTGGGGGGGGGTCTGTCTTTGTGGCTGCGCACGCCATTCAAGGTGGACATCGAGCGTGACCGTGCCACCTTGGCCCGCATCGTAGAGGGTGGCCAGATTGAAAACGTGTACCGATTGCAAATCATGAACGCAGCCGAACAGGCTTTGATATTCAAGCTGCATGCGCAAGGCTTACCCGGGTTGCGGCTGGTGGGTGGGTCTGAAGTACAGGTAGATGCGACCGAATCGCGATGGGTGTCTGTGCAGTTGCGAGTGCCCTACGATGCAGCCTCGCCAGGCTCGCACCCGATCCATTTCAACATCGACGCGACCGATCCTTCGGGTCAGGCCTTGGGCCATTTGAAAGAAAAAACCGTTTTCCTGATGCCCCGTTGAGACCCATACCTTTTGAAAGATCCCCATGAACAACACCGTGATTTCTCCTTTGGCAGGCCAACCCTGGTGGCGCTTTGGCCTGGTCTGGATGGTGCTGGCCGGTCCCGCCGTGGTGGTGGTGGCGGGATTTGTCACTTTCTACATCGCGGTCACTAACCCCGACCCCGTGCTGCAAGTCACGCCGCGTAACGCCGTGCAAGAGAGACAGGGCATCACCCATGCCCCTGCCATGCAGGGACGCAACCATGCTGCCACGGGAGAGTTGCCAGGCGCAACGCCTTCAACCCCTCAACACGGGCAGTGAGCGGCCGCTCGAATGTGCGCAGGGCAGCGGCCCCTCAGAAAAATGCCAAGAAAGATCAGGACGCTGAGAAAACCAGGGTTTGCAGATGCCTGCCTTGGCATCAATGGCATTGGTTGTTGTTCACCATCCGCTGCAAGGCCTCGGCATCCAGGATGCGAACATGGCGCTGTTTGACTTCGACAGTCCCGTCTTCCACGAACTTGGAGAAGGTACGGCTGACGGTTTCGAGCTTGAGGCCCAAGTAGCTGCCAATCTCTTCGCGTGTCATGCGCAAAACCAATTCGGACTGTGAGAAGCCCCGCGCATGCAGGCGCTGCACCAGATTCAGTAAAAAAGCGGCCAAGCGCTCTTCGGCTCGCATGCTGCCCAGCAGCAGCATCACACCGTGCTCACGCACGATTTCGCGGCTCATGATTTTGTGCACATGGCTTTGCAAGGCGGTGACTTCGCGTGAAATTTCTTCGATCCGATCAAAGGGCATGACGCAGACCTCGGCGTCTTCCAAGGCCACGGCATCGCAGCTGTGCTGGTCGTTCACGATGCCGTCCAGACCAATGATTTCGCCGGCCATCTGAAAGCCCGTGACCTGGTCGCGTCCGTCTTCGGTGGCCAGACAGGTCTTGAAAAAACCGGTGCGAATGGCATACAGCGAGGTGAACTTTTCGCCATTGGTGAACAAGGTGGTGCCGCGTTTGACCTTGCGGCGCACGGCCACCAGGTCATCGAGGCGGTTGAGGTCATGATCGCTCAGGCCCATGGGCATGCACAACTCTCGCAAGTTGCAATTTGAGCAGGCGACTTTGATGGCTTGGGGATTCATGGTTTATCTCATGGTTGAGCGATGGATTTGCCTTGGATCAAGCCTTGAGCTTAAACCGAAAATTCTTCTGTATGACCCGGTTTACCCTGTTGATGTGGCAATTCATTGAAAACAAGTAATGGGTTTGACCTGAGTCAATGCAGTGGGGAGTCCAAGAGGGCAAAGTCACAGAATTGTTTGGAAAACCTTTGAATTAAGGGGCAGACACATGTCCATCATCACGCCAGAATTGCTGTCACGTTTCGATGTGCCAGGCCCTCGGTACACCTCTTATCCCACAGCGGATCGCTTTGTCGAAGCTTTTGAGCAGGCCGATTACATTCAAGCTCTGACGCAGCGCCAAAATGGCACTTTTGGCAAGCCTTCGGCTTTGTCGCTGTATGTGCACATCCCTTTTTGTGAGTCGCTGTGCTACTACTGTGCGTGCAACAAAATCATCACCAAGCACAAAGAGCGCTCGGCCCAATACCTGAGTTACCTGTCCAAAGAATTGGACCTGCATACACGCCACTTGGGACGCGGTCAGGCGGTGAGTCAACTGCACCTGGGCGGTGGGACACCCACCTTCATGAGCGATGAAGAATTGCGTCAACTGATGGCCATGTTGCGTGGACATTTCTCTTTTGTACCCGGAGGGGAATATTCGGTCGAGGTGGACCCGCGCACCGTGGACGAGGGCCGTCTGGCCGTGTTGGCCGAGTTGGGCTTCAACCGCCTGAGTTTTGGTGTCCAAGATTTCGATCCAGCAGTGCAAAAAGCCATTCACCGCATCCAGCCGGCTGAACAGGTGTTCAAGCTGGTGGAGGTCTCGCGCAGTTTAGGCTTTGAGTCGGTCAATGTGGACTTGATTTACGGCCTGCCCCTGCAAACACCGGAATCTTTTGAGCGAACCTTGTCACAAATCCAGCAACTGCGCCCTGACCGCATTGCGCTTTACGCCTATGCCCATTTGCCGGAACGCTTCAAGCCGCAGCGGCGCATCCATGCCGAAGACTTGCCCGCCGGCAGTCAAAAGGTGGACATGCTGGCGCGATCGCTTGAAGCATTGACCGATGCCGGTTATGTGTACATTGGCATGGACCACTTTGCCTTGCCCGATGACGCCTTGGCCGTGGCCAAACGTCAAGGGCGACTGCACCGCAATTTTCAGGGATACAGCACCCAAGCCGACTGCGATTTGATCGCTTTGGGGGTGTCTTCCATTGGGCGCATTGGCAGCACCTACAGCCAGAACGCCAAGACCATGGAAGAGTATTGCGATTTGCTCGACCAGGGACTTTTTCCGGTGGTGCGTGGCCTGGCGCTTACCCGCGACGACCTGATCCGCCGTACCGTGATCATGGCCCTCATGTGTCAGGGACATTTGCAGTTTGAGGCCATCAACCTGGCCTGGTTGATCGACTTCAAAACCGTGTTCGCCCAAGAGCTGAGGTTGCTGCAAGACATGCAGGACCAGGGCCTGGTGAAGTTGACAGATGGCGGCATTCAGATCACCGCCATGGGCTGGTTTTTTGTGCGTGGCGTGGCCATGGTGTTTGATCGCTATGTTCAAGCTGACCGCAACCGCAACCGATTTTCGAAAATCATCTGAGCCTTCAGGCACGACCGCTGGCATCGCTGACAATGCGGTTTGACCATTGACGGGCAGGAATTCAATGCAAAGTTCATTGGCCATCACGGCCTTGATGATGGGGGTACTGGGTGGCCCGCACTGCGTGGCCATGTGTGGTGCGGCCTGTGCGGGCCTGGGCCAGGCGGCGGGTGCACGGCAGGGGCAAGCCATGCTGGCCTTTCAGCTGGGACGCTTGGGCGGCTATGCCTTGTTGGGCGCATTGGCCGCTGCCAGCGTGCAGGGCCTGGGTTGGTTGACCACACAGTCGGCGGCCATTCGGCCGGTTTGGACCTTGCTGCATGTGGCCGCCTTGGTGCTGGGCTTGCTGTTGTTGGTGCAAGCACGGCAACCGGTGTGGCTGGATGCGGCGGCACGCCGTCTGTGGGCCCGAGTGCGCAGCTTCAACACCCGCTGGGGCCGCGCAGCGCCCTGGATGGTGGGGGGGCTCTGGGCCTTGATGCCTTGTGGCTTGTTGTATTCGGCCCTGATGGTGGCCGCCTTGACCAGTCAGCCCATGGAGGGTGCTGTCACCATGGCCTTGTTTGCGCTGGGCAGCAGCCTCAGTTTGTGGGCGGGACCTTGGTTGTTTTTGCGTCTGCAGACCTTGGGTGATGGGGCCTGGGGCATTCGTGTCGCAGGCCTGGCACTGGCGGCTGTTTCGGCTTGGGCTTTGTGGATGGGGCTGGTCCACAACCAAGCTCCATGGTGCATCACACCCTTGTAAATTCTTGAGGGACGATGGCCCATTCGGTGGGCCGCGTCATCACCCCTTGGGGGCTGCTCAGATGGCCAGCCCTTTGTAAAGCATGTACCCGGCCAGCACATAAAGCACACTGGCAAAAACGCGCTTGAGCTGTTTAACGGGCAGTTTGTGTGCGGTTGCGGCGCCGACCGGGGCCATCAACACGCTGCACACGGCAATGACCACCAAAGCCGGAAGCCACAAGTAGCCAAAGCTGTAAGCGGGCAGGTTTTCTACGCGCTGACCACTGAAGATGTATCCGGCAACGTTGGCCAATGCAATCGGAAAACCCAAGGCTGCGCTGGTGGCTACGGCATTGTGAATGGCCACATTGCACCAGGCCATGAAGGGCACGCTGATGAAGCCGCCCCCCGCACCGACCAAACCAGAAAGCAGGCCAATCAGGCCGCCAGCGCCCAACAAGCCTTGAAATCCAGGCACTTGTCGCGAGGGGGCAGGCTTTTTGTCGAGAAACATTTGTGTCGCAGAAAAGCCCACAAACAGCGCAAAGAACAAGGCCAGGTAGCTGCCTTTGACAAAGGAAAAAATCGTCAGACTGCCCAGCAAACTGCCGATGACGATGCCCGGTGCCAAGCCCTTGACCAAGTCCCAGCGCACGGCCTTTTTCTTGTGATGGGCCCGCACACTGGAGACGCTGGTGAAAATGATGGTGGCCATCGAGGTGGCAATGGCCATTTTCACGGCCAGATCAGGACTGACACCTCGGACTCCCAAAAAGTAGGTCAGAAAAGGCACCATGATCATGCCGCCCCCGATGCCCAGCAAGCCCGCCAAAAAGCCAGTGCACAAGCCAAGAACAGCCAACTCGGCCAGCAACAGGGGTTCGATGATCATGGGGAGCGGAGGAAGAGGTGGGTAGAAAAGGTGTCTGCAAGTGCCACCGGACCGGCATCCTGAACCGGGGTTCAGGTGGGCGAGGGCAGACTGGCGTTGGGTTCATCTGACGCGAGACGATCACGCTCACCAGCCGATGTACCAAGCCCGGGCTCTAAGAGCATTGGTTCAAGGAAATATAAAGCCCGGCGTGCACTGCAGACCGTCTGATTGTAGGTCTTTGCTCACAGTGCTGAAAGTCACATCGGCTACCGGGTCCATCCACCCCTCAAATAAGTTGACCATCCTGTTTGATGACGCGATCCAGCCGTTCGATCAGGCCTTGCAAACGTGCCTCTGAATCCTCGGAAAGACCGCTGCTGGCCTGGGTGGATGCTGCTGTGCCTGTGGTCTGAGAAGGCGAATCCAGTTGTTCAAATGCCAGATTCAGCGCAGCCAGAACCGCAATGCGATCGCGCGCCTTGATTTTTCCGGCATCGCGAATTTTGCACATCGCCGCATCGACTTTGCGCACCGCAGTCATCAAGCCTTCTTCGCCACCCTCGGGGCAACCCAGGATGTAGCTTTGGCCCATGATCTGGACATCCATTTGTTTGTTGCTCATGAGGAAGCCTCAGGCGTGGTATGGGATGAGGCAGGCAAGCGTTCGATCAGGGCGTCCACCCGGGCCCTGGCTGCCGACAAACGAGATTTGAGTTGATCGCGCTCGGTCGTCAGGGACTGCACTTGCTGTGCCAGTAAAGCATTGGTTCTCTGAAGCTCTTCGTGACGCAGCAACAGGTGATCCACGCGTTCGGCTATTTGATCGATGGTGTTGGAGTGGGCCATGGCAAACTCTGAAGAGGAAGCCCTCATTGTAGAACGTGCGCTTTGAGGCCCATTGGATTTGTAGGTTTAACGACAGCTTTGCGCCTAAAATCAACTCCTGTTGGTGCTCGCGGAGCCGGTTCACGGTCCGCAGTTCAACGGGAAGCAGGAGGGACAGGCCATCATGGCCCACCTAACCTGCGCTGCCCCCGCAACGGTAAGCAGACGGTTTTTCGTTCACTCGAAAACCCCGCTTTCATCTCAAACCACTGATGGCCCTGAAACAGGCCTTTGGGAAGGTGATGAAGGTCGCTCTGCCAGCCCGGATACCGGCCAACAAGGTGACCCGACGAAAGTCGGGTTGTAAAGCCCATGCACTGTCGGGGAAGGCGGTGAGGGCGTTTGACTTGTTCGTT
>ERZ1022756.303-NODE-303-length-15861-cov-15.690118_pt1 | contig 15861 bp, 14 predicted proteins | sample MGYA00520902_ERZ1022756 | MGnify/ENA primary metagenome ERZ1022756 (study PRJEB33162, sample SAMN09537601) | freshwater metagenome | isolation source: freshwater | place: Canada:Alberta | collected 2017-07 | study: EMG produced TPA metagenomics assembly of the...
ATGGATGGCGAACCGGCAGCGGCAGCGGCGGCTGTCGAATTCAATCAAGTTGCACCTTCCTCTATTCGCGCACCACAGTCCTCCGTTGCGGAGGCGACGACTTTGATCATGGTTAGGCACGGTAGAACGGCTCTAACGGAAAGCCGCAAGATTTCTGGGGGAGATGGTGAGAACCCAGATCTATCGGAGCTTGGTGTACAAGATGCCAACGAAGTAGCCACAGAGCTAGCACGAGTTGGAACATCTGGCGCCTTTGGATTCCTTGAAAGGCCTGTAGTTGTCGTTCACTCGCCAATCAAACGCGCAGCTCAAACCGCCAGCTTGATTGCGAAGAAACTAGATGCCGAGCTGTTTGAAATTTCGGACCTGCGAGAAATTAGCTTCGGTGAGTGGGATGGTTTGACAAACGAGGAGTTGTTCGTGGCCCATGAGCAGCAGTATCAATCTTGGCGTGGGTCTTACGAGGTAGCCCCGCCAGGTGGAGAATCGCTCAAGGATTTTGATGTTCGAGTCAATAGGGCCCTGGACGTAGTTCTGGAAAGATTTGCGGGTAAGACGGTTGTTGTGGTGGCCCACGTTATGCCGATTAGAGGCTTACTTAGAATCGCCAATGCTTCCGACATAGCTGGCTACTGGCGAGTCAATCTTGGCCCTGCTTCTATCTCAATCGCTAGATTCTGGGGTCGTGAGGCCGCTGAGGTTGTTTGCGTGAATTCAACTTCACATTTATCTTCTTGAGCCTGCTGGCTACACTTAGATTTGGATGGGTCGGCAAGACGGTCGCGGCAGTTTACTGACGAGGAACGTCCGGGCTCCAAAGAGCAAAATGGTGGGTAACGCCCACCCGGGGTAACCCGAGAGATAGTGCAACAGAAAGCAAACCGCCGAGAAATCGGTAAGGGTGAAACGGTGGTGTAAGAGACCACCAGCGATTCAAGTGATTGAGTCGGCTAGGTAAACCTCATTTGGAGCAAGACCAAACAGTGAACGCTTGAGGGCTGCTCGCTCGAGTTCACGGGTAGGTCGCTTGAGACGTTGGGCAACTAACGCCCTAGATAGATGACCGTCACTTTGAAAAAAGGACAAAACCCGGCGTAATAGCCGGCCCATCCACTAAGACTTAGCTAGCTGCCTTGAAGCAAAGTAGGCTGCGCCGATTATTCCCGCATTGTTCTTGGAACGAGCGGGAACTATCTCAACATCGGATTCAATTAGATGTAAGAAGTTCTCGTGCTCTTTAGAGACCCCACCGCCGATAATTATCAGATCTGGGTATAGCAAACGATTGAGTCGGTCGAAGTACTTAGTGAGTTGTTTGGACCACTGCTCAAAGCTTAGATTCTCACGTTCCTTAGCCGAATAGGCAGCCTTGGTTTCATAATCAACCCCGTCAATTTCGATGTGCCCAAGTTCAGTGTTTGGGATTAGCTTTCCGTTCATAAAAAGCGCTGTCCCGATACCTGTTCCCAGTGTGCACATCAACACAAGCCCTTTGCGGTCCTGACCTGCGCCAAATTTAATCTCTGCAACTCCCGCCGCATCGGCGTCATTTAGCAGGACAACGTCAGTTCCTAGAGCTTTTGAAAACAACTTCCCAGCCGGAAGGCCAATCCACTCGTCAGACACGTTTGCCGCTGAAAGTGTCACGCCGTTTTTCACTGGAGCTGGAAAGCAGATTCCAATTGGGGTGTTCTTGGGTGCGTCAATTTGTTTCACAAGCTCTACAACGAGCTTGATTACGCTTTCGGCTTTTCCTCCGTCAGGAGTATCAAAGCGCAATCTCTCGGTAGCTAGCTCGCCTTTTTTGAGATTAACCAAAGCACCTTTGATTCCGGTGCCGCCAATATCAATCCCGATTGCGTATTTCATGTCTGTCTCATTTTAGGGGAGCGTCAGTATCTGGGCGCCCGATTCAGTCACCACGAGAGTGTGTTCGAATTGAGCAGTCATGGACTTATCCTTTGTGGCAACAGTCCAGCCATCTGACCACATGTCCCATTCGTGGGTACCAAGCGTGAGCATCGGTTCTATTGTGAAAACCATTCCGATTTCCATCGTGTTGGAGTAATTTGGAGCCGCGTCGTAATGCGGAATGACTAAACCTGAGTGAAATGCTTCGCCTATACCGTGGCCAGTGAAATCGCGAACCAAGCCGTAGTTGAAACGCTTTGCGAAAGACTCAATGGTTCTGCCTATGACGTTTATTTGCCTTCCTGGCATAACAGAAGCGATTGCTCTATCAAGAGCTTCCTTTGTTCTATCAACTAAAAGAGACACTTCTTCAGAGACGTTGCCGACCTTAAAGGTCCTGTTACTGTCTCCGTGAAAGCCATCAAGATAGGCGGTTACATCAATGTTCACGATGTCACCGTCCTGGATTTCTAGATCATCCGGGATTCCGTGACAAATAATTTCATTAACCGAAGTGCAGCAGGATTTTGGGAAACACCTGTAACCCAGCGTGGATGGGTAGGTGTTGTTGGCGATCAAGAAATCGTGGACGATTATGTCCAGGTCATTTGTGGTCATTCCCGGAACGATGCTGTCTCCAGCAAGTTCAATGGCCTGTGCTGCTAATTTGCCAGCAGCCCGAATTTTCTCGACTTGTTCCTGGGTCTTGACGTGTCCGCCGGTCCATTCGGCAGGTGCTCTTTTGCCAACATATTCAGGCCGTGTTATGCCTTTTGGAACCGCAAGGGGTTTAGAAACCACTCCAGGCATAAGTGAACCATTGGATACATCGCGAGGCATTGTCTAAGTCTATTGATTGTGCAGCGATAGGCTCACTAGTTAGGAGGCGATCATGTCCGAAACCGAAAAGTACTGGTTCAACACCAAAACCAAACAAGTTGAATTTTGTCTAAAGAGCTCCTCGCTTGATCGCATTGGCCCATTCGAAACCGAGCGCGAGGCCGCAAACGCTGAAGAAACTGTTCGACAGCGCTCCAAAGCCTGGTTAGAGCAAGATCAGCTGGAGGACTAGCTATCGAAGGAGTGATCTTTGCTTGGAAAATCACCGGAGAGAACTTCAGAACGATAGCGACTTGCTGCCTCTGAAAGTTCGCTTCTTAGGTTGGCGTATTGCTTAACAAACTTTCTACTGCCACCAGAAAGACCAGCAAAGTCTTGCCAAACCAGAATCTGTCCGTCTGTTGAGTTTCCCGCACCGATTCCAATAGTTGCAACCGATAGTTTGCTCGTGATCTCTTTGGCCAAATCAGCTGGAACCATCTCGAGAACTACGGCGAAAGTTCCCGCTTCTTGAAGGGCAAGGGCATCTTTTTCCAGCTTGGTTGCTTGCTCTCCTCTTCCTTGCACCTTGAATCCACCAAGAGCATGAACCGACTGCGGTGTGAAGCCTAGATGACCCATAACAGGAATTCCAGCGGAAACAATTGCCTTGATTTGCGGAGCTCTTTCGCTACCACCCTCGAGCTTCACGGCCTCGGCACCCGATCTTTTCATGATGGTGATTGCGTTTTCAAGAGCCTGCTCAGCAGAAACTTCATAGGAACCAAATGGCATGTCCACTACAACCAATGCTCGCTTTACTGAGGAGCTGACGGCTTTGCCGAAGCTAATCATCTCGTCGATGGTGACCTCGAGAGTGCTGTCGTGACCCAAAACGGTATTGCCAGCGGAATCACCTACCAGGATTACTTCAATCCCCGCCTGATCGAATATCTCAGCAGTTGTTGCGTCGTAGCTTGTGAGGCAAGAAAACTTTGTTCCGCTAGCTTTTAGCTCACTCAGTGAGCTAGTTCTAACCTTCTTGATTTCGCTTGCCAAGATTTCTCCTACTTAGACCAACGGGTAATTGGCACTCTACGCTCTCGCCCAAATGCCAGTTTAGTAATCCTTGTTCCTATGGCACTTTGCCTTCTCTTCCATTCGGAGGCAGCTACCAAGGAAAGAACCTGCTCAACGGATTTGGCATCCAAACCTTGAGAAACAATCTCGGATTCAGACAGGCGATTCTCAATGTGTAGTTCAAGAATTCGATCCAACACTTCATAATCAGGCAAGGAATCCTGATCAAGCTGGTCTGGCCTCAGCTCAGCCGAAGGGGGCTTAGAAATGGATGACTCTGGAATTGGGGGAGTCAGGCCTTGTTTTGTAGCCAATTCATTTCGATACTTTGCCAGTTCCCAAACCAGCGTCTTCTGAACATCCTTGATTGGGGCGAAGCCACCGGCAGCATCTCCGTAAATTGTGGAGTAGCCAACAGCTAGCTCGCTTTTATTTCCGGTGGATAAAAGCAAGTGACCATTGGTATTCGACTTGGCCATCAGAATTACTGCACGCACCCTGGCTTGAAGGTTTTCCGCTGCCAACCCAACAAGATTGAGCTTGCTAACGAACTGCTCGACGAAGGGCTCTATTGGCTCAGTTGAGTAATTCAGCCCAGTGTTTTGAGCAAGCTCGGCTGCGTCCGACAACGAGTGATCAGAGGAGTATTGACTAGGTAGTGAAACACCGAAAACATTCTTGTCGCCGATTGCATCAACTGCAAGCGCTGCGCAAACCGCAGAGTCAATACCTCCCGAAAGCCCAAGAACTACTGATTTGAATCTATTTTTTTGGATGTAGTCTCTAAGCCCCAAAACCAACGCGTTCCAAACTTGAGCTAGTTCGCTTTGCGCTGGAGTCGGTTCGCTTAGAGCCTTGATTGAGTTCTTGCTTTCAATGTCCACTATCAACAGGTCATCTTCAAACTGCCTGGCTCTGGCAATTTGATTACCTTTTGCATCCACCATGAAGCTGTTTCCGTCAAATACCAAATCGTCTTGACCACCGACGAGATTTACGTAGGCAACAGCACTGGACTGACTTGCTGCCAACTTTTGAACAAGTTCTAGTCTTGTATCCGTTTTTGATTGCTCGAAAGGGGAACCATTAAGTACCAGCGTGATATCAGCCTGGTGGCTTGCAATCTGGGCAACAGGTCCTCCGGTTTGCCAGATGTCTTCGCAGATCACCGTTGCAAAGCGCAGGCCCCCAAACTCAAAAGTCAGTAGCTCTTCTCCGGGAACAAAAACACGGTATTCATCAAAAACTGAATAGTTAGGAAGGTGATGCTTGGCATAGCTTGCCTGCACCTTTCCCTCAAAAAGTAGGCTGGCGCAGTTTTGCCCGATTGCCCACGCGGTTGGATCTTTTGCCATTGCGGGGTGACCAACTATCACTCGCATTTGCCCGTGTCCGAGATTCTCGACATCTTTGGCGAGCTGCTCAAGGGACTTCTCGGAGGCCTTTAGGAAGTCTTGGCTTAGGGCTAGGTCTTCTATTGGATAGCCAGTAAGTGCAAGCTCGGGAAACAGCACGAGCTGGGCTCCAAGTTTTGCGGCTTGCTCGACTTTTTCTAGAATCTGTAGGCTGTTGCCCGCTAAGTCACCTACGGTCGGGTTTATCTGGGCCATGGCTAGGCGAAGAGCGGGCATAAGCATTAGCCTAGTAGCAGGCAAGGAAGAGGTTTTTCATGGATAAGCAGCGCGATTTTGTGCTCCGGACAATCGAGGAGCGGGGCGTTAAGTTCGTTCGCCTATGGTTCACCGATGTTGCTGGAACTCTCAAGATGGTTGCCGTTGCTCCTGCTGAAGTTGAGGGCGCGTTCGCCGAGGGCTTAGGTTTTGATGGCTCTGCCATCGAAGGACTCTCCAGGGCCTACGAAGCTGACATGCTTGCAGCACCTGATCCATCCACCTTCCAGATTCTTCCTTGGCGCGGAGATGTAGACCCGACCGCCAGAATGTTTTGCGATATTTTGACCCCAGATGGCCAGCCTGCTGCAGCGGACCCAAGAAATGTTTTACGTCGGGCATTGGCTAAAGCAAGTGATCTTGGATTCTCTTTCTACATCCATCCCGAGATTGAGTTCTACCTACTGAAGTCTTCGCAAATCGGTCCAGAGGGCCCAATCCCGGTCGATAATGCCGGATACTTCGATAACGTCCCAGGTGGTACCGCGCATAACTTCCGACGCAGAGCTGTAACCATGCTGGAACAGCTTGGTATTTCGGTTGAGTTCAGTCACCACGAGGGTGGCCCGGGCCAAAACGAAATTGATCTTCGTTACGCCGATGCGCTAACCATGGCAGACAACATCATGACCTTTAGAACAGTCATTAAAGAAGTTGCCATAGAGCAAGGCGTATACGCCACCTTCATGCCAAAGCCATTCACTGAGCATCCAGGTTCTGGAATGCACACTCACATGTCACTTTTCGAAGGTGACACCAATGCATTCTTTGACGCCAGCGGGCAGTACCGCCTTTCAAAAGTTGGACGTCAGTTTATTGCTGGTCTATTGCGCCACGCTCCTGAAATCACCGCTGTTACAAACCAATACGTCAACTCCTATAAGCGACTATGGGGTGGCGGAGAGGCTCCTAGCTTCGTCTGCTGGGGTCACAACAACAGATCAGCTCTTATTCGTGTTCCTTTGTATAAACCAGACAAGGGACAGTCTTCACGTATTGAGTATCGTGCCATCGACTCCGCTGCTAACCCATATCTTGCTTACGCATTGCTGCTAGCAGCGGGACTAAAGGGTATCGAGAACGAGTATGAGCTCCCTGCTGAGACAGAAGATAACGTATGGAACCTTACCGATGCTGAGCGTCGGGCCATGGGAATTGAACCGTTGCCACAGTCTCTAGATCACGCCATCAGAAAATTTGAAGAGTCTGAGCTGGCTGCCGAAACTTTGGGCGAGCAGGTATTTAGTCACGTACTTGCCAACAAGAGAGCTGAGTGGGCGGCATATCGCACCCAGGTAACCCCGTTCGAGCTAAAGCGGAATCTAGAAACTCTTTAGTAGCTCATGGCCCTAGAGCGCAGCACTGGATTATCTGAGCTTGCTGGTTATGGCTTTATTGATCTCGATCAAGCTCAGCAAAAGCTAGCTAACCTTGCTGCAATTGTTGGCAAGCGTGAAACAGAGCTTTTAGAGCCACTTGGTGCCACCCAAAACCCAGGTCAATCCCTAGAACTGATGGTTCGCCTAGCGAGTGAGCACAAGGCAAGAATCAAAGCAATTTCCGAAGACTCGGAAGCTCTTGGCAGGCTCTGCAAGATTCTTGGCGCGTCCGTAGGTCTCTATGAGTTTCTTTCTCGTGAGCCAAGTTCTTTAGAGATCTTTTCTAAGAAGCCATCGTTACCCACTTCCGAGCAGTCCCTTCGTGCACTTCTAGAAGCTAGTTACAGCGTTAGTGCAATCCGAATTGCTTACAGAAATCAGCTGCTACAAATTGCAATCTTTGATGTGACAAGTTCGAATCCAGTCGCCGAACTTGGGAAAATTGCCAAGGCCCTGGCCGATTTAGCCTCAGCCGCTATAGAGTCAGGGCTGAGTCTTGCGAGAGCCGAGCTTTCTGATAAGTCAAATACTGTGCACTATTCCAAACAAGACATTGCAAACACAAGAATTGCAGTGATTGGCATGGGAAAGTGTGGCGCTGGGGAACTTAACTACATTTCCGACGTAGATGTCATATACGTTGCAGAGCCTGCCTCCTCTGAGATTAAAGCCGATCGTGCTTTAGAGATCGCAACGAAGGTTTGTAGTCGGATGATGCGGATTATGGACCAACCCGATTCGGAACCGGCGCTGTGGCAAGTGGATGCAAACTTGCGCCCGGAGGGCAAGGCGGGTGCGCTAGTTCGCTCCCTTGAGTCGCACAAAACCTACTACGAGAGATGGGCCGAAAGTTGGGAGTTCCAGGCTCTTTTGAAGGCCAGGCCAATTGCCGGCGATACCCAGCTAGGCAGTGACTATTTGGCTATGACTCAACCCAAGGTTTGGGAATCAGCAGCCCGCAACAACTTTGTTGAGTCCGTTCAGCGCATGAGACAGCTGGTAACTGACAACATCCCCGCAGGAGAAGTTGACGCTCAGATAAAACTTGGGCCAGGTGGTTTGCGTGATATTGAGTTCACCGTTCAACTTCTACAACTCGTTCACGGTAGAACCGATGCTTCTCTTAGATCTAGAGACACCCTTGGCGCAATTGAGTCCTTGGTTGCCGGTGGATACATCGCCCGTGCCGACGGCAAGCGTTTCAGCGATCACTATCGCTTCTTGAGAGTTCTGGAGCACCGCATACAACTAGCTCAACTAAGGCGCACGCATCTAATGCCCAGTGATGAAATCGCAAGACGGGCGATTGCCAGAGCAATTTCACTAGAACTTAGTGCCGAGCAGCTGATTGCAAGATGGGAATCGGTAAAGCTTGAAGTTCGCGACTTGCATCAGCAGCTTTTCTATAGACCACTGCTAAGTGCCGTTTCTGGATTGAGTCAGGAAGATCTTGAACTCACCAGCAGCCAAGCTCAAGACCGACTTGGTGCAATTGGCTTCCAAGACCCACGAAGTGCCCTCGCTCACATCACAGCCCTAACTGGCGGCCTCTCAAGACGAGCTTCAATCCAACGCCAGCTCCTGCCTGTTCTATTGCAGTGGTTTGCTGAAGGAACGGATCCGGATGCGGCCTTGCTCGCGTTTCGCAGATTGAGTGAGGACTTGGGGGAGTCGCATTGGTATCTTCGCATGCTTCGGGACTCATCTGGCGCCGCAAAGCGAATGACTCAGGTGTTCTCAACAAGCAAGCTAGCAACCTCGCTATTTGAGCGAATGCCCGAGGCAGCTGCATGGTTTGACCGAGAAGAGGAGCTTGAACCTCAAAAACTAGATGTCCTCATGTCTCAGTTCCAGGCAATCATTTCACGCCACGAGGATGCGGACTCCGCAGCTGCCAGCATCAAAGCGATTCGTAGGAAAGAAACCCTCAGGGTTGCTATGGGTTTTGTAATCGGCAAGCTTGAGCTGGAATCGACCGCGACCGGTTTGTCCGACATAACGCAGGCGTATCTAGTAAGCATGCAAGAACTTGCAACCAAGTCCTTACAGGCGGAAAATGGGACACTCAGCCACGAATTGATGATTGTGGCGATGGGTCGCTTTGGTGGAGCAGAGGTTGGGTTTGGTTCGGATGCTGATTGCATGTTTGTCTATAGACCCACCGTGCCTGATGTCAACATCGCTCAGACCGAGGCTGAGGAGCTAGTTTCCGAGATCCGAAGGCTCTGCTCAGACCAGATTCTTGAATTCGAATTGGATCTGGACCTACGCCCAGAAGGAAAGAACGGACCCATTGTTCGATCCATGGATTCTTACGCAAGTTATTACAAACGCTGGGCTGGAACATGGGAAGCTCAGGCACTTCTTAGGGCACGGATTATTTCTGGTTCTTCGACTTTGGTGGATGATTTCACTCAGCTGATTGATGCCTACCGATACCCTGAGCAAATTGAGGCAAGTGCAATCACCGAGATTAGGCGCATCAAGGCGCGAGTTGAGGTGGAAAGGCTTCCGCTAGGTGCCGATCCAACAAGGCACCTAAAGCTTGGTCGCGGTTCTATTAGCGATGTTGAGTGGTTGGTTCAGCTTCTGCAGCTTCGGCATGGATACGACAATTCGGAACTTCAAACCCCACACACCCTGCTGGCACTAGATCAGCTGGAGTCTGCTAGCTTGATTGCTGCTTCGGACGCAATTGTCCTAAAGCAAGCGTGGCAGCTCGCCTCATCCATTCGCTCCGCAGTGATGCTCGCGCAAAACAAGAGAACAGACGTTCTGCCAACAGACCGGCGTCAGCTGGAAGCGATTGCTAGATTGCTTGGATACCCACGTGGTGGGGCAGCGGCATTGGAGCAGGACTACCTTGCTACCACCAGAAGAGCTAGAGCTGTATTCGAGAAACTTTTCTACGACTAGACGCCGTAGTAAAGCTCAAACTCGTAAGGGTGTGGACGCAGTGCAAGAGGAGCAATCTCTTTTTCTCTCTTGTACGAGATCCAGGTCTCAATTAGGTCTTTAGTAAACACGTCACCCTCAAGTAGATAATCGTGATCAGCTTCTAGCGCCTTGAGAACTTCTTCTAATGACCCAGGAACCTGAGGTATTAGCTTTGCTTCCTCAGGCGGAAGTTCGTAGAGGTCTTTGTCTACTGGCTCGTGTGGCTCAATTCTGTTCTTGATGCCATCAAGACCTGCCATCAGCATCGCCGCGAAAGCAAGGTAAGGGTTTGCCGAGGCGTCCGGTGCGCGGAACTCGATTCGCTTTGCCTTCGGGTTGGTTCCGGTAAGCGGGATGCGAATCGCCGCAGACCTGTTTCCAGCAGAGTAAACAAGGTTTACTGGAGCTTCGAAACCAGGAACTAGACGGTGGTAGGAGTTCACGCTTGGGTTGGTGAAAGCAAGCAAGCTTGGTGCGTGCTTTAGGATTCCACCGATGTACCAGCGAGCCATGTCGCTTAGGCCTCCATAGCCACTTTCGTCATAGAACAATGGCTTGCCATCTTTCCAGAGCGACTGATGAACGTGCATACCTGATCCGTTATCACCAAATAGCGGCTTAGGCATGAAAGTTGCAGTCTTGCCAAATGAGTGAGCCACGTTTTTGACAATGTATTTGAACTTCAAAATGTCATCACCAGCGTGAAGCAGGGTGTCAAAGCGGTAGTTGATTTCACCCTGACCGGCAGTTCCAACCTCGTGGTGGCTTCGCTCGACAGAAAGACCTGCAGCTTCTAGCTCAAGAACAATCTGGTCGCGAATGTCTGCATGCTGGTCAACGGGAGATACTGGGAAGTAGCCACCCTTGTAAGGAGTCTTGTTAGCAAGGTTTCCACCCGCTTCTTCGCGTCCAGAGTTCCAAGCAGCCTCTGAGCTGTCAATGAAGTGGTAGGCCGTGTTGGCTTTCACTTCGTAACGAACGTCATCAAAAATAAAGAACTCCGCCTCTGGTGCGAAGAACGCTGTGTCTGCGATACCGGTGGTTGAAAGGTAGGCCTGCGCCTTCTTGGCAACCTGACGTGGGTCACGGCTGTAAATCTCTCCGGTACGTGGGTTGTAAATGTCGAAAACCATGTTGATTGTCTTCTCGACGCGAAAGGCATCCAAAAACGCAGTTGTAACATCAGGAATCAGCTGCATATCGGATTCATGGATTGAAGCAAAGCCTCGGATGGAAGAGCCGTCAAAGAGTTGGCCATCCACAAAGAACTGCTCATCAATCATCGCTGCTGGCAAGTTGAAGTGTTGCTGAACACCCGGCAGATCGGTGAAGCGCACGTCTAGGAACTTTACGTCGTGGTCTTTGATGTACTTGACTACTTCTGCGGCGGTTTTGAACATTAGGGTTCCCTTCAAATCAACTGGTTATAGACAAATCATAGCTAGCTAGATGTTTCAGACAGTTATTGGAATGTTTCGGGAATGTAAAATCTACATTCGCCTTCCGGCGCGAATTCTGTTTGGGTCAATTCCCTTAGGGATAGGGATGTTCAGCCCCAATCCAGCTAGTCGCTTGTTCACAACAGAGATTTCTGCCCTGCTTAGTGTCTTTTTGAGCTTGTAAATGGCCTTAGTCAAACGATAAAGGGGTACGGACTCTGGCTGATCATTCACTGAGATAACCGACACTGTAACTCCTGGGATTGCCCTAGAGACTTTGCGCTTCTCATCCTCAACAATCTGTCGAAGCCTCGCGGAACTTCCCTCGGCAATCAGTACCACTCCGGCACGGCCCACTGCTCGGTAAACGGCGTCTCTGGATTTCGGGTCAACAGCAACTGGCATCTCGCTGGTTGAGTAGCCGCGCTTTAGCGTGGATCCGATAACGGCGGCAACAGCTCCAGGTTGTCCGGAAATTCTCATGAAGGCAGCTCGCTCGGCTCGTCTAGAAAGCACACCAAGGGAGGTCAGAATTGAGAAAAGCAGAATTGAAATTGACCACAGGAAAATCGATAGCGGAGAGTCCATAAAGAACAAAAGAATGATTACAACACCAATTGCAAGCGGACCAACAAAGGACAGGATTCCAAGCGGGACGAAGTTCTTGTCTGCCTTGGCAGTTAGCTTGTAAACCTGCCACAGCTGTCTAATTCGGCCTGGCTCTTTTTTGACTTTTGGCTTCTTCTCTGCCATGACTTCCTATCTTGTTAGGCAACCGCTTGCGAGAAGCCATCTTTGGTGGCAGCTTCTGCTAGGTGTTGGAGGTTCTCTGGAACTGGTAAACCCTTTTTGTTCATTGACTGAGCCCAAAGCCTACCTGCTCGGTAAGAGGATCTAACCAATGGCCCACTTAGAACACCCAGATAACCCAGATCTTCGGCCTCTTTTTTGAGCTCGACAAACTCCTGAGGCTTTACCCATCTTGAAACAGGGTGGTGCTTTGGGGTTGGACGTAGATACTGAGTAATAGTCAAGATGTCGGTTCCGGCATCGTAAAGATCCTTCATGGCTTGAGAGATTTCCTCAATGGTTTCACCCATCCCAAGAATCAAGTTGGACTTGGTAACCAGACCATAGTCCCTGGCTTGGGTGATTACATCGAGTGACCTCTCGTAGCTAAATGCCGGCCGGATTTCCTTGAAGATTCTAGGAACGGTTTCAACGTTGTGAGCGAAAACCTCGGGTTTGGCATCGAAAACCTTCTTGAGTAGGGCTGGGTTTCCAGAGAAATCCGGTACAAGTATCTCAACTCCTGTGCCAGGGGATTTCTTGTGGATTTGCTTAATTGTCTCGGCGTATAGCCAAGCTCCTTCATCAGGAAGATCGTCGCGAGCCACTCCAGTGACAGTCGCGTAGCGCAATTGCATTTGGCGAACCGAAACCGCAACCCGGCGTGGTTCGTCTGGGTCGAAGGCAACTGGCTTACCTGTATCAATCTGACAAAAATCACAACGCCTGGTGCACTGTGAGCCACCAATCAAGAATGTCGCTTCGCGATCTTCCCAGCACTCATAGATGTTTGGGCAGCCAGCTTCTTGGCAAACCGTGTTTAGATTCTCTGATTTTACGAGCTTTTGCATTGCCTGATACTCAGGGCCCATTTTTGCAATGGTTCTGATCCACTCTGGCTTTCGCTCAATTGGGACAGCCGAGTTTCGAGCCTCGATGCGAAGCATCTTCTTGGCAGGCTTTTCGCCCTTTTCGATCTGGGTCATAGGACAACTTTAGCAATGTCGGTAAGCCTGATTCTTACTCGCTCAGCTGCCATCGCTGGCGTGACCAAGTTGCCAGTGAGCTCGGTTATTGAGCTAGTTCCAGCGTCATCAATGCCACAAGCCACAATGTGCTCATAGGCCTCCATGGAATTTGAGCAGTTCAGGGCAAAGCCATGCATCGCGACTCGTTCGGAGACCCTGATGCCGATGGCTGCTATTTTCAAGTGTTCATCGCGAACCTTTGCCCAGACGCCAGATCTTCCAGCAACGCGTTCGGTTGCTAAGCCAAAGTCTGAACAAACATCAATAAGGACCTGCTCTAAGAATCTGACGTAGCCAACAACATCGAACGGTTCTGGAAGCTTCATGATTGGATAGCCAACCAACTGGCCTGGTCCGTGCCAGGTGAGCTTTCCTCCGCGGTCGACCTCAATTACTTCAGTTCCATCGTCTGGACGCTCCGAGTCTTCGGTTCTCTTTCCAGCGGTGTAGACACTACTGTGCTCAAGCAATATGACTGTGTCTGGTCGCTCTTTGGCAACAACTTCTTTGTGAATCTGACGCTGCAGCTCAAGTCCTTTGTTATAGGCAACGAAATCGGGATCAAATCCTGCAATCAGAAATTCTGGCACCCGATAAGTCTAAGAGTTATCCCGAACCTTCAATCTTTCAATCATCTACCTGGCAACGGCAAATATCCTTGTTGGATGCGATCCATGGATGCAAGAAAGCTGACCGCGCTTGGCTACCAAGTGGGACCCAAGCTCAAATTTGCTGGACTGGAAGTCGTTTGCTTAGAAAGTCAACTTAGACAGAAACTGCTTTATGTTACGAGCCGTTTCTGGGGACCAAGTTGGCCACAAATTCACTTCTGCCTGTCCAGCATCTCGCCCGAACCGAGGCTGTTGTCTTTGGGGAAGACTCCGTCTCTTTTGCTTGATGACACTCCAGAGTCAAGGGCATTCCTTGAATCGCTATCAAAGACAGCTAAAGCTTCTCGCCAACGTGAAGTTCACATCGACGACATTGGTTTCGTTGAGCTCGAGGGAAAACCTGTCAGGGATCTAAAGCAATTCGTGTTGCCCTCAATCTCGGTGGTTGTGGTTCTGTTCCTCAGTTTCATATGGGGTTCAGCAAGCTCTGCCCCCATAGAGGACAGCGAGCAAGAAACGCGAACCTCATGCATTGTGGACTCAAGCCAAACAGAGTTCGAGCTCTGGCTCGCAAGCTCGCTTGCTTCAGAATCATTAACTGCAAATCAGGTTCTTGAAATCGCAACCGATTTAGGGAGACTGGAGCTAAGTGTGGATAGCACAATCGGATCTGCGGCGAAGGTTTCAGGAATTGTAGTTTGCGATGATGGACGAGAGCTAGTGATTAACCATCGCGTTGACACTTCAGGAACCGGCGCAGTCTTGGAGCTAGGGCAGTAGCTAGATTCCTAGATTGGTCTGAAAGTTTGCTGACTCTAGTCTTGCCTTTACATCCAACAAGAACCTGGAAGCGTCAGCACCATCTATCAAGCGGTGGTCGTAGCTCAAAGCCAGGTAAACCATAGATCGAATGGCGATTGATTCTTGACCGTCTGCTCCAGTGATTACAACTGGACGCTTTTGAACAACTCCAGTTCCAAGAATTGCGACCTGAGGTAAGAACACAACTGGTGTGTCAAAGAGGGCTCCGCGCGAACCAGTGTTTGTCAGGGTAAAAGTGCCACCCATCATTTCGTCAGGCTTTAGTTTGTTCTCGCGTGTTCTTGATGCAAGATCTGCAATTTGCCCTGCAATCTGAGCAAGGTTCAGTGATGCTGCATCTCTAATCACTGGAGTGAGCAAACCACGCTCGGTGTCAACCGCAAAGCTGATGTTCTCGGTTGGGTGAAAGTTGATCATGTCACCTTCGATGGAGGCGTTTAGCTTCGGGTGTGATCTAAGCCCCTCGGCGGCTGCCAGGAAGAAAAACGGCATAAAGTTCAACTTGGTTCCCGTTGCTGCTTGGAATGCGGGCTGGACAGCCTTTCGCATATCAGCAATCCTGGTCACATCAACTTCAACAACTGTTGTTAGCTGTGCTGAGGAAACCATAGATGCAACCGCGCGTTCAGCTAGAACTTTTCTGAGTCTGGACATCGGTTCCGATGTTCCGCGCTGTGCACTCACTGGTGCAGGAACGTGCGGAGCTGATGGTGTGGAAACTGAAGTTGCAGATCCGGAAGTTGCCGAAAGCACATCTTCTTTACGAATTCTGCCGCCAACTCCGGTACCAACTACGCGTGTTAGGTCCACACCGGAATCTTGCGCAAGCTTGCGAACCAGCGGAGTAACGTAGCCAGCATCTGATCCACTTGCTACCGGTGTTGCTGGAACAACTGGAGCCACTGGAGCAACTGAAACTTCCGTCGTTACTGGAGGTGCGAATGGAGACGTCGGTGCTACTGGTGCGGCTGGTGTGTAAATCATTGGTGAAGAAACAGGCGGTGCTACTGGTGCAGCAACAGGCGGTGCTATTGGAGCTGCAACAGGAGCTTGTAAAACTGGCTCGGCAGCGACCGGTGCCGCTGGAGCTACTGCTGATCCAGATCCACCAGAGATTACTACTAGAACTGCACCAACTTGAACAGTCTCGTCTTCTTGAACCAGAATTTGTTCAATCACTCCTGCAACAGGAGAAGGAATCTCGGTGTCTACCTTGTCGGTTGAAACCTCAACAAGGGGTTCGTCAACTGCAACGCTGTCGCCGACTTTCTTAAGCCATCTAGTTACTGTGCCCTCGGTAACGGACTCGCCGAGGGCTGGTAGAACTACGGATTCGCTCATTTTCTAAACTCCTTGTGGGTATTTTCTAATTCTAA
>ERZ1022756.304-NODE-304-length-15835-cov-10.179024_pt1 | contig 15835 bp, 14 predicted proteins | sample MGYA00520902_ERZ1022756 | MGnify/ENA primary metagenome ERZ1022756 (study PRJEB33162, sample SAMN09537601) | freshwater metagenome | isolation source: freshwater | place: Canada:Alberta | collected 2017-07 | study: EMG produced TPA metagenomics assembly of the...
CCGGATGGGTTGATTTCGACTCAGCTGTTTCCACACCAGAACTTATGGGTAAGGTCGGTCGCCTAGGAAAGGTGCTTGGTCCTAGAAACCTAATGCCAAACCCAAAGACTGGAACTGTGACTCCAGATGTTGCTAAGGCAGTTACCGACATCAAGGGCGGAAAAATCGAATTCCGCATCGACAAGCAGTCAAACCTACACTTCATCATCGGTAAGGCTTCCTTTACTGCAAAGCAGTTAGAGGAAAACCTAGGCAGCGCACTGGATGAAATCCAGAGACTAAAGCCTTCCAGCTCAAAGGGTAAGTACATGATCAAGGCTGCTATTTCAACGACCTTTGGTCCTGGCATCCTTTTGGACACTTCTGTTGTGAAGGCCTAATCTCCTTTCAAGTAATCCTAGAAACCACCCGCTTCGGCGGGTGGTTTTTTCTTTCACCGGCTTAGCCTGGTTGGCATATGAACAATTTCTCTTTAGCAGCAGACACCTTTCAATTCATTGAACTGCTTGAGGCATTACTGTTTACCTCAGTGCAAAGATTTTTCAATCAAGTCAGGAAGCCAATAGTTGACCAATAAGTTGCGGGCGAACAGTTGGCTTCACTTGTACATAGCGCTGGGGCTTATCTGGGGGGCATCTTTTTCGTTCGTTGAAGCTGCCCTTACAGTTACAACTCCTGCCGGTTCAACATTTTGGAGAACACTGCTTGGAGCAGTGGCACTGATTTTGTATTTACTCGCAACAAAGTCTTGGCCCAGCAAAAGCGAATTGAGCTGGAGATTTATCTGGCGCATCGGTTTTGTCGGAGTCCTTCTCAGTGTTATTCCAGCACTGCTTTTTGCTTTTGCTCAGGAACGCGCCACCACCGTTGTTTCTAGCATCATCAACTCAGCTACCCCAATAGCAACCTTGATAGTGATGCTGATTGCCTTTCGAGATGAGCTACCGACCCTTCGCCAGACCTCGGGCATTGTTGTGGGTTTGATCGGGGCACTTATTGCACTAGGTGTTCAGCCCGGTTCCCTGGGGGAAAATGATCCGCTAGCTGTGGCTGCTCTGGTCGGGGCAATCTTTTGCTACGCGGTTGGAATACCCTTTTCCCACAAATACGTTCTACCACTGGCAGTGCCCACCAAGACCATGGCAACTTTCCAGGTATCAATTGCAGCTGTGCTTCTGGCTCCAATTTATCTGCTTCAACCAGAGCCACTTTTTAGCGCGGTCCCGGACCTGTGGGTTCTCACTCAAATTCTCTTAATGGGCTTTGTTGGAACTGGATTTGCATACATCTGGAACTTTGACTTGATTGACAGGGCAGGCAGTGCACTGGCGTCTTCAGTTAGCTACCCCACTCTTTTGGTTTCCTTAGCTATCGGATGGCTAGTGCTCCAAGAGCCATTTAGTTGGCAACTTCCAATAGGAGCACTGCTAGTAGTGATTGGATCCGCAATTACGCAGTGGCGCCCAGCTGCTTTGAAAGCTCTGCGCTGATTTCAGCGACAATACTTCCAACCTGCTCTAGGTGCTGACCGATTCGAGTCTTAGGAGCGGAGATGTTTATGACCCCCACAATTCGGTTAGATGAATCACGAATCGGAGCACTGGCGCCAACTAGACCTAGCTCAAATTCCTCGTCAACAGTTGCGTAGCCGTGCTTTCGAATTCGGTTTAGTTCTAAAAGTAGGTCTTCTACCGAGTTGATTTTTGTGTTGTTGGTCACGGCCGAAGTTCTCACAAAGCTTTCTGGAATTGACGTTGGTAGACCCAGGGTCGGCTGAACAACCAAAGCATCTTTAGCGTGCTCCAAATACCAATCTCGCACCTCGGGCTCACTCCAGTCAGAAATTAGTGCTCGACCAGAAGAAGTTCGCAAGGCGCCAACCGAAACACCTTCCCAACCAACGCCTCGAAAAGCACTTGAGGACAGCTCGGATTTCAAGGTTAGAACGTTGCCACCTCGGAGAACACAAAGGTGAGCTGTTTCGTGCAGGCGGTTCACTACCTTCCGAAGGTACTGCTCGGACTCAACCACCAGCCTCGCTTCTTTGGTTCTTGCGGCCATTGCGTAAAGCTGAAAACCCAAACGGTACTTAGCGCTTGATCGGTCACGTTCCACGAATCCGGCATCAGCCAAGGTGGAAAGGGTTCTAGAGATCTGGCCCTTATCTCGGCCGGTGAGCTCAGCTACCTTGTTAACCCCAAGACCGTGCTCTTTTATAGAGGCATGCGAACCTAAAACCTCGAGAACCTCTAGGTCTCTGCGCAAACCGGCGGCGTTACGCCTGGTTGGGGTCTTGGACTGAACCGTCATGGCCTACCTTGGTGGTTGGAAGCTTTACCTGATTGTTATCCGGAATAGATGACATACTACCAACTCGGTTTGCCCTGAGCGCAACCTAATCCTAGATTCATTCACAACCGCCTGCTTTGCTCAGGGGGCGGCTCCAGTCAAAGGTGACGGAAAGGTTTCCATGCTCGGCAAGTACGACCTGTCAACAATTTGGCAGTTCATGTTGGACAGAGTTGATGAAATAACCGAACTTACCCTCGAGCACATCGGCGTCGTTTTACTTTCCCTGGCTTTCGCTTCCATCATCGGCGTCGGTATTGGTCTGCTGGTTTGGAATAAACCCGTCAGTCGATCATTTGCAGTTGCCTCTACTGGTGTGATTCTCACAATTCCATCCATGGCGCTACTTGCGATGATGATTCCAGTATTTGGTTTGGGGTGGGTGCCAACTGTGATTGCACTCTCGCTTTATTCACTTCTTCCAATTGTTCGAAACACGGTTGTTGGTTTACGTGAAGTTTCCCCTGCAGTAATGGAATCTGCAACCGGAATGGGCATGTCGAAGTTTCGAGTGCTGATGCAAGTTCAGTTTCCAATTGCTTGGCCGGTTATTTTGACTGGTCTTCGAGTTGCAACTCAGCTTGCAGTTGGCATCGCTGCTATTGCGGCATATGTTGCGGGCCCCGGTCTTGGAGAGTACATATTCAAGGGGCTTTCAATGCTTGGAGCAATCCACGCGTTGAATTTCGCACTTGTTGGAACACTGTTGATTGTGATTATCGCTTTGACCTTTGACGCAATCTTTATCTTGATTTCCCGCTACACAACATCGAAAGGTATCCGTGCCTAACTCAAACACAACTAGTGGTGCAAGCATTGAGCTACTCAATGTCACCAAGCAGTATCCAAACCAGGATCAGGCAGCTGTTGAGAACTTCTCTATGAAGATCAATCCAGGTGAGCTAATCATGTTGGTTGGACCATCCGGTTGCGGAAAGACCACAACCATGAAGATGATCAACCGCATCATCGAACCCACCAGCGGCTCCATCACAATCGATGGCGAAGACGTCCTATCTCTAGATCAGAACACTCTGCGCAGACGCATCGGCTACGTTATCCAGCAGATTGGTCTTTTCCCTCACATGACAATCGCCGAGAACGTATCGGTAGTTCCAAAGCTGTTGGGCTGGTCAAAAGAAAAAACCGCAGCCAGGGTCGAAGAACTGCTGTCCGTGGTTGAACTGGATCCAAAGACCTTCCTAAATCGCTACCCGAAGCAGCTCTCCGGTGGACAGCAGCAAAGAGTCGGAGTTGCAAGAGCCTTGGCTGCCGACCCACCTGTAATGCTTATGGACGAGCCATTTGGAGCCACAGACCCAATCACCAGGGAAAAGCTGCAGGCTGAGTTTCTAAGACTTCAAGAGTCCATTGGAAAAACAATCGTTTTTGTCACTCACGACTTCGATGAAGCAATCAAGCTCGGCGACCGTATTGCAGTTCTTGGACCTAAGTCCAAGATCGAGCAGTTCGATACCCCTGCGAAAATTCTTGCCAATCCAGCCAGCACTTACGTGAGCTCATTCATCGGTGAAGGTGCAGCGCTTAAGCGTTTGGCCTTGTTGCTAGTTGGCAACACCAAGATGGGTGCGGCAAGCAAAGCTCATGCCAAGGCAGGAACAGTTAAGGTTTCGGATAATTTGCGCGAGGCTCTGGATCGAATTGTTTTGGCTGGCGGAAACACAATTGGAGTTCAAGACGCCTCCGGTGCCGCAGTTGGAAGCTTGTCTATCGAGCAGATTTCTGAAGCACTCGGTGCTGACGTGAGTGCTCTGGGTAAGTAGATAAAAAAATGAGCATTCAAGCAGCCCGCGATGTATCGACTTCTTACAGCCAGCCATCTGGGCGTAAGGGTAAATTCTTTACTGCTAAGAGAATTGGAACACCGATTCTGATTGTGGTTGCGCTATCTGCACTGCTTGCTTTCCTATACCTTCGCGGCGAGCCCGATTCCATCGAGGGATTTGCCTTGAACTGGGAGTACCAGCTGGCACGAATTGATGAGCACATCAGAATTTCTATTGCTGCTGCATTACTTGTTGCGGCAATCGCCATTCCACTAGGCATCATGGCCTCTAGAACTAAAAGCAAATTTGTCCGCGGATTCATAACCGGCTTTGCAAACGTTGGGCAGGCCACCCCCGCTATCGGTGTGATCATTCTCCTGGCTCTGATAATAGGTATCGGTTGGACGACTGCGATTATTGCTTTGGTTTTGTATGGAATGCTGCCGGTGCTTCGAAACACCATGGCAGGTCTTGCCCAGATCGATCCGTTCGTTGTTGAATCTGCCAAGGGCATGGGCATGACACCACTTCAAATTCTTTTCAGGATCGAACTGCCTCTAGCAGTTCCCGTTATTTTGGCCGGGTTTAGAACAACCCTGGTCTTTAGTGTTGGTGTGGCAACAATTGCCACATTCATCAACGCCGGTGGCATGGGCGAGACGATCGTCGTGGGGCTAAAGCTCTCACGCCCGGCTGTCTTGTTAACCGGTGCAGTAGTGGTCTCGTGTATCGCGCTTTTGATGGACTGGGTAGCCGGTCTCATCGAAGACATACTCAGACCTAAAGGAGTATGAGCCGGGTACCCGCCTCAAACTAAATAACAACAATAAGGAGCAGTAATGAAGAGCAGTCTAAAGACAGCAGGAGTATCGGCAATACTTGTCGCTACCCTTGCGCTAGCAGGTTGTGCACCTGCAGAAGAAACAACTCCAGATGAATCAGCTGCAGCGCTAGCGGGACTAACTGGCACCATTGGTGCCAAGGACTTCTCTGAGCAGTACATCCTGGGCAACATGGTCAGCATTCTTCTAAACGAGAATGGCGCTGACACCGACTACAGCACCATCGTTGGATCAGCTAACGTGCGCACTGCACTAGAGGCCGACGAATTCCTAGGGTACTGGGAGTACACCGGAACCTCATGGCTTGCATACAACGAGCAGTCAGCACCAGTTGCTGGTGTTCAGGCTCAGTATGACGCAGTTGTTGAGCTAGACGCAGCTAAGGGAATTGCCTGGCTAAACGGTGCAGACGTAAACAACACCTACGCATTCGCTATTCGCAGCGAGAAGGCAGCTGAGCTTGGAGTAGATTCACTTTCTGACCTAGCAGCACTTCCTGCAAGCGAACTAACCTTCTGCATCGAGAGCGAATTTGCTGCTCGTCCTGACGGTTGGTCTGGTGTGCAGGCAGCATACGGTCTAGAGGCAGCAACAACAGTGACTCTAGACACCGGTGCTATCTACGCAGCAACCGATGAGGGTAAAGAGTGTAACTTCGGTGAGGTCTTCGCAACTGACGGCCGTATCGCAGGTTTCGACCTTCTATTGCTAGCTGACGACAAGGAATTCTTCCCTGTTTACCAGGTTGCATTCACCTTGAAGCAGTCAACTCTGGACGCTTACCCAGCAATCGGTGACATCGTTAACGAGCTAACCGCTTTGTTGACTGACCAGGTTATGCAGGGTCTAAACGCCAAGGCTGACATCGAGGGTATCGACCCAGCCAAGATCGCAGAAGACTTCCTTCGCGAAAACGGCTTGATCAGCTAAGCAACTAAGAAAGAATATAGAAATGACTGAGCTGGCTCTTCAAATTGGTGAATCATTCATCGGTACCGGTGCAAACGCTGCGCACATAAACACAGTGTTTGGTCACCGTGAAGGGCCTGCGGGGGTGGCCTGGGCAACAGCCTTGGCCACCCCTTCTCAGGGTCACGTTCCATTCGTTGCGGTGCTCAAGCCATCGCTCCCGACAAAACCAATTACCCTGTTCGTGACCAAGGCAGCACCTGCTAGCGATAACCATGGACTAATGATCTGGGGTGCGGCTCAGGCCGGCGTTGCCTCAGGAGTTGCAGACGCAGTAGCAGAAGGCTTTATCTCAAAATCCAACCTCGATAATTCATGCATAATCACCGCAGTATGGGTTAACCCAGACGCCAACGATGCCGACGAGGTTTACAGAAACAACAGACTTGCAACAAAGAATGCTTTGGCAAATGGTTCCAATAACCTTCCAAGCATTGAAGAGGTGCTCGAGAACCGAGCCCTTCCTCACAACCCCTATTACACAGCTAAGGAATAACGTGAAGATCACGGACATCAGCCTCACGAGAATGAGGCTGCCACTAGAGCCTGCCTTCAACGCAGCCTGGGACCCAAATCCTAGAACCGAGTTCACCGCAACCTTGGTGACTGTGACTACAGATGAAGGGGTCACTGGATACGGATCCGGTGACACAATGGATGGTTTCGATGCCTACAAGCACATCTTCGTTGGAACTAACCCGATGGAGATTTTGAACCAGGTCAAAAGAATTGAAACCATTAACTTCCACGGCGGAAGATACTGGCCACTAGAGGCAGCACTTTGGGACATCATTGGAAAAGTTGCGAACCTTCCAGTTGCCACTTTGTTTGGTGGATCATCACCTAAGCTTCCCGCCTACGCATCCTTTGGTGAACTAAAAGCCCCGAAGCAAAGAGCAGAGGCAGCAGTTGCTGCTAAGAAGGTTGGCTTCAAAGCCGCCAAGATCAGAATCTCCCGTGACGATCTTGAAACTGGCATCGAAGCAGTAAAGCAAACTCGCAAAGCTGTCGGCGATGATTTCCAGATCATGGTGGATATGAACCAGATGTGGCGAATGTCTGGAGATATTGAACCAGCACTAACCCTTGCCAAAGTTCACTCAGTTGCAGAGAGACTGCACGAGCAAGGCGTTTTGTGGATTGAAGAGCCACTGCCTCAGGTGGATATCGAGGGCATCAAGCGAGTCAGATCACAAGTTGGCATTCAGATTGCCGGAGGCGAGATGGTGCGCTCCATGCCTGAGCTTGCCCACCTGATCGAACAAGACACCTTTGATATTTACCAGCCGGACGTTGTCCTAGCGGTTGGAATGCTTCGGGCTCGTCAGGTGGCAGAAGCTGCCGCCATTAAGCACCGCGGCTTCACCCCTCACTCTTGGACCAACGGTCTTGGAGTACTAGCCAACCTGCACGTTTCAGCCGGTGTTGGCGGCGGCCCATACTTCGAATTCCCATTTGACCCACCAGGTTGGACAATTGAACGCAGAGACTTCTTCTTGAAGCCTCTGATGATTGACTCTGAAGGCTATCTCCACGTTCCACAGGCTCCGGGCCTTGGCGCTGAGATTGACTTCGATGCAGTCAAGAAATACACCGTTTAGTTTCAACTTTTTTAGCTCCAAACCGTTTTCTTCTCAAGAACTACAGATAGGTATCTAAAGTGGCAACTTCCTCAGCCTGGATCAAAAAAGCGGCTGCGCTAAAGCCAAAGAACAATATGTTCATCGACGGCAAGTTTGTGCCAGCGGCTTCAGGAAAGAAATTCGAAACTCTAGCCCCAAGAGATGGCTCGGTAATCACCAAGGTCGCCAGGGGAGAAAAAGCCGATGTTGACCTAGCTGTAAAGGTTGCAGCCAAAGCTTTCGAATCCGGCGTTTGGTCCAACGCCACCCCAAGACACCGCCAGCAGGTGCTGACTCGTTTGTCTGAGCTGATGCTGGAAAACCGCGAAGAGCTAGCGCTTCTGGAAGCACTAGAAACCGGGCACCCAATTTCAGATTCAATGAATGTCGATGTTCCATCGGCTGCTAGAACTTATCGCTGGTACGCAGAAGCAATCGACAAGGTTTACGGAGAAATCGCACCAACTGCTTCCAACACCCTGGCGCTTGTTAGCCGCGAACCACTCGGAGTTATCGGAGCGGTAGTTCCTTGGAACTACCCGCTGATTATTTCTGCCTGGAAGGTAGCCCCAGCCCTTGCTGCCGGAAACTCAGTTGTTCTAAAGCCAGCCGAGGATGCAAGTCTTAGTGCACTCCGCGTTGCCGAACTTGCCGTTGAAGCAGGACTACCAAAGGGAGTATTCAACGTTGTCACAGGCTACGGCGCTGAAGCTGGTGAAGCACTAGGTCGTCACCCAAAGGTTGACAAGATCACTTTCACCGGGAGCCCGATGGTTGGAAGATTGTTCCAGAAGTATGCGTCGGAATCAAACGGCAAGCAGGTTGCCCTTGAGCTGGGTGGAAAATCCCCCCATGTTGTTTTGGCCGATGTTGAGGATATCAAAGCTTGTGCCTCGGCTGTTGCCTGGGGAATCTTCTATAACGCCGGTCAAACCTGCCATGGCGGATCTAGACTTTTGGTTCACGAGAGTATTCACGATCAGCTATTGAAAGAAACCATAAAGGTTGCAAAGAGCCTGGTGCTTGGTGACCCGCTGGATCCAGCAACTCAAGTTAGTGCCATCGTTAGCAAAAAGCAGCTTGATCGAGTAATTGGCTATCTGGAACTTGCCAAAAAGGACAAGGTCAAAGTTGCCCTAGGCGGCGGAACTGGATCAACGATAAAGGCCCTAAAGTCTGGGTTCTTCGTGGAGCCAACAATCTTGGATGGTGTGAATAACTCCAGCCGTTTGGCTCAGGAAGAAATCTTTGGTCCGGTTCTGACAGTGACCACATTCAAAACCGACGCTGAGGCTCTAAAGCTCGCTAATGACTCAGAATATGGATTGGCAGCCAGCGTTTGGACCAAGGACATCTCCAAAGCTCACAAGCTAGCGGCCAAGATTCGAGCGGGAACTGTTTGGGTAAACACCTTCGATGTTGCCGACATCATTGTGCCTTTCGGAGGATTCAAAAACTCAGGCTTTGGAAGAGATCGTTCTCTGCACGCTCTGGATTCTTACTCAGCCCTCAAGACCACCTGGATAAACCTAGGCGATAAGCCGCTATAAAAAAGAAAGCAATCAATGTTCACAAAAGAAAACGCAACAGTTGGTTTTATTGGCCTAGGCAACATGGGCTCTGGTATGACCAAGAACCTGCAGAAAAACGGCTTCAAGCTAGTTGTCAACGATGTCCGTAAGGAAGCTGCCGAGACTCTGATTGCAAACGGCGCCGTTTGGGCAAACAGTCCCAAGGAAGTTGCGGAGCAATCCGATGTTGTGATCACAATGCTTCCAACTCCAAAGCACGTGGATATTGTCTCAATGGGCGATAACGGAATTCTTTCAGGGCTCAAAGAAGGCGGCTACTGGGTGGATATGTCAACTTCCGTTCCAGACGTGACCGCACGAGCCAGAGAAGTTTCCAAGGGCAAGATCAACATCGTTGATGCTCCTGTTTCAGGAATGTCAGTTGGTGCCAACAACGGAACCCTTCAGATCTTTGTCGGTGGCGAAGCCGAGCAGTTCAAAAACCTCAAAAACGTCTTTGAGGGCATGGGAGATCCAGAGCGCATTCTGCACGTTGGAATTGCAGGTGCCGGCTATGCGGTCAAGCTAATGATCAACCAGCTCTGGTTCTCGCACCTGGTTGCAACAGCCGAGGTTCTAGCTATTGGAGTCAAGGCAGGGGTAGACCTAGAGGTATTGCGTCAGTCGCTAATCAAGTCTCCGGCTAACTCAAACTTCCTAGAAAACGATGTTCTTTCTGTGCTGAAAAACTCCGACTATGACGAAGGCTTTGCTATCGCCCTTGCCTGCAAGGACCTAGGTCTATCGGTCGACCTAGCCAGATCCGTAGGAGTTCCAGTTGAGCTTTCATCGCTTGTGGAGCAGATCTACAGACGCGCCAAGAGCCAGTACGGCGATAAGGCAGGGGAAATGACCCCTATGAAGCTTTACGAGGACCTAATCGGTCAAACCTTGAGGATCAACTAGCTATGAACCCTAAGAAACTTCACGAGACTGAACTAGTTCTCGACCCCAAGCCAGCCGCCCACTTCGGCGTTGGTTCGGTAGCAAAGGTCGGCGAGCTAGCAAAGGCCCAAGGTGCCAAGAAGGCACTGATCATTACTGACCCATTCCTGGCAGCCAGTGAAATAACCAAGAAAGTTTCTGATTCTCTAAAGGCTGCAGGCATTGAGGTTGAGGTCTTTGGTGGAGTCACCCCGAACCCAACCACCGCTTGTGTTGATGAAGGTTCCGATGTTGCAACCAAGGCCGATGCAGATATCTTGATTGCCTTGGGTGGAGGATCCTCAATGGACACCGCCAAGGGAGTTTCCTTAGGCGCTAATAACCCAGAGCGCGGCATTGGCCTTGATTACACAACAACCTTCAAGCACGAGGGCGTTCCCATCATTGCAATTCCAACTACCGCTGGAACTGGCTCTGAGGTAAACGCCTTCGGCGTTATCACCGATGAGGCAACTCACAGACGCTTCTACGTTGGACACTCATCCGCGCTCGCCAAAGCAGCAATTCTAGATCCTGAGCTAACGCTCGGTCTTCCCCCAAAAGCAACTGCCGCAACCGGTATGGATGCACTGGTGCACGCAACCGAGTCATACCTTTCTATTCGACCTAACCCATACTCCGATGCCATCGCACTGGGTGTAATCAAGATGGTTAGTGAGAATCTGGAAATGGCTGTGTCGAACGGGTCAGATATTGAAGCCAGGTCACAGATGCTTCTTGCATCTCACATCGCAGGCGTTGGTTTCTCACACACCGGCTTGGGTCTAGTTCACGGAATTGGGCATGCTCTAGGAGGCGGCTTCAACATCCCTCACGGAAACGCGCTTTGTATCGTGTTAGAAGAAGTGCTTCGTTATAACTTGCCCATTCGAACCGAGCGCATGGCAGATATTGCCTTTGCCCTTGGGGTTGGAGTCACCTCCATGGACAGCGCTGAAAACGCTGAGCTGGCCATTGCGGCGATAGCCGGAATGGTTGATTCAGTGGGGCTTAGGGCTACCTTGAGCGATTACTCGATCACCGAAGCAGACTTTGATTCACTGGCTGAAACCACCTTGGCCGATGCTGTTACAATTAATAATCCGCAGAAACCAAGCCGCCAAGACGTGGTTTCAATACTGAAGAAGGTCATTTAAATGGTTAGCCCGCAGGACGAAAAGCGCGTTTTGGACATGGTCCCGAAGGGGATCTACATCAACGGCAAGTGGCAAGACGCCTCAGACGGCAAGACCCTAGACGTTATTGACCCAGCCACCGGCAAGGTGCTAGCCACCATCGCCGATGCCTCGGCAGCCGATGGCATGGCAGCTATGGATGCTGCCGACAAGGCTCAGGCTGAGTGGGCCAAGACCGCTCCTCGCTACCGCGCCGAGCTTCTTCGCTCGGCTTTTGAAAAGGTAGCTGCCATGGCGGATGATTTTGCGCTTTTGATGTCACTTGAGATGGGTAAGCCAGTAGCAGAGGCCAAGGGAGAAGTTGCCTACGGCAACGAATTCATTCGCTGGTTCTCTGAAGAAGCTGTTCGAGTCACCGGAAGATACGGAACAGCCCCGGATGGAAAGAACCGAATCATGGTTCTAAAGCGTCCGGTTGGACCTTCTTTGTTTATTACCCCGTGGAATTTCCCACTCGCAATGGCAACCAGAAAGATTGGACCTGCAATTGCTGCCGGTTGCACCATGATCTTGAAGCCTGCTGCCCTCACCCCACTTACTTCACTACTGTTTGCAAAGGTACTTGAGGAAGTTGGGCTACCAGCCGGTGTTCTAAACGTCGTTCAGACCAGCCGACCAGGTGATGTCACAGGTCCAATCATCAAGGATGCAAGATTGCGCAAGCTATCCTTCACCGGTTCCACCGGTGTTGGCAAGCGATTGATTGCAGACGCTGCCGATCAGGTACTCAAGGTTTCCATGGAGCTAGGAGGTAACGCACCTCTGATTGTTTTCGAAGATGCAGATCTAGACAAGGCAGTTGAAGGCGCCATGCTTGCCAAGCTTCGCAACATGGGTGAGGCCTGCACCGCAGCCAATAGGTTCATCGTGCACGAGTCAGTAGCTGCGGAATTTTCAAAGAAGGTTGCCGACAAGATGGCTGCCCTGAAGGTTTCCAGAGGAACTGAAGAAGGCGCCAACATCGGACCTCTTATCGACGAAAAGAGCAGAGCAAGCGTTCACGCCCTGGTCGAGGATGCCGTTTCCAAGGGAGCCAAAGTGCTAACCGGAGGTGCAGTTCCAACTGGAGAAGGTTATTTCTACCCGCCAACTGTTTTGGCTAACGTACCTGCCAATTCCAACATCTTGAGCGAAGAGATCTTTGGTCCTGTTGCTCCAATCATTACTTTCAAGACCGAGGATGAGGCTGTGAAGCTAGCGAATTTGACCGAATACGGTCTAGTTGCCTACGCCTTCACCGAGAACCTCAACCGCGGTCTTAGATTGGCTGAAAAGCTAGAGGTTGGAATGTTTGGCCTAAACACCGGAATCGTTTCTAACCCAGCGGCTCCATTTGGCGGAGTCAAGTCCTCCGGGCTTGGCCGCGAAGGCGGCTTCGAAGGTATCGAAGAATACCTAGAAACCGTTTATGTCGGCATTGCTGACCCGATGATTGGCTAATCAGAGGCACAATAACCTTGTGAACAAAACCATTCTGAAGTCCCTATCCATAGCTGCCATCTCAACTTTGCTTCTGGCGGGGTGTGCAGAACCTCGAAACGATGGCGCTCCAGCAACACCAACCGAAGAACCAAAGGTATTTGTCACTGCACCCCTAACAGGCCTCACCTTAGAGGAAGGTGCCCAAGGCACCGAGACCTTTACTGCCCCCGCGGTAGCGTGCAAGATCGATAACGTCGATGCAGCAAGACCTCAGTTCAACCTCAACAAAACAGACATCGTGTTTGTTGAGATGGTGGAATTTGGTCTCACAAGATTTGTTGCAGTTTGGCAATCACAGCCGGTGGACCAAGCAGGTCCTGTTCGATCAGTCCGTCCAATGGATGCAGATATCACAGCACCGCTTGCTGGAATCTTTTGCTTCTCCGGTGGACAACTGCCGTTTGTGAACGCAGTTAAGGACACCGGACAGTACATGGCAAGTGAAACTACCGAACAAGCCGATGACAAAGGTAGCTTTTCAAGACTTTCTTCTCGCGGAGCACCACACAACGTCATGGTTGACGTTGCCTTGCTTCAGTCTCAGCACCTAGACAAGAAAGCCCCACAGCCAATGCTTCCTATGGTGGGCTTTGATCAGGCAACTGAAAGCTATGAAGCACCTTCCACCGACATCGGTGAAGAAACAATTAGCTTTCTAGTCAAATACCCTCAAGCCGAAAGCGGCTGGAAGGCAGAGGGTGGCTACTTCGTTAGATCTCAAGACGGAGATCAGCACATCGATGCTGCAAGTGACGAGATCATTCGTGCCACAAACGTGGTTGTTCTAAGAACCGAGACCGACAATTCTTTCCGCGACCCAAAGTATGGCCCGATACCCAGGACCATCATGATTGACTCGGGAACGGCTTGGGTTTTTAGCAAGGGAAAAAGAATCAAAGGAACCTGGACCAAAGCTTCGCAGTCCGCACCGATTCAACTCTTTGATGAAGCAGGCGCCCCAATCAAGCTTGCTGTTGGAAATACCTGGATTGAATTAATGGCTAACCCATCCAAGATAACTATCGAAAGCCCAGAAGCTCCCACCCCGTCTCCAACTGCAACCCCATAGAGTTTTTCGCACCAGCTAGCAGAAGGCAGAAGATGGCACCCTTGCCACAGCAACAACTCCAAAGAGTGTGTGAGAAATTTGCTGGTAATCCGCTAACTAGCGCACTAACCGTCCGGATAGAAACACATGCCGGAGAGCAATTCTTCTTCTCTCAAAACGGCCTTGATACCCCATGTTTTATCGCCAGTTCAACCAAGACGGTTATGTCTGAACTGTTTCTGCAATTGAGCGAAAGCGGAAGAATAAACCTAGATGCACCTTTGTTGAACTACCTTCCTGAAAGCGAATTGCGCGGGCTGAATACATTTGGTGGTCGCGACAACTTTTATCAATTGACCACTCGCCAACTTCTGAGAAACACCTCTGGGATCCCTGATTATTACCGTTCTAAGGCGCTAAAGCCAGGCAAAGACATCACGGAAAGAACAGCCAATGACCCAGGCTGGGACTACGCGGAGGCAATAGCAATTGCCCGTTCAAAGAAATCCACCTTTGCTCCAGGCACGTCCGCAGAATACAGTTTCACAAACTTTCAGATCCTTAGCGAGTTGGCAGAAAGAATTCTGTCCGAGCCACTAGATATCACTTTGAAGAAATTGGTCTTCAGCAAACTAGGCTTGCGCGAAACACTCTTGTTTAGAAAGCAAGACGTAGATCTTTTTACCAGCCTCGGGCCACTGCTTTATGGGAAACAAAGCTATCTTGGAGCAAACCGTTTGGCTTCGCTTCGCGGTGAGGGAGCAATTGTTTCTACTACCGAAGATACGCTCAAGTTTCTGAAGTACTTTGTTGAAAATCGGGTAAATGGAAAAGACCATCATGAGCTTTTGGGAGAAACCAAAAAGCTCTACCCAGGTGTTGAGTATGGGCAAGGAATTATGAAAATTGATTTTCCAAGGGGACTGGCTGGATTTAGAAAACTGCCAATGGCAATAGGCCACCTAGGAGCCACCGGCCATTTCATGGTGTTTGCTCCAACGCTAGGTACATACTTGGTTGGAACAGTCAATCAACTAGCAAGTCCGTTGCTGGGGGTCAGGTTTCTGGCAAACCTAGTTGCAGCACTCCAAAAGCACACAAGAGTCTAGTTATCTAGGAAATGCAGTCAACGCGTTGACTGGGGTCGTTTCTGTTGTTAGCGCCTTCAGCCAAAACATTAATCCAGGGAGATAAGGACTACTGCGCACACTTCGCAACCAGCAAGTTTGCAACAAATGGGTGTTTTCTTCCCTTTGGAATTAGACGAGAAATCCGACACAGCAACTTGTGGAGCCCCTTCACGGAGAAGACCTAATCTTCGAAGGGCTCTCGGCCTGGAACTAGCTCCCAAGGAAGCTCGGTCAACTCCCCAGTGTTTATAAGGGATGTAGGGCCGTTGGGCCCAGCAAAATCAAGATAAACCTGCTCGAGGATTCTTTTTGCGGCCTCTCCTGGAAAAGGCGAGGTTGCCAAAGCAAGCTGCTCAATTTCACGTGATTTATCGGGCAAACCATTTGCCCTTGCGGAAGAAATTGCATCTTCAAGTTTAGAAAAGGTTGAAACTTTGATTGAAGTTGCAGCTGCAAGTTCACCAATTGCAGTGAATTGCCAGTGACCTTCGTTTTCAAAAAAGATGGTTGGCTTTTTTGTAATCAACGGATATTCACCAAGAAATGAAATTCCGTCTGTGACGAGGACATCTGTCGCCAAAAACAGTTCAGCGTAAGAACCATCTTCATCAACGGAGGTGTTAGGAAGTTCATCCCATGACTTTCTCCATGTCTCAAGTTCGGAAACGGAAATCACTTTGCGATCAGTAAGTGTTCCCCACAAAAACGGATGAGGACGAAGAACAATTTGAATGTCTTGACGGGCTTTAGCAAAAGCCAACATCTCATCTTTGATTTTTGAGAAGACTCCGAAGTTCAACCAGTGAGGAGAATAGGAGTGGTGTGGTGCCCACACCACTCTGAATCCTTCGCCTTTAATCGGCCAAGACGCTTTTCCTTGCTCTGCTTCTCTGAAAAGACCATCAATCTTTGGTG
>ERZ1022756.305-NODE-305-length-15815-cov-24.046827_pt1 | contig 15815 bp, 10 predicted proteins | sample MGYA00520902_ERZ1022756 | MGnify/ENA primary metagenome ERZ1022756 (study PRJEB33162, sample SAMN09537601) | freshwater metagenome | isolation source: freshwater | place: Canada:Alberta | collected 2017-07 | study: EMG produced TPA metagenomics assembly of the...
AGGGATTGAATAAGAGGTAGGCCAAAGCCTAGGGTCTTACCGGTTCCAGTTTTGGCTTGGCCAATAATGTCCTGACCGGTTAGGGCAAGCGGTATGGCCTGCTCCTGGATTGGAAAGGGACTCGTGATTCCTCGGCCCTCGAGGGCCTGGTAGATATCTTGATCGATACCTAAGTCTTTGAAAGTCAAATTACTCCTATTTATACGCTTCTTACTCTACTTGGCAAGGTGCTATCCCGTTTATGCTTGTTAGGTGTTTGAGTGGTTGAAATCCTTACGGAAAAAAGTCGGCAAGCTTGTTTTGCCTGATCGTGAAGAGCGCTCTGCTAGAAACAAGACCAAAATCAATCTCAAGCCATACACGCCAGAACCTAAGGCATACCTAGGTCAGCTTGCGTATTTGTTGCTTTCTAATTTTGAAATTCTTACCAATGAGCTCAAATACGCTCCAACTACTCAATACAAAGCAGAGCTGAGCGAAGCAGCCGCAAAGAGTTTTGAAAAGTACCGTTCGGTTTCTAAAAAACTCTCCGGTTTGGGTGTTGACGTTACCGACTCCATGGATCCCTTTACCGAGCGCATTGACACTTTTCACTCAAGAACTTCAGGTGTGGACTGGTACGAGGCAATGATAAAGATTTACCTAGTTTCTGGTTTGCTGGATGATTTCTATAAGCGGTTGGCTGTGGGGCTAAACAAGGAGCTTAGAGAATCAGTAGAAAAGGCTCTTTCAGATAAGACTTTTGAGAAATTTGCCCAAAAGGTAATCACCGAGGGCATGAAGGTAAACCCTGAGCTTGACTCCAGGTTGGCTCTTTGGGGCAGACGCCTAATGGGAGATGTGCTGCTTGAGGTAAGGGCCGCTTTCGATAATCGAAAGCTAGCGGGAGTTGACAAGAAGCAAACGCTGAGTGCGGAACAGGAAAGAAAAGTAAACCTAGAGTCTTACTCCAAGATTGAGCCGCTTATCAGCGAGATGATTGCGGCTCACTCGCTGAGAATGGATTCACTCGGGCTTGCTGCCTAGTAGCGCTAGCTCATCTTGCTTTTTTCTTTTTGAAGCCAAGAACTTCGAACCAAAATACATGGCTGCTGGCATTGAAAGCATCACGATGGTCCAGATCCAGCCATCGGTATAACCAAAGCCCAAGACGGTAAGAAGTATCCAAAAGAACGAACCGGTTGCTAAAGCAATTGCTGTTGGAACAAAAGAGCCATAGCGATCAGAGTTGATGTTTACAGCTGGTGCCACCAGTGCCAATACAGCTGCGTAGAAAACAATAAACAGAAACTCCATTAGGCGATGAACCCAACCCTTCTAGCTTCCTCCGCACCAAGTTCGAGGTAAGTAATTGACTTGGTTGGGATCAAAAAGACGTTGCCCTTGGAATCAGTCAAGCTGATTAGCTTGGCCTCGGACTCCATCGCGGTCGATACAGTTGCCTCCAACTCCTTAGCGCTAGCTGAAGTGTCGAAGCTGAGTTCGCGAGCTGAGTTTTTGATGCCGATTTTGATGTCCATGACCAACCTTTCTACTACTAGATTACGGCAGTAAAACTGTGGGCTAGACATCTATTGTCAGAAGGCTCGGGTATCTTGATTGACATGACCCAACCGAAATTTGTGCCGCTTTCGCGCATTGACTCGGTCAGGAAGCTCTCGCTCGGTAGCTCCCAGCTCCAAGCTGTCAACTTACCCGCCGAAGCCGTTGCCACGGTCATTGGCTCCCCGGGTTCTGGAAAGACAACTTGCCTAAAGGCTCGCTTTTTGCACCTAGTTGATAAAGGCGCCAAGCCAGAGCAGATCGTTGTGATTGCTCAAACTAGAGATAGCGCAAACCTTTATCGCGACCAGCTCGCGCTCGAGTTACAGGGAGCAACCGCTGGCCCGATTGCCAAGACACTGACCAGCTTGGCCTTCTCGGTGCTTGTCGATAGAGCCCGAAAACAAAACGCTCCAACTCCGACTTTGCTTAGCGGTAGCGAACAAGATGCCATGTTGCAAGAAATTCTAAAAAGTCAGGCCTCTGACATATGGCCCAAACAACTAGACAACACCGTACGATCACTAACTGGCTTTAGAACCGAACTTCGAGATCTAATTGCTGTTGCTATCGAACACGGGATTACTCCCGAGAAACTCTCACAGCTTGGGAAAGAGCAGGGTGTTTCGCAGTGGCAAGCGGCAAGTTTTTGCTATCAGCAGTACCTGGAATTACAAAACTCAAGCGAATCACAAAAGTATGACTCTGTGTCGCTACTTCGAGAAGCCGCATCCGTTGTTGAAACTTCAGAAGATCTTCCAGGATCGATCACTTCAATCAAAACTTTGCTCGTGGATGATGCCCAGGAGCTAACCCCAGCAGCCAGTGAGTTTATCTTCGCTCTTACAAAAAGGGGAGCGGGGGTTAGCTTCTTTGGAGATCCCGATGTTGCAACCTTGAGTTTTAGGGTTGCTAACCCAAAAGCCATGACATTGCTCGCAGAAAGAATTGCCGAATCAAAGTCTCTAACGCCTGAGATTATTTATCTGCAGCCAAGCCATCAGGTTCGGCCACCAGAGATTTCTTTGGCGCTTGCGAAAGTGAGCTCGCAAATCGAAGTGGCTAGGGCTGGAAGGCAAAGAAAAGGCCTTTCTGTTTCCAGCGCCGAGCAGGCGACGGGCGAGGGATTGGTTGCCAAGGTATTTCGCTCCAGAACCGACGAACTTGCCTATTTGGCAGGAGCTCTTAGAAGAAGGCACCTGTTTGATGGCGTTGCCTGGTCAAACATGACCGTAATTGCAAGAAGTAGGCCTGAGCTTGACGCATTGGCACTTGTGCTCAGCTCTCACTCGGTACCGGTTCGAGTAACCGGAACTGCTTCGGCTTTGAAAGCTGACCACGCAGCAGGCGAACTGCTGCAGCTAGCTGCGGTTTGTTTATCTGATGAGCCCATAAACCTTTCCCAGGCAGAACAGCTACTGACCTCGGAAGTGTGTGGCCTTGATTCGCTATCGCTACTTCGACTAAAGCGTTCACTTCGAAAGGCGCATCAAGATTCTGAAGATACCGCCGATGAATTGCTTCTTGCTGCGATGAGTGAACCTGGATTGATTGCCTTGGTGAGATCCCAGGAGGCTCGCAAAGCAGAGCGATTTATTCGACTCATTGATGAAACAAGACAGTTAGCCAAAGAAGCGGAGACAACCACAGAAGCAGTTTTGTGGAACCTAATCTCGGGAACGAGTTTGATGGATCGTTGGGTAGTAGCTTCGCGCGGGGTATCAGAGCTAGCTATGCAAGCTGGCAAGAACCTTGATTCGGTTATGACACTGTTTGCAGCTGCCGCAAGGTTCACAGAGCGTAACCCAGAAAGCAAACCAATTGACTTTGTTTTGGACCAGCTAGCTCGTGAAATTCCAGAAGACAGCCTGGCGCTCAATAATCTTTCTGGCGAATACGTTTCGTTACTTACGCCTTCTGGATTAATCGGTCGATCTTTTGACACTGTTTTACTTCCCGGTCTCATCGAGGGAGTCTGGCCGAACCTAAAGCCCAGGTCTTCTCTTTTGGGTGCCCAGGCACTGGACGCACTAGCTACCGGTGAGATAGATAACACCTCAGAGCTCACGAAGTCAGAACTATCAGGTGAGCTTCGCATGTTCAATAAAGCTCTCGGTGCGGCTAGATCAAGAGTCTTAGTGACGGCGACCGATCAGGAAGAAGAGCAGATCTCGCAGTTTATTGCTCTGGTAAATGGCAGCATCCCAGAACCCGAGACCACGATTCCTAGATCATTCACCCTGCGCTCTTTAGCGGGGGACATGCGCCGAGAACTAGCAAGTGGCAAAGGAGAAAGCTCAGAGCTTGCGATGGGACTTGCCAGATTGGCGGCCGCGAATGTGCCAGGTAGTGATCCAGCTAATTGGTATGGACTGCTTCCGATTTCAACGAACGAGCCACTAACCGATCTAGCAAGTGAAAAGGTTACGGTTCGTCCATCTCAGCTCGAGAGCTACCTAAAGTGCCCCCTGCACTGGTTCTTGCAAAATCACGGCGGTAGATCTGATTCTTTCTCGGCATCTCTTGGAACACTGGTTCACGAGGTTTTGGAAGTTAGCTCATCTTCTGATTTGGCGGAATTACAAAAACTTACCGACTCACGTTGGCACAGTCTCGAATTCGAAGCCGACTGGCTAGAAGACCTTGGCAAGCGAAGAGCTGCCAAGATGCTTGCGAACTTAGCTAGTTACCTGAAGCAATTCGAAGACCAAGGCTCGATTGTTTTGGCTAAAGAGCAAAACTTCCGCTTTGAGTTTGATCACGTCAGAGTTCAAGGTCAGGTTGACCGAATAGAAAAGTACGAAGACGGCACCATCATGATTGTTGATCTAAAGACCGGTAGCTCTGCCCCCTCGGAGGCAGACACCGCATCAAATCCACAGCTTGCTTTGTATCAGATGGCGCTACTCGAGGGCGGCTTTGAAGATATGGGCAAGATTGATAAGGAACAGCTAGCGGGAGCGAAGTTACTAATAGTTGGTGGAGACAAATACACCGAGCGCCCACAGCCTGCCATGAGCGAAGACACCTCTAAGGGTTTCAAGAAACTGCTTATGGAAACAACCGAGTCGATGGCAAGGCAAGTATTTGTTGCAGAGCTTTCTAACCACTGCGAATCAGAGCGTGAATATGGCTCTTGCAAGCTGCACCTAACCAGGGCGGTGTCATATGTTGGCTAAGTTTTCAGCAGCAGAGATTTTCAAGGTAATAAAAGGTAGAGAGCTATCTCAAGAAAAAATTGACGCTATCGAACAAGCCGCCCTAGATGCACCAAGCCTTGTGGTTGCTGGGGCGGGAAGCGGAAAGACCGAGCTGCTTGCAGTTAGGGTTCTCTGGCTGGTTGCTAATGGGTTCGCGAGGCCAGAACAGATTCTTGGTCTTACCTTTACCAAAAAGGCAGCGACCGAGCTGTCAAAGAGAATCTACGAGTCTTTGTTGAAGCTTCGGGACTCAGCTTTCTGGCCAGAAGATCTAGAGTTTGATTTCCAGGCTCCTACTATTTCGACTTATAACGCTTTTGCGAACCAGGTGTTTCGCGATAACGCCTTGGCTCTGGGTTACGAATCAGACGCCACGCTAATAAGCGAAGCGACGGCCTTTCAGCTGGCCAGAGAGGTCTGCGTGCGTTATGGCTCTGATGTTTCGGGGACACTAAGCGATTTGGAGCTAAACATTGATGCTCTCGTTGAAAAAGTCATCGAGTTAGCAAGGGCACTAAATGACAATGGGCAAACAGCTGCCAACTTACAAAGCGAAATTGCACGCACGGTTGATCACATCTCGAGACTTCCAAAAAAGGCCGGTGAGGAAGTTAGCTCCAGATTTGGCTATGTTGACACAATCGTTGAGGAGCTAAAGCCCGCTCCATTGGTAGCGGAACTTGCTGAGATTTTCCAAAAGGAAAAGAAACTGCGCTCCATGGTTGATTACTCTGACCAGGTGGCTCTTGCCTTGAGAGCGGTAACGCAGTTTCCTGAGGCGGCAACCAACGTCAGCGTGAGCTTCACTCAGGTCATGCTCGATGAGTACCAAGACACTTCCGTTTTGCAAACCAGGTTGCTATCCACCTTGTTTGCCAACAAATCGGTCTTTGCGGTTGGGGACCCGAACCAGTCAATTTATGGTTGGCGTGGGGCAAGTGCATCAAACCTTGACGAGTTTGCTAACGATTTTGGAACTGCCCGAAACTTTAGTTTGAAAACTAGCTGGCGAAACCCAATTCAGGTCTTGGAAAAAGCTAATGAGATTTCTTTGCCGCTTGCCAACCAAGCAAGCTTTGAGACCCCGAAGCCACTGGATAAGCGTGTGCTGCCGGTGCAACTTGAGCCCATGCCTGATGCTCCCGAAGGTGAAGTGCAGGTTCGCTTTTTGGAAACTATTGAGCAAGAGGCTCAGCAAATTGCCGATTGGTTCAAACCCGAACTCGCTAGCGGTGCAAGTTGCGCGGTACTTATGCGTAAGCGCTCAGCTATGGCACTGTTTGTTGACACCCTGCAGTCAAACGGTATTGAGGTCGAGGTTGTTGGCCTTGGTGGGCTGCTGGAGCTTCCAGAAATTGTTGATCTAGTTTCTGCCTTGAAAGTTATTCAGCGCGTTGATGCCGGAAGCGAGCTAATTCGTCTGCTTACCGGCGCAAGGTGGCGCATTGGGCCAAAGGATATCGATCGTCTGTTTGTTATCGCAAGGAAGCTATCTGGCCCAAGGCAAGAAGGAGTCTTCCGACAGGAGCTCACCATTGTTGAGGCCCTAGACGAGGTGACCAGCGAGAGCTTGGATATGCTGTCTGAGTTTTCGCCTGAGTCCCTAAGAAGATTGCGCGATGCAGCTACCTTGTTTAGAAACCTGCGCTCGGCGACCTCGCTTCCCTTGGCGGACTTCGTTCGAGTGGTTGCCGAGGAGCTTTGGTTAGATATTGAACTTCGAGCCAATCCAAAGCTTAAAAACCCTATGGCTCAGCTCGAATCTTTCTATGAGACGGTAGCGAGCTTTGGAACATCGAGTGCTGCTTCACAGCTAGCAGCTTTCTTGAATTGGCTCGACTACGCGTCCAAGAAAGAACGTTTTGAACTACCAAAGTCCAATCCAGCAGCAGGTGTAGTGCAAGTGCTGACGGTGCACGCCGCCAAGGGTTTGGAGTGGGACTTTGTTGCGGTGCCGAATCTTGTGGAAGATGACTTTCCGAGCAAGCCAAGATCTATTTCAGGTTGGCTCTCTGGTGCAGAGCTTCCTTATCCGCTCCGGGGTGACGCAAGCTCCCTTCCTGTTTTCGCTTACGAGGAAACTACAACACAGGCGGAGATCAAAGCTGCCAAGGATCAGTTCCGCGCCGACAACAGAGAGCATCAACTTCGTGAGGAGTATCGGCTGATTTATGTTGCAATAACTAGAACCAAACAAGCTTTGCTACTAACTGGTTCCTATTGGAAACCAGGGAACTCAGGATCCAGAAAACCTTCTCGCTTCTTTGAGCAGTTGGCTGGCGTGGGATTTGAGTTTCCAGAAATACAAAGCCAAGCAAACCCTCTTGATCTGGAACCAAAAACAGCCAGCTGGCCACTTGACCCAGTTGGGGAGCAATACGCAGCTGTTTTGAGTAATGCAGCCGAGCAAGTAAATCAAGCAAGGGATCAGCTAGCGGATTCGAGTAAGGCAACGAATCGAAGCAGTGTTCAAGAAGAAATTGATCTGCTGCTAAAGGAGCAAGATGATCGTCTAGCTCGCTTGGCGGTTGTGGACCTGCCGGTTCGAATCCCGGCATCTAGGTTCAAAGAGTTTGTGAAAGATGTTGATGCCATGGCAGCTAAGTATTTGAGGCCAACTCCATCAAAGCCTTACCGCGCAACCCGGACTGGAACGCTGTTTCACTCTTGGGTAGAGGATTTTCTAGTATCCGAGATAGATCAGCCTGCAAGTTCATCCGTGAATGAATTGTCGGAAATCTTCAGGAACTCTAGATTTGCAAATCTCAAAGATTCAGAAATCGAGCTTGAAATCAACCTGACTCACGGGGTCAACACTTTTGTATGCAAGCTGGATGCGGTGTTCAAAGTTGGCGAGCGGTACGAAATAGTCGACTGGAAAACCGGTAGCCCACCTGAGACCAAAGAAGAAGAGCAGGAAATGATCTTGCAGTTGGCTCTTTACCGGTTTGCATACTCAAAGCTTCGAAATGTGCCGGTTGATCAAATTGATGTTTGTTTCTACTTTGTTGGCGAAAACACAGAGCTAAAGCCTGAATTGGTTCCAGGTCCAGAGGATCTTATGAAGCTTTGGGAAAAGCTATTTGTTTAGAACAGTTCGTCGTTCTTGACTGGATTCGAAGTTGCTTGCTCGGCCCGTCTTTGCTGAGCTATCTCTGTAGCTAGGGGAGCAGCGGCAATGCGCTCGGCTTTTCCTGATTCAACTTCTTCGGTTAGAACCAAAAGCATTCCCACGGCGTCTTCAATGATTTCTTGGCTTCCCTGTGAGTAGCCATGTAGCAACCATCTGGCAAGTTCTAGTTCGCTGTAAAGCAAAGCACGTGACCACAGGTTCACATCGGCACCAGGTCTTGCTTCGAAATACCTAGCAATTAGGTTCTTGGCAAGATCGGTGGTAGCTCCACCCAGAACCCAAGCAAGGTCTTCGGCTGGATCAGAAATTCGAAGTCCGCTCCAGTGCAGAACACCGGAAACTTTTCCATCGAGCTCGAGAACGCTGTGGCCATTTATTGCACCGTGTACGACGGTTGGCTGGTAACGGAACATACTGGCGTCTTCCAAAGCGGTTTCCCAGCGCTGCAACAAAATTGGTGGAACTTTGCCGGTTTGTGCAGCGCGGTCCAATTCCATAACGCGGTATTTCAAGTTTTGGTGTGGGTCAAGCTCCGGGAATCCTGATTTTTGTACCAGCTCGTGAGGCAGGTTGTGAATAGCGGCGATTGCAAAAGCAATGCTTGCTGTTAGTTCACTAACTGGCTCGACACGGGAAAGCTCAATTGAGTTTCCGTAGACAAAATCAAAAACTAGAGCTCTTTGACCATCGGAGTCTTGGGTGTCTCCGATGAGCTGGCCGATTTGAAAAGGAAGGTTTAGGCGAACCAAAGACGAGAAACACTTGAGGGCTCTAATCTCAGCTTCAAGTTCGGTGCCGGCGGTTGGGCTGTTTGCCATGCGAACCACAAAGTGCTCGCCGCTCTTGGCGGTTAGTAGGGCTGCGTCAAAAGCACCTGATTGTCCAGCGTCCAAGTGCTTTACTTGTGCGAAGTCAAACTGCGGAACTGCGTCTTTAGCCAGTGCCGCTAAAATCAAGGGTGATCTAGCCATAAATTTAGGTTAGACAACATTGCCCAATCTATTCAGTATCGCCACGCGAGGATAAAGTGACCGAAATCAAGCTTCCACCCCTTGCTCGCTGGGAGCTCGATAGAGACTACTTATCTAGGTCAAGATCTGAGCTTTTCGATGAGCTCTGGAGTCTGGAATCTACCCGTGTGCTTGCAATGCACGGCGGCAAGGTTCTTCTAAGAACTGATTCAGAAACACCAATTCTGAACCTCATGCCAGTAGACCAGGTTCCAACTGCGAACCTAAGGGTCTACTTGGGAAAAACGACTTCTGCCACCGCATTTGAGGCAGCAGGAGCCGCTATTGTTTTGGCAATTGTTAATGAAAACTCCGCAAATCAGATTGAATCGGACACTTCTAAATGGATTGGGCTTCGAAGCCTGGGCGCTGACCTGTCTGATCGAGATGCCGGTTTGTTTACGCAAGCCTTAGCTCTTTACAACTGGCACGAGATAAACCAGCACTGTCCAAAGTGTGGGACGCCGACCGTTGTCGAACAAGGTGGCTGGGCCAGACGCTGCTTCAAAGACAACAATGAAATCTTTCCGCGCACGGATCCGGCCATCATTGTTGCAATTACCGATCAAGACGATCGAATCCTGCTTGGGTCTCAAGGCACCTGGGAACATAATCGTTGGTCGATTCTCGCGGGCTTTGTTGAGGCGGGGGAGTCTCTAGAAGCTGCGGTAGTTCGAGAGATGAAAGAGGAGTGTGGGCTGGACGTATTCGAGATTGAGTATCTCTATTCACAGAGCTGGCCTTTTCCACAGTCACTGATGCTTGGCTTCAAGGCCAAAGCGGACTCCAGCAAAGAGTTCTTGCCAGATGGTGAAGAAATAGTGAAGTTGCGCTGGTTCTCGAGAGCGGAAATAGCTGCTGAGGCAAAGTCGCTCCTGCTTCCAAGTGATTCAACCATTTCTAGATCACTCATTGAGCTTTGGTACGGCTCGGCAATTGATTCAGCGTCTGAAGAAACAAAAAATGGCCAACAGTAGCGCGGAGCAGATTCTTGAAGGGCTCGATCAAAATCAAAAAGTTGCCGCTCAATCATTAGTTGGACCAACTGTCATATTGGCTGGTGCCGGAACTGGAAAAACTAGAACAATTACTCACCGGATTGCCTATGGAATTGCAACTGGGCATTTTGCGGCCAATCGAGTGCTAGCTCTCACTTACACAAATCGTGCCGCGGGAGAGTTACGAGCAAGGCTTAGGCAGTTGGGTGTCGGAGCAGTTTCAGTGAGAACTTTTCACGCTGCAGCTTTAGCTCAGCTGGAGTATTTCTGGCCACAGCTAGTTGGAGTACCAGCACCTTCGATTTTGGACTCTAAGGCGAAACTGATTGGTCAAGTTGCAAAGGCAATGTCAATCAATTTGGACCAAGCAGCAATTAGAGATTTGGCGTCTGAGATTGAGTGGCGAAAATACTCAATGCTTTCGATGGAAGAGTATGCGAATCTTGCTGACTCCAGGGCACAGGTGGCAGGACTTAGCTTTGCGAAGAATCTAGAGATTCAGCAGGGGTACGAACAGGAAAAAATTCGTATGCAGCGCCTTGACTGGGAAGATGTTTTGATTCTGACACTCGGACTTCTAAAGGCAGAACCTAGAGCGCTTTCTCACGTTCAAAGTCAGTATCGCTTCTTTACAGTCGATGAGTACCAAGACATATCTCCCCTGCAGCACGCCCTGTTGGATCAGTGGCTTGGCACTCACGCGGAGCTTTGCGTTGTTGGCGATCCGAACCAGACCATTTATTCATTTACTGGAGCCAGCAGTGAATTTTTACGTAGTTTCCAAGATCGTTTCCCTGGAGCCACCGTTGTTGATTTGATTACCAACTACCGATCGAGCAAACAAATTGTTGCCTTTGCTAACCGCCTAACTAGCGACTCTGCGATGGGCGGAGATTTAGAGGCCGCCGGTGGCGCTGGCACAGCACCAACAATTCAAAGCTTTGACTCCACGAACTCGCAGGCTAAGGCAGTTGCAAAATCCATAGCCGAATCGATTCAAGCCGGGGTCGCCAAAAGCGACATCGCAGTGCTGTATCGAATCAACAGTCAGTCTGAAGAATTGGAAAGAGCTCTAGACGATTTAGGCATTGCCTTCCAGCTTCGAGGAGGCGAGCGGTTTTTTGCCAGGCCAGAAATACGAACTGCGGTTCAACTAATTAGAGCAGAGTCCCTCTCGCCATCTGGTAAGCCCCTTGATCATGCGGTGAGCGACATCGTTCGATCTCTTGGCTGGCAGCAGCAAAGACCAACTCAGCAAGGTGCTGTTGCAAGCAAGTGGGAAGCGCTCAATGCTTTGCTGTCGATGGTCGATGAACTTCCAGAAGGAGCAGGTATCAAGGAGTTCGCTCTTGAGCTTGCAGACCGCGCCCACTCACAACACGAGCCAACCCAAGAAGCAGTTACGTTATCTACCATCCATGCCGCTAAGGGATTGGAGTGGCCAATGGTTTTCATTATTGGCCTGAACGAGGGCTACCTACCTATTACTTACGCGAAGACCGATGCGGCAATTCAAGAAGAGAAGAGACTTCTTTATGTTGGGATTACCAGAGCCAAGGCTCAGCTGAGATTGTCTTTTGTGAATCAGGACAAGGGACGAGACAGGTCACCTTCGAGGTTTGTGCCAATACTGCAAGCGGGGTTAGCCCAGTAAGTCCCTAAGAGCCGCATCAATTTCATCTTCTGGGTTTTGCTTCAAGGTTCGTTCAATTAACTTGGCTGGGTCTTGGATGTCTTGCTCGGTAGGAATCAAGTCTGGATGAGACCAAATCGCGTCTCTTTTTTCTAGCCCAACTGCATCGGTCACCTGCTGCCACATCGAAGACGCTTCGCGTATCTTTCTAGGTCTTAGTTCTAGTCCAATGAGTGTCAAGAAAGTTCGCTCGGCGGGACCGATGGAGGCACGCTTACGTCTCATGGTTTCTGCAATCGCAAGAGACCTTGGTAGTCGCTTAGTGGCAGCCTGAGTTACGCAGTCCACCCAACCTTCGATAAGGGCAAGCACTGTTTCGATGCGCTCCAAGGCTCTGGTTTGAGATTCGGTTCTTGGGGCAATGAGAGCTCCAGACTCCAAAGCTTTTTGAATGTTGCCTACCTCAGCAGGGTCAAATCCTTCTGAGAGTTCGACAATTCTTGAATTATCGATTGTGATTTCGCTGGCATAAGAAGTGATGAGATTCACAATGTATCCGCGCAGCCACTTGCTGTGCTTGAACAATCTGGAGTGGGCAAGTTCCCGAACAGCTAGGTAAATGTAAACCTGATCGGCTTCCTCTTCCAGGGAGTTTACAAAGTGAGCCAGATTTTGCGCTACGAATGCCGGCCTTGCTTCTTGGAAGATTGGGAGCCCGATATCTCCTCCGCTCAGCACTTCTTCCGAAAGCTTTCCAAGAGCCTCTCCAAGTTGCATCGCAAACATCACAGAGCCGGCTGATTTCATAATGCCGCTTGCCTGCGAGAGCATCCCGGCAAATTCCTCTGGCAAATTCTCTTGGAAGTTTTCGGTTAGTGCCACCGCCATGCGCTCGGCAACTGGAGTGGCAAGATCTTTGAACAAGCCGATTGAGTCGGCTACCCAAAGCTCTCTTGAGAGAAGTTTTGGCTCAATTGAAATTGGTCCTAGATCGGTTGCCTCATCTAGCCACAAGTTACCCGTAGCGGTTGAGGTGTTGATAGATCGTCCAACTGATTCTGGAACAGCGATGGTGTTTTTGGCAGATATCTTTCTGGCCTGGGTTTGAACAAGGTTCCAGTTCACACCTTCTGTTTGAGTGCCAGGAACAATTGCAGCGCTAATCTGAGCGAGCATCTCCTGGAGTGCGCTTGGGTCAATTGGCAGCCCTGCGGCTTTCGCCAGTTGTTCTGGATCAAGCGGTTGACCCGACAGGAACTTGCGCAGCATTGCCTCGAAGTCTTCGGGCTCTCGCTGGTTATCGTTCAATTGACACTTCCTTTTGCGTAATTCAAGGCTACTTCCTTGAATTGGCTAATTGGCTTGAACTAATGCTTTGGTTTCTGGGTGTTCGCCGAGAGCGTGGGATATTGGGGCGGGTTGCCCCGAGCCCTCACTTAGGCTAATTAGCAGGCTTACAAACAAGGCGGGCATGACTTTTTTCAAACGGGGTAAATCTAGATCAAAATCTAGTGACCAGGCCAAGCGCGCCGTCGGGTTCTTTACGGTGGTGACTTTTGCAGCCGGTTTTCTGACTCTGGCTCTATTGCCAACTCCTTACCTAATTGAACGAGCTGGCCCAACCTATGACGTCTTAGGTGAGGTCGAAGGGGAACCAGTAATTTCAATCTCTGGCGCAAGAAGCTATGAGTCTGAAGGCATGCTCGAGGTGCTCACAGTAAGCATCGTGGGAAAACCCGAGAACACACCGAGCTGGATTGAAATTGCTTTTGCCTGGGCGGACGAGTCTCAGAAGGTAGTTCCTGTTGAACTGCTTTATCCAAAGGATCGAACAACAGAAGATGTTAGGTCTGAATCCAGCGCAATGATGGAAGTTTCTCAGCAAGACGCCATTGCCGCCGCGCTTACACAACTTGGCTACCAAACCCCGAGGCAGGTTTACATTGCTGAGGTAGTTGCCAATGCGGCAGCTAGCGGAAAACTTGTTGCCGCAGATTTTGTGCTCTCTTTGAACGGTGAGGCCATAAATGATCTTGAACAGTTGAAATCGATTGTTACCAGTTGGGACGAGAGTGAGCCGCTCGAGATCGTTGTTGATCGAAACGGACGGGAAGTTACGGAACTTATTTCTCCCGTCAAGGACGCTGAGGGTAACTACCGGTTGGGAATCTTGGTGGGTTACAAATATGACTTCCCGGTCGAGATCAAGTTGCAACTCGGTGATGTTGGCGGACCCTCCGGTGGAATGATGTTTGCCCTTGGAATCATCGACAGACTTACTCCTGGGGATCTAACAGGTGGTATCCACGTTGCGGGAACAGGCACCATTACCCAAGCTGGGGAAGTGGGCCCAATTGGCGGAGTGGTTCAAAAGCTTTATGGCGCCAAGAGATCGGGAGCCACCGTATTTTTAGCCCCGGCGGCAAATTGTGACGAAATTGTCGGAAATGTTCCATCTGGTTTGAGGGTTGTTAAAATAGAGACATTGCAAGATGCCCTCAACGCTTTAGAAAAGCTTTCGGCCAATGAGCAGGATCAATCTTTACCAAGCTGCACCAACTAGAAAAACAGGAGAATCATGACCCAAGCTGCTAACCAAGGCATTCCGAGACCGACAATCTCGCCGTCCACAATTGCTATCGGTGTAGTTGTTGTAATTGGTGCAATCTTGCTCAGTGTTGCCGGTTTGTATACCGATGTTTTGTGGTTTGATCACCTTGGCTTCTTGAGCGTTCTAAGCACTCAAATTTTTGCACAGAGTGCACTGTTTACTGTTTCAGCCTTGGCATTTACGCTGATCACCGGATTGGGTCTGTGGCTCGCATTTAGATTCAGACCTGTTTATCTAAAGTTTGCTGACGAGCGATCTCCTTTTGAGCAGTACCGCCAACTAATTGACCAATTGAGAAAAGCGGTAATGATTGGTGTGCCACTGGCTCTTGGAGCTCTAGCCGGTTTAGCAGTTGCACCAAACTGGGGAATTGTTCTTTCTTATCTAAACCGCACCCCTTTTGGTGACACTGACCCACAGTTTGGTTTAGACATTTCCTTTTACATCTTCGAGCTACCTTTCTATATCGGCCTAGTTGGATTCCTATCTGCTGCCTTCTTGATCGCACTATTGCTCGCTGCCGGTGTGCACATCATCTACGGCAGCATTAAATTCAACGGTCGCGAAACTTTGGTTTCTAAAGCTGCGCGAATTCAAATTGGTATCTCGGCATTTCTTTACCTTCTTACTCAGGGTGCATCTCTTTGGCTAGATCAGTACTCGACCCTAACGAGCTCCGCTGGTTTGTTTACTGGCGCTAGCTACTCGGATGTCAACGCTGCCATCCCTGGATTGCAGATTCTGGCGCTTATCTCGATTGTTGTTGCGCTTTTGTTCTTGGTTGCTGCCTTTGTTGGTAAGTGGAGACTTCCAGTTGTCGCAACAGGTTTGATGGTTGTTAGCTCCCTTATCTTGGGTGGATTGTTCCCCTGGGCGGTCCAGACATTCCAGGTAATTCCAAACGAGCGCGTTTTGGAGTCGCCATACATTCAAAGAAACCTTGAGGCGACCTCCAAGGCTTTCGGTATTGACACCGTAGAGCGCGTTGAGTACAACGCTGTTGTTGACGCCGAACCTGGTGCATTGCGCGAAGATGCTGAAACTACCGCTTCGATTCGAATCCTAGACCCGGCTCTTGTTAGCTCGTCGTTTAGACAGCTTGAGCAGTTCCGTCAGTACTACAACTTCCCAAACCAGCTTGATGTTGGTCGCTACGAGATTGACGGAAAGGTGCAAGACACCGTTTTGGCAGTTCGTGAGCTAAACCAGGCCGGTCTTGGAGATTCCCAGTCTTGGTATAACAACGTGGTTGTTTACACCCACGGATTTGGTGTTGTTGCCGCTTACGGTAACCAGCGAACTCCTGATGGAAAGCCAGTGTTTATGCAATCTGGTATTCCTTCGGTTGGAGAACTTGGCGATTACGAGCCAAGAGTTTACTTTGGAGAAAATTCACCAACCTATTCCATCGTTGGTGCACCTGAGGGTGCGGAACCGCTCGAGCTAGATTTCCCAGCCGGTGAGGGTGAAAACGACCAGACCTACAACACTTTCTCAGGCTCCGGTGGTCCAATGATTTCTGGAATCATTCCGCGTCTTGCTTACGCGCTGAAGTTCCAGAGCGAGCAGATCTTGCTCTCTGATGCCATCAACTCCGAGTCGCAGATTCTTTATAACCGCAACCCGCGTGAGCGCGTTGCGGCCGTGGCTCCGTTCTTGGAGTTGGATTCAGATCCGTACCCAGCGAT
>ERZ1022756.306-NODE-306-length-15785-cov-26.700254_pt1 | contig 15785 bp, 13 predicted proteins | sample MGYA00520902_ERZ1022756 | MGnify/ENA primary metagenome ERZ1022756 (study PRJEB33162, sample SAMN09537601) | freshwater metagenome | isolation source: freshwater | place: Canada:Alberta | collected 2017-07 | study: EMG produced TPA metagenomics assembly of the...
ATCTTGTCAAAAATAGACGCCAAAATGCGCTCCAAACCAATTGGGAAGTAATTACCTCAATCTTAGACGCTGGCTGATTAGAGCGCCTAGCGGGGTGAAAATGCCCCAAATAACTAGCTTGCAGCAGGTTTTGCCTCGCTAACAACCAATGCGCCCACCACATTAGCCCCTGCAACCGTTAGGGCCCTCCAGGCCTCCATGATGGTTGCTCCGGTGGTGCAGACATCATCCACAACAAAACATGGCTTTTGAGACACTTTCTGATTCAAGCTCATGGTCCCAGACAAGTTCGCTTGCCTTTGAGTACTTGTTAGCCCGACTTGGTCTTTCACGGATGAACCTGGAACAAGACAATTCATAACCCGTGCGTTAGAAGCCGATTTAGCAATTGCTCTTGCGAGTAAAAGACTCGGTGTAAAGCCGCGTCGAGAAAAGTTCTCAGCTCTGCTTGGAGCTGGAACCAAATACACAATTTCTCGATACTGCAAAACCTCAAAAACTAAAGGCCGAATCAATTCAACTAGCTCGTGAACCAGCGCAGATTGCCCTCGATCTTTGAATGCAACAATCAGCTTTGATACTTCTGGAGAAAAATGCGTTGCTGCCAAACCTGTCACGGGTCCGCGTTCGAATTTATGGGGGTTGGGACGCAACACTTCCCAGCAGCCCTGACATAGGTTTGCCCCTTGCGCTTCACACACCGCACACCTGGACGGAAAGACAAAATCTAATAGCCCGGATTGAGACATACCTACATCTCAGTAGATAGTTGGGACTCAAATACTAGAAATCAACAAATTGTTGAAAACTAACTGTAGCTAGTTGAAAACTGAAACGGCGCGAATGGCTTCACGAAGCGGCGACCAAGTTGATCCGCGATAAGAAAACAGCTCCCCTGTTTCCGTCAACAGGTAAAGCTGTGAGCCGGCGCCGGCAGCAACTATGGTTCTAGTTCTAGCAAGCGCTGGAATAGTTCTCGAAGTTCCGCCGATAGTTGACAACAATGCTGTGTTGGATCCGCCCTCGATGTTTACCGTTGCAATTGTCAGCGAATCCACCCAACTGACCGAGATGGGATTTGCCTGCTCGTTTGCCAGTTGAATTGGTTCAGCTAGCTCAATCGGGGACCCAGAGGCGTTTCTAACCACCCCACTCACCAATAGTTCTGCTTGCCCCGAACCTTGAACCAGTAGCGCCACTCTAGAACCCTCGGGAGAAAGGGCAAGGCCTCTAATTGATCGGCCTGCCAGCCAAGGGGCTGAAACGATGCTCGGCTCCCCGCTGGCAGAAGTCACGATGATGCTAGAGCCTGGGGTGCGACTAACACTCCAGAGATACTCTTGGAGATCAAAACCAATACCGGAAATTGCAGATCTGGAATCGATTAGCTCAACGTCTAATCCCAATCGCTCGCCTCGAGTTCTGATTACACCGTTGTCGGTCAAGGCGGCAACCCAGCCTGACTGACTCGAAAGAGCAATCTCGGAAATGTCATTTAGATCAAAGAAGTCTTGACCTGATTGGAAAAACGGTTCCTCTGAAGCCGAAATAGACTCAAGGCCATTTTCAGATAGCACGCCAAGGATTCTGGCAGGCAGAGTTCGCGAATCAGCCGAAGTATCTTGAATATCTTGTCTCGATCTTTCAATAGAAATTGCAACCTCGGAAACATTCGGAAGTTGAGACAAGGTTGCTTCAAGCTGCGCTTTTATCAACGAGCGATCAGCTCGGGAGGCTACCAGTGCGCGAGCTGTCAGATCAACAAGAGCAACTCCGTCTTCGACGGTAACTGCGTCGATGGATAGCCTGGTTCCAGTTGGAATTGCAGAAACTACCGCTGGCTTTAGCCAGCTACTTGCTCCGCGAAGCAGTGCGTTGGCAAGTCTTGTTCCGGTTGCAGCTGTGGTGGGAAACCAGCGAAGCTCAGGAACAAGAAAACGTTTTTGCCTATCGACAAAAAACACCGAGTAGGGGCTAAAGACAACATCAAATACCGGCCTGATCAAAACTGTGGCATCCGGGGCCGCACTTAGGCGCCACTCCGAATTCTCAAGAACAAAACTAAACTCTAGAACTCTGGAAGTTCCAGAAGGTGTTATCTGATACTTTCCATCCGCATCCACTACAGCTGAAACATCCACCTCTAGCTCTGCCGTGTCCTGATTAGAGATGTTTACCTCTGGGCTAGATCTTTGAATTAGTACCTCTTGGTTTGGATTCCAAACCGATCGAATACTCTCGCTCAAATACTCTCTTGCAACTGCATAGTCATTTTGGGGTCCGGTGCCTGCGGCAATAAAACCGCTGAGAATTTCGGCTTGAGTAGCACCCTCAGCCGGTGAAGATGGTGAGTAGTAAACCGACTCGCCATCGGCGGTTGGAACCAGGTCAGGACCAATTCGAACTGGCCCTGCCATCGGTAGCGACGCACAGCCGGTAAGAGCCATAACCAGAGCAAACCCTAGGAGCTTTTTCACGCCTTAGCCCCTTCGTCATCATCGCTTGGCAAGCTAAGTGGCGATTCAAGGATTTCGGTCCCCTGTACTTTGGGCAGGGTAAGTCTGAAGCTAGCGCCCGCCTCAGGACGTGCCCAAACATCCAGCATTCCCCCGTGCAGCATGGTGTCTTCGAGGGAAATGGCTAGGCCTAGTCCGGTACCGCCACTGGTTCGCTTTCTTGCAGGGTCTGCTCTCCAGAATCTGTCAAAGACTCGATCTAGTTGCGCCTTGGTCATTCCAATTCCGCTATCGCTTACACTCACCGCAACAGCGTGGTCGTTGACTCCAACCTCAACTCGAATTGGCTTTCCTTCACCGTGCTCGATTGCATTGGCCAGCAAGTTTCTGAGCAACCTTTCAATTCGGCGCGAATCAAACTCAGCCAGAATTTCATCGTTTGGAGCAGTGACTTCAATCGAACTGCCGCGGTTTTTAGCAAGTGGATCAATCGATGCAATTGCCATGCCAACTACCTGATTCAAATCATGTATTTCTAGCTCTGCCCTTACAGCACCTGCGTCGTATCTGGAAATCTCAAGCAGGTCATTGAGCAGCACTTCAAATCGAACAATTTGACCGTGAAGCAGCTCAGCCGATCTACGTAGGGTCGGATCGAGTGTGTCTCTGGCTTCGAACAACAGATCGCCGGCAAGTTTGATTGTGGTTAGTGGAGTGCGAAGCTCGTGGGAGACGTCGGAAACAAATCGCTGCTGCATTTTTGAAACGCTGGCAAGCTTGGTGATTTGCCGCTGCAAGCTATCGGCCATCTTGTTGAAAGACCGTGCTAGAACGGCGATAACGTCTTCACCCTTTTCGAGTAGACGCACATCCAATGCTCCATCAGCAATCTCCTCGGAAACCTCAGCGGCGATTTTTACAGGGCGAACCAACCAACTGGTTACAACATAGGAAACACCGCCGATGATGAAGATAAGTGCCAAGCCACCAATAAGAAGTGTTTGTTGGACAAAGTCGAGAGTTTGCTGCTCGCTTGAAAGATCGAAGACCAGGTACAGCTCGTATTTGCCAGCCAGTGGAATTTCAACTGGCGACCCAACAACAATTCCTGGACTTACGCGAGTAATGCCATCTTCTACAAAGGAGAGCTGAATCGATTGGTAGAGCACTCGTCCGGCACTGTTTCTAACCTCTGACCTAAAGTTTTGGCCGATCAACTGGGTGTCTAGTCCTGATGAAATCGGGCTCTGGAGTAGCTGAATTCCGGCTTGACCTGGGGTGCGAAGCAGTGCCACTCGCCTGCTGTCAGCCACGCCAGTTGCCTCAAGCTTGGGCACAACCGAGTTCAGCAGGGTCTGAAGAGCCACTTCATCATTGACGCTGGAAGCGGCAAAAGTGTTTTGAACATCTATAACGGCTGATTCAGACTCAGCCAGAATCTGATTCAGTCTTGCCTCGAACAAACCATTTCCAATGGAAAACGATAGGAAGCCACCGAGGGCAGTAATGAGCACTCCACTTAGGGCAACCGTGGTGGCAACCGCTCGGGCTTGCACCGAGCGTCTTAGAAGCTTGAGCATTTTTCTCTAGCCAGCCCTATAGCCGATGCCTCGAACCGTGGTGACAATCTTTGGGTTGTCCGGATCTTCTTCGATCTTGGAGCGAAGTCTTTGCACGTGAACATTCACAAGCCTGGTGTCAGCCTTGTAATGGTAACCCCACACCTTCTCAAGAAGCATCTCTCTGGTGAATACCTGCTTTGGCTTCTGAGCAAGAGTTAGTAGCAAGTTGAATTCCAACGGAGTCAAGGAAATCTGATTTCCATTTTTTAGCACTTGGTGGCCCACCACATCAAGAGTCAGCGGACCGATGTTGACTGCTTCTTCAAGCGTGGAGATTGGACGAAGTCTTGCCTTGATGCGAGCGGTAAGAACACTCGGTTCAAAAGGTTTCACGATGTAGTCATCGGCTCCAGCCTCGAGGCCTAAAACAATGTCAGTAGTTTCGGTCTTGGCAGTGAGCATGATGATTGGTGTTCCAGCAATGTTTCGAATTTCGCGGCAAACAGCTATTCCGTCTTTGCCCGGCAGCATTACATCAAGCAGAACTAGATCTGGCTCAAACGCTTTGAACTTAGCTAGGGCCTGGTCGCCATCGGGACAATACTCGGGAGTAAAGCCAGCAGATGAAAGAACAATTCCAACCATTTCCCTAAGCGCATTGTCATCATCGATGACAAGGATCTTAGGGTTCATGTCAATTCCTAGTAGCGGTAGTGATCTACCTTGAATGGGCCAGTAGCTGGTACCCCAATATAGCGCGCCTGTTCACCGGTTAGTTCAGTAAGTTCTACGCCCAGTGCACCAAGGTGCAACCTTGCAACCTTCTCATCCAAGTTCTTAGGAATGAAGTGAACACCCAACGGGTAGGCAGCTGTGTTGGTGAACAACTCGATCTGTGCCAGAACCTGGTTCGAGAACGAGGTGCTCATTACAAAGCTTGGGTGACCGGTTGCGTTTCCAAGGTTCATCAAGCGGCCCTCGGAAAGGATAAGAACGGACTTGCCGTTTGGCAGAACCCACTCATGAACCTGTGGCTTGATTTCGATCTTCTTTACGCCTTCGATGCGACCAATTCCTAGCATGTCGATCTCGTCGTCGAAGTGTCCGATGTTTGCAATCACTGCGTAGTTCTTCATCTTCATAACGTGCTCTGGAGAGATGACTCTGGTGTTACCAGTTGCAGTGATAAAGAAATCAACTTCTTCGATTACGCTCTCAAGCTTTGCAACCTGGTAGCCATCCATTACTGCCTGCAGTGCACAGATTGGATCAATCTCAGAAACGATAACGCGTGCACCTTGTCCGGCCATTGCCTCAACAGCACCCTTGCCGACATCGCCGTAGCCGCCGACCCAAACAGTCTTGCCACCGATTAGAACGTCAGTTGCACGGTTTAGGCCATCAGGAAGAGAGTGTCTGATTCCGTACTTGTTATCAAACTTGGTCTTGGTCACTGCATCGTTTACGTTGATCGCAGGAAACAGTAGTTCGCCGCGCTTGAAGAACTCGTAAAGTCTGTGAACACCGGTTGTAGTTTCTTCGGTGACACCGATGATGTCTTTAGCAATCTTGGTGAAGCGGTCCTTTGATTCAAGCAGTGAGTCGCGAAGCAACTCAAGAATCACACCGTACTCTTCGCTGTCGTCTGCACCAGTTGGAGGAACAGAACCAGCAAGTTCAAACTCACGGCCCTTATGCACTAGCAAGGTAGCGTCGCCACCGTCATCCAAAATCATGTTCGGTCCGGTGTAATCCAAACCTTCTGCTTCTGCCTCAGTTGACCAGTCAAAGATTCTTGAAGTTGCCCACCAGTACTCAGGAAGGGTTTCACCTTTCCATGCAAAAACAGGAATTCCTGCTGGGGACTCAGTGGTTCCCTTTGGTCCCACTGCAACCGCTGCAGCGGCTTCGTCCTGGGTTGAGAAAATGTTGCAACTTGCCCAACGAACCTGAGCACCAAGTGCTACCAAAGTTTCAATCAGCACAGCAGTCTGAACTGTCATGTGGAGTGAGCCGGCAATTCGAGCACCCTTGAGCGGCTGGCTGGCAGCAAACTCCGCGCGCAGGGCCATAAGCCCAGGCATCTCGTTTTCGGCCAGACGGATCTGGTGTCTTCCAGCCTCGGCTAGGGACAGGTCAGCAACTTTGAATTCAATGGTGGTTTTAGGTTTCAGCATTTACCTATTATCCCCCGAAAAACTAGCTTCTGATGATCCCCAGAAGCTTGTCGGTTAGGGCTTTACAGGCCGCCTGGTCGCTAGATTCAACATTTAGCCTCAGAAGTGGTTCGGTATTGGAGCTTCTAACGTTGAACCACCACCACGGGCTCGAATTTGGCTCTGAACTAATGGTTATGCCATCTAGTTCATCCAATGGCGAGCCTTGGTACTCGGCCCTGATTTGGGCAAGTTTGTCGTGAGCGTTTGCAACCGTTGAGTTGATTTCGCCGCTTGCAAAGTAGGGGTCAAACTCAGAGGCAAATTCAGATAGCGGCTTGTTCTGGGAACCAAGCTCGCGCAGCACATGCATAGCGGCGAGCATTCCACTATCTGCTCCGTAGAAATCTTTGAAGTAGTAGTGAGCAGAGTGCTCGCCACCAAAGATTGCTCCAGTTTTTGCCATCTCATCTTTGATTAGTGAATGTCCAACACGAGTTCTAATCGGAGTCGCACCAGCGCTCTTGATCAACTCTGCAACTGCCTTTGAAGTAAGTAAGTTGTGCAAAACAGAAATGTTGGTTTCACCCTTTGCCTTGGCTCTGGCAATTTCACTCAGGGAAACAATTGCTGCAATAGCCGAAGGAGTTACCGGCTGGCCTTTTTCATCGATCACAAATACCCGGTCAGCATCGCCATCAAATGCCAGACCAACATCGGCTTTGTGTTCTAGAACTGCCTTTTGTAAATCAACTAGATTCTTTGGATCCAGCGGATTGGCTTCGTGGTTTGGAAATGACCCATCAAGTTCGAAATACATCGGGACAATCTCAAGTGGCAGCGCGGGAAGATTTGCAGCTGTTGATAAAACAGCAGGAGCGGTAAGTCCGCCCATTCCGTTAGCGGCATCGATAACAATCTTGAGCGGACGGATCGAAGAAAGATCAACTAGCTGCCTTAGGTAGCTGGCATACTCCGACATAATTTCGTGCTCACTAGAAAAACCAGGCTCAGAAACTTCCTCGAGCCCTTGATCAAGATACTTTTGTGCCCTCTCCAAAATTGCGGAAAGACCGGTGTCCATGGAGATTCCACGAGCTCCTGCCCGCGAGAGTTTGATGCCGTTGTAGCTAGCGGGGTTGTGGCTGGCTGTGAACATTGCAGCAGCTGCGTCTAGATAGCCGGAAGCAAAATAGCACTCGTCAGTTGAACAAAGACCTAAGTTGATGGCATCGGCACCACGGGCGTTTGCGCCTTCGATGAATGCCTCTACAAACTCCACAGATGAGTCCCTCATGTCGTGACCGACAACCAAAGACGCTCCAGCAAGGGAAAGCTCATCAACAAATGCGGCACCTATGGCTTTGACGCCTTCGAAGGTCATCTCGGAGCCAACTAGGCCCCGGATGTCATACATCTTGAAGATTTTTTGAAGTGAGCTCATTTGCTCAACAATACAATGGGCCCATGGCAAAAACCCCGCGCTCCCGCAATGGTTATCGTGACAGGCACGAGCGAGGCATTAGAAGGCCAATAATTTCCAAGCTTTTTAAGTTCGGCCAAACTCGCTCCCACGGATTCGAACAGTACGTCGAAACTGCAGTGGAATACCTCAAGGGAATTTGGGAAGAAGATCTGGCAGGACTGAGCTGGAAAGTTTTAGATGCCCCGCCAATTTCCGGATACTCGACCGAGGTTCCGAGGTGGCGAGTTGATAAAGACACCAACACAGTCGTCATCTATCGAATTCCAACTGAGCGCTTTGGCAACCACTCCAGACAAGGTGCGATCGAAGAGCGCCTAAAAGTCGAAGAGCAAGTATTTGAAGCTATTGCTGAGCTATTGGATATTGACCCCTGGGATTTGGTTCCCGAGTATTACAACCGCTAACCGAATCGAACTCGTACTTCAGAACCTAGGTTCCGCGGGTCTCTAACATCCAAATCAGAAATTTGTCCCTCAACCAAAACTGCCACGGTTGCATACACGCCGGGCGCTTGTGAGATTGAAACTGGGCCCGACAAATCAACTGTTGCTGTTCCAAGGGTTGGAACTGAAACCCTCACGCTTGCACCACTTCGAAGATTCTGAACTAGAACAGTTGATGCCGCTGATCCGGTGTTAGCAAGAACCAAAATCGAATCGCCGTCTGCAGGAATCGAAACTGCTCGATCAGAAACTAGCTCCTCGGCAGGGCTTACCCACGCGAAATCCAACTTTGGTGAAGCGCCAGGATTTCCCCTGGCAACTCGAAGTCCTGAGTAAACCGGCTTGTCTGAGGAAACAAATACCGAGTAGTCACCATCTTTTAGCTCTGAGATTGGAAAATCTGACACGGTGCCAGGCTCAATGATTCCGGTAAACACTGCGCCAAAAACATCGGCTTTCGAAGAAACTATTTGAACAGTGACGTTTGCACCTTCAGGTGCGAAAACGCGAAGGGTGTGTCCAGCATCAGAATTTTCCTCAGAGGAAATTGTTTGATTGATTACCCTGGTGCCTCGAACTACAAAACCTGGCAACACGGCCTTATCGGTTGCTTGTGGGTTTGGACTGATCCAGTCCACGCCGGTAGCTTCCGTTCCTCGAACGGCACGGGCCTGAATCCAACCGGCAAGTTTTGCCCCCTGTGATTGAACTTGGAGTGCAAGTGCTGGCACTGTCGGGGCAAAGCTTGCAAGAGAAACCGCAGTTGTGCTCTGGGCTGGAACTGAGATTCCAGAAAGTCCCGAGACGGTAACTTCTCCCAAGTCGGTGAAGATACGAATATCCGCTGTTGCATCAATAGGGCTTGGATTAGTAAGCACCAGCAGTGACTCGCGACCTGCAAGTGTTGAGCCTCCAACAATCACAAAGTCATTGCTAGGCAACTGACAGGAAGCTGCTGCAAGACCGCGCATAGAGCCAATTGCCGAAATCTGAGCCGAGCTACCGGTTAGAACACTTGATCCTTGAGGGCTATCCTGGTCGGCGCCCAAGTTTGTAAGCGAAGTGGCGTCTGAGATTGCCGATGAACCAAAGACACGGCTAGCTCCTAGTTCAACACTTGAATTGGCAGAACCAGAAACACTTTGCTGTGCCAGCTCTCCGCTGCCATCGGCGGTGTAGTAAAGATCTGCGGTGCCTGATCGCTCAATCATGCTGAGGTTAGTTCCAGAATCACCACCGCTTCTAAACAGTGGGCCTGGGCAGACCAAGCGCAGATCAGCTGGCTTTACGCTGTAGCTGCCGCTTGCCGAATCAAACTCCACCTTGTAATCAAGTGTTGGAGCAAGCAGCAAACCTGCAACCAAAACGGCGCACACTGAGACGAAGGAGATTATGCGGAAAATCATTAGTTGCTCTCCTCCGCATCAACAAAGATTGCGCTTTCTTTTCCGTTGCGCTTTCTTATTGAACTAGTTGGAAGAGCCAGCAGAACATAAAGCAGTAAGGCTCCAAGGCTAAGTATCTTGGTGACTGCAAAATCAAGTTCAGCCACTCTCGGCTCGGATTTAACCGATTGAACTTTCCAGAGCTGACCGAAATCGGTCTCACCGATTGATTCCAATCCGCTGGTTGAATCAAGTGCCATCTGCAGATCTCGATCTGCAGGAGAGACCAAGATGTAGCTGATTCCAAATTCCTCCAGTGGAGTCAATACATCAGAGCCGTTTGCAGAAACCAGATTTGCAACCAGTTGACCAAGCACCTGATACTGCGGGTTCTGATCGGATAGTCCTGAGTTTGCAATCTGATAGGCCGTCGAAAGTTGTTCTTGCTTTACTCCTGAGCCTTCAAACAATTCCGCTGTGACTGCATCCTGGCCTGCTCCAAGTTTCAAGGTCCTAACCAACAGCCCGGCATCAGCGTCTGCCTGAATGATGGATGGGACTGTTCTGCCGTCGGAGTAAGAAACTGCCGGCGGATTGGTGGCCATGGCAAACGCTGCCGGGGCAATTCCCAATACTGCAACCAGCGAAATTGCGATTGACCGCAAAGCGGTGCTTGCGGTCGATAGCTGCGCGAAACAGGCAATAACCGCTAAACCGTATAGCGCCATTACAGAACTCAGTTCCAGATTTACCGAGGTAATCTGACCAAAACTGAAACTTACTCCTGCTCCAACAAAGACAACCGCCAAAGCTGACAGGGCCACTATCCAAAGCCCAAGCGAGGCTTTTGCGCCTGGGGTAAGAAGGGATACCAGAGCTAGCAGCAAAACCGGAACTGCAATAAAAAGCCCGAAGGCCAGAGAGTCAAACCCGAAGCCAAAAAACGGCAGAGTCCAGTTAGCCTCTAATGCGCTTGGGCTTGCAAATCCAGGGCTCATCAAGATAGCAATTGGAGATACGGTGCTTAGCCGCTCTAGGGCAAGTGGGGCAAACCAAACCAATGTAAGTCCAGTTGTAAACAGCAAGGCCATCAGCTTTGAAGGTCTTGCAATAGCTAAGCCAACAATTAGGACCAAAAGAGTTAGACCCAGAACTGGAGAGCTAGCGGCGATTATTGCTAGCAGGATTGCAGAAACTCCAACTTGAGACCAGGTCGATACAAATGATCCTGGATTAGCAAGACCTAAACCTGCGATCTTGGCGATTGAGTGAGCAAGATATGGCAAGGCGATAATCGCTATTACCTGCGCAAAGTCAGTATCGGTGATTGAAGAAGTAAGTGCCGGCCACAGCGCATAGCTAAGCGCCGCAGTGATTCGAAGTGGATTGCTTCTTGAGATAAGTCCAGATAGATAGAACATTCCCGTGAAGGCAATCGCTGTTGCTAGAAAGAGCACTATCGTGATTGAAAGACTCGGCTGGAAAAACATCGGTGCGCTAAGAATTGCCAGAACCCAGCTAAATGGATCAGCGGCTCCAACAAAGCCAAGACCTAGGCTCTGGTTCATTGAACCTGCCTGACCAAAAATTTCTAGCCAGTTGCTCGAAAGAGGAATAACGCCCGCGCCCGCCACTGCAAAGTTGGTTGGGATCCAGAGCGCATTGAGTCCAACTAGACCCAGGGCAAACCAAACCGCTCCGGAGGATAAAAAGCCTGAGTTTGGGCTTTGGGTAATCTCCTCGTTATCTCCTCTGGCATGTGCTGCCAGAAGCTGAGTTGAAACTTCTTGATCTTTGGCTCTTTGGTTAGAGCTTTTTAGCTCCTGCCGGGTGGCGCGAAGGCTTGCTAAAGAACCAAGCCTTGCTGAAGTTGTCCGGCGGATTCGAGAACGGGAGCTAAAGATCTTGCCCAGCTGCATAAAGGTAGTACCGGCTGCTGCCAGCTCCGCTGGTATCGAACCGGCGCGCTTTCTAACCAGCAGGGCAAAGCTGTTCAAGATGGCAAATGGAATAAGTAGTAACCAGCCAAGGACAAAACCAATAAAGCTGGCATAGCTGAGGGCTAGGTAAAGCTCCGCGTGCCGAATGGCCTTGGCAGGAGTTCCTCCCAGCCAGCTTCTAGAGCGCTTGCCGTTCATGGAAAGCATCTGGTGCGCAATCTTGGAAGCTGGAGCAACCGCCACTCGCCCGCCGCTTAGCCTGGCACGAATTGAAAAGTCGACATCGGCTGCAAGTGGTGGAGCCTTAGGGTCGAAGCCACCGAGGTCTCGATACTTCTCTAGATTCACCAGAGCACCTGCGGTGCCAACGGCCATAACGTCTTCTAGGTGGTCGTGCTGGCCCTGGTCGAATTCGCCCCGCACTCGGCTGAACAACTTGCCGCCACGAGTGAGAGTAAGGCCCATCTGCTTTATAAGCTTTGGGTCATCCCAGTCCACTTGCTTTGGCCCAACAACTGCCAATGATGGACTCAGCTCAATTTCTTTGAGCAGTTTTTCTAGGGCATCGGCATCGGGTGCACTGTCGTCATGCAAAATCCAGATGTAGCCATCAGTTGCAAGATGCTTTACTGCAGCTTCAATTGCTAACGCGAAAGAAGTCTTGTGATTTAGCTTTAAAGTTTCAAACCCTGAGCTAGGTGCCGCTTCTGTTTTCGAAGTGTCAACGACGAGAATTCGTGACGGTGGAATTGTTTGTTTTGAAAGTTGATTCAGAACACGAGTTAGAGACACTGGCTCATCGTGCGATAGCACTACGGCAGAAACGTTAACTGTCATTTTGTGCTTTCCTAAAAGTTGGACGCACTAAGCACGTTTTTTAAGCTTGCGTCTTTCTCTTTCTGAAAGGCCGCCCCAAATTCCAAATCTCTCGTCATTGGCAAGTGCGTATTCGAGGCACTGAGCCTTGACGTTGCAGCCGGTGCAAATTCTCTTTGCGTCTCTTGTCGAGCCACCCTTTTCAGGAAAGAATGCTTCTGGATCAGTCTGTGCACAAAGTGCATCTGCCTGCCAAGAGAGTGGATCTTCTTCGAAGTCTGAGTAGGCACCAGCGACGCCTAAAAGAATCGGGTCGATAAACCAGTTATCTGGAACTTGTCCGCGACTTTCCATGTGATGCCATTTCCGTTCACTAAGTTGCCACTTCCCCCGGGAGGATCTAAGGCAAAACTTTCATTCGTGTAATTACACTGTTGTTATTCACCTGTTGTCAAGTTGAAATACCCAATCTGTGGGGTCCCCAGCCCACAGATTCCGCCAGTATCCTTGAGGCTATGAGCGTGTTGGTGACCGGTGGGGCTGGGTATATCGGGTCCCATGTGGCCCGTATTTTGAGCCAGGCAGGCACCCCAGTCGTAGTGGTCGATAACCTCTCAACAGGCTTAGATTCAAGGGTTTTGGGCCTTCCAGCGGCCAATTTGGAGCTCTCAGAGCCCACTGCCGTAGCAGCCCTAGAACAGCTGATCAGCGAGCATAAAGTCACTGCTGTGGTGCACCTGGCAGCCCTAAAACAGGTCGGGCAATCGGTTGAAAATCCCGAAGAATATTTCTTAAAAAACCTCGGCGGACAGGCCAATTTGCTCACCGCCATGAAAAACACCGGGGTCAAAAAATTCGTGTTTTCCTCCAGTGCTGCAAGCTATGGGGTGCCCGATGTGGACCTAGTTTCTGAAGACCAAACCCCAGCGCCTATCAACCCTTATGGCCAGACCAAACTTATTGGCGAATGGATGGCTCAAAATGCGCAAACAGCTTGGGGGCTCTCTCATGTGAGCCTTCGCTACTTCAACGTTGCCGGGGCTGGCTGGCCTGATCTTGCTGACACTCAGAAGTTGAACCTGATTCCAATTGTCTTTGCAGCGCTAAAGGCTAATACCAAGCCAAAAGTTTTTGGTACTGACTATCCAACACCTGATGGCAGCTGCGTTCGCGACTACGTTCACGTAATGGATTTAGCTAAGGCTCACATAACTGCCCTTGATTACTTGAATCAGGACAACAGGCAGTTCTCGGTGTTCAACGTTGGAACTGGAGCCGGTTCTTCCGTTCTAGAGGTAATGGAGCAGATCAAAAAAACCACAGGTATTGACTTCGAATACGAGCTAGCTGCTCGCCGAGCAGGCGATCCACCGAGACTCATCGCCGATGTTTCCAGAATCAACAAGGTAATGAACTGGAAATCTGAAAACTCACTTGTTGAGATTGTCGAAAGCGCCTGGAAGGCGCTGAACTAAAAAGTTTCTCTAGGAACCTAGAACAACGAAGGCATCGCCACTGCCGCTGAGGCTGAATTTCTTGGCTTCCGAAACAAAGACAACCTCACCCTTTTTCAAAACTTCACGCTCTTCAAGGCTCGTGCCAACGGCAATTTCACCGCTTACGCAGACAATCACTGCCCCAGCCGGAAGATCTAGATCAGCCAGCAAATTTGCGCCTGTGATTTGGGCCCGATAAACCCTAAATTCTGAGGCAGCTACCGGATACTCAACTAGGCCCTCGGCAAGCTTTTTTGAAACAACTACGGGCTCTGCTAGCTCAGAAAAGTCAGTGATTTGGACAAGCTCTGCCTTGTCAATGTGCTTTGAAGTCAGTCCTCCTCGGATCACATTGTCACTGGCGGCCATTACCTCAAGTCCTAAACCAGAAAGATAAGCGTGCATATTGCCGGCAGGAAGATAGACGGCCTGGCCAGCAGCTAACTTCACGTGATTCAGACTCAGCGCAACCAACGCTCCAGTGTCCCCCGGGTACTTGTTCAACAATCCAACAACTAGCGTCCTCGCTTGCCCCGCTAGTGAATCAGTTTCGATTGGTTCAACAGAATCGCTAAAGCGCTGCGCGAGTGCTTTATCTTCAAGGAGCTCACTAAAGATCTCTTCGACGGTTGCATCGGTTGCAGCTAGGGCTGCAAGCTCTCCAAATCGAGGTTCAGATTCTGAAAATGCCAAGAATATCTCCAGTAGCTGCGCTCTTGGCCTAAACCCACAAAGCGCCTCAAACTCAGTTAGTGCAATAAGAATCTCTGGCTTGTGTGAATCGTCTTTATAGTTTCGTTCTGGCGCCGTTAGGGAAATCCCGGCAGCATTTTCTTTTGCAAATCCAGCTTTGGCCTGTGCAGGATTCGGATGGACCTGTATTGACAATGGTGAATCCGCGGCAAGAAATTTCACGAGGAAAGAAAGCTTTGAGCCGATTGCTTCAGCCAGGTTTTGGCCTGAAGTAACAAGTTTCGACTGGCCAGCCTCGTGTGTTCCAAACCAGACCTCAGCTACGGATTGGCCTGCTTCCCCTAGACCGAAGTGCTCCTGGATCAGATCTTTCGATCCCCAAGGGTAGTTTTTTATTTCACCGGTGATTCGAACTAACAAGCTGGTTGGCCCTAGCTCTTGAAGTGCTCGTTGGCTCGCTCAAGGTCTTCAGCGAAGTCGACCTCAACCGCATACAAATCGCTGATATCAACAGCTTGGAATCTAAGTCCGTCAGATTCGATGCCGACTTCAATTCCGCGTTCGAAATAGTCCTGGTCATCAACCCCAGCAAGGCGCTTGATTAGAGCCTGCTTATCGCTTGAGGACACAAAGTTGATTCCAACGGCTTCTCCAAGTCCGTTCACAACCTGCTTGGAAAGCTGGTCGATAAAGCCATCGGCCGAGAGGGTGTATTTAACCTCTTCGTCGCTGACCTTGGCAGTATTGACAACTACAAAGGACTGATCCGACTCAATAAGAGGTAGTACGCGATTTAGTACCTCAGGGTCAAAAACCACATCACCGTTGAGCCAAAGCGCTCCACCATCGTTGGAGGCCCGAAGGGCTTTCAGGAGTGATTTGGAGGTGTTGGTCTGGTCGTACAGCTCGTTATAAACGAAGGTTGCCTCAGGAAATCTCTCGATGATGGCTTCTAGCTTGAATCCCACCACAATCATGGCCCGAAAGTTCTCCCCAAAGGCATGAGAGAGGTTATCCATCTGCTGCTTCATGATTGAGCGACCATCACGCAGTTCTGTGAGGGGCTTTGGAAGCGGACGGGCAAGCCTTGTTCCCATCCCGGCGGCCAGGATGATTACCTGTTTTGACATAACCCCAAGTTTAGGGAAGTTTCAGGATTTGACCGATTTTGATCAGGTTTGCGTTAGAGATTGAGTTCAAATCCATAAGGATCCTCGAGGTAGTTCCGAAGCGGGAAGCGATTCCAGTCAAGGTGTCGCCCGACTTGACTGTGTAGGTCTTTGACCCGGACGGGCTCGATGTTGGGCTAGGTGTTGGTGTTGGTGACGCCGTCGGCCTTGGAGTAGGAGTTG
>ERZ1022756.308-NODE-308-length-15751-cov-81.963175_pt1 | contig 15751 bp, 12 predicted proteins | sample MGYA00520902_ERZ1022756 | MGnify/ENA primary metagenome ERZ1022756 (study PRJEB33162, sample SAMN09537601) | freshwater metagenome | isolation source: freshwater | place: Canada:Alberta | collected 2017-07 | study: EMG produced TPA metagenomics assembly of the...
AAAGGAAGTTTTTTATGACTCTGGCAATCAGAGATGACCTTAGAAACGTTGCAATTGTGGCTCACGTAGACCACGGTAAGACAACGCTTGTTGACGCCATGCTTCGCCAGACCGGAGCCTTCGGCGAGCACAGCAACTTAGGTGAGCGCCTAATGGACTCTGGCGATTTGGAAAAGGAAAAGGGAATTACCATCCTTGCCAAAAACACCGCCATCAGTTATTCCGGCAAGGCTGCCGAGGGCAAGACGATCACAATCAACGTCATTGACACTCCAGGCCACGCTGATTTTGGTGGCGAGGTTGAGCGCGGTATCTCCATGGTTGACGGTGTTGTTCTTTTGGTTGATGCCAGCGAAGGACCCCTTCCTCAGACTCGATTCGTTCTTCGAAAGGCTATGGAGTCAAATCTTCCCGTGATTCTGTTGGTGAACAAGACTGACCGACCTGACGCACGTATTGACGAAGTGGTCGAGGAAACCCACGACTTGCTTCTAGGTCTTGCCAGCGATCTATCTGATGACGTCCCAGAGCTAGATGTTGACGCAATTTTGAACTTGCCCGTTATCTACGCTTCGGGAAGAGCTGGCGCTGCCTCTTTGAACAAGCCAGAGAACGGTTCACTTCCTGACAATGCTGATCTAGAGCCTTTGTTTGCTGCGATCTTGAAATACATCCCAGCTCCGAAGTATGACGCAGATGCCCCACTTCAAGCTCACGTAACAAACCTTGACGCGTCTCCTTTCCTAGGACGTCTTGCATTGCTTCGAATCTTTAACGGAACAATCAAAAAAGGTCAGCAAGTTGCTTGGGTAAGGCAAAACGGCGAAACCCAGAACGTAAAAATCACTGAGCTACTCATTACACGAGCCTTAGAGCGTTTCCCAACCGATCAGGCAGGACCTGGAGACATTGTTGCGGTTGCAGGTATCGAAGAAATCACCATCGGTGAAACCCTTGCCGACCCAGATGACATCCGACCACTACCACTAATCACTGTTGACGACCCTGCGATTTCCATGACTATCGGAATCAACACTTCTCCAATGGCGGGTCGAGTCAAGGGTGCGAAAGTAACCGCACGATTGGTCAAAGATCGCCTAGACCGCGAACTAATCGGTAACGTCTCCATTCGCGTTCTCCCAACTGAGCGACCAGACGCCTGGGAAGTCCAGGGTCGTGGAGAGCTAGCGTTGGCCATCTTGGTTGAGCAGATGCGCCGTGAGGGTTATGAGTTAACTGTGGGTAAGCCACAGGTAGTGACTAAGAAGGTAGACGGAAAGCTTCACGAGCCTGTTGAAGATCTGACAATTGACGTTCCAGAGGAGTTCTTAGGCTCAATTACTCAGTTGCTTGCTTCTCGCAAAGGCCGCATGAAGAACATGACTAACCATGGAACCGGATGGGTCCGTATGGAGTTCATGGTCCCATCGCGCGGTCTGATTGGATTCCGAACTGAATTTCTAACAACCACACGTGGAACCGGAATTGCAAACGCAATCTCCGCCGGATACGAGCCGTGGTTTGGTGAGATTGTGACCAGAACAAACGGATCGCTCATATCTGACCGCGCTGGAGCAGTTACTCCCTTTGCTCTAATCGGATTACAGGAGCGAGGAACATTCTTCGTTGAGCCAACCGATGAGGTCTACGCCGGTCAAGTTGTTGGAGAGAACGCCCGTGCAGATGACATGGAAGTCAACATCACCAAGGAAAAGAAGCTCACCAATATGAGAGCGTCCTCGAGCGAAGACTTTGAAAAGCTAACCCCGCCAAGAAAGCTATCTCTGGAAGAGTGTCTTGAGTTTGCCCGAGAAGACGAGTGTGTCGAAGTGACTCCAGAAGGCACCCGTATTCGCAAGCTAGAACTGGATCCAAACATTAGAGCGCGCGCTGCTTCTGCTAGAAAACGAGCTAGCGAGAGCTAAAACACTTAGAGTTGTGGTTATGGCTAAAGCTGGTTTCAACCCCAAAAGAGTTCTTCTGGTGCATGCGCATCCAGATGATGAATCTCTTTTCACTGGCCACGTAATTGCAGACCGCGCCGCAGCAGGTGCTGAAGTAATGGTTCTTACCCTTACCAGGGGTGAGCGTGGAAGAGTCAAGCTAGAAGACCTAAAGCCTCTTGAGGGAAATCTTGCCTCCATGGGGGAATTCCGTTCAAATGAGCTTAGAAACGCCCTCGCACAACTTGGAGACATAAAACACAAGTTTGCGGGAACTCGTGCTTACCTAGATTCGGGCATGCGACTAAATGCATTCGGGAAGCCAATCAAATCTCGCAAGACAGATGAGATGTCTTTGGCATCGGTCTCGACCGCAGTAATTGCCGATGACATTTACCAAGAACTCAAGGCATTCAAGCCTGACGCTGTAATCACATACAACCGCAAGGGTGGTTTTGGTCATCCTGATCACAAGAAAGCCCACGAAGCAACAGCTATGGCGCTTCGTCGTTTTGCCAGGGATTCCAAGGCACGGGCTCCGCAGTTTTGGGTAATTGCTGAACCTGGAGAAAGATTTGACGTCGAAGTCGGTGGTCCAAAAACTGCTCCGAAGAAAAAGGCTGCTCTGGAACAACACGCGAGTCAGGTAGCCGTATCTTCCGAGACATACTCATTGGTTTCGGGAAGAGACATCAGATATGACAAGCCAGAGCAACTCCGCAAAGCTTCTACGAGGCCTTGGCTATGGCTCAAGCCTGTTTTTCTGGCTCTTTGGGCACTTCCGCTCGGAATTCTTCTCGGTTTCGCGGGCACTCTCTTGCATTCGGTGACAGCATCCGATGAGGCTAGAACTCCAATCGGACTTGCAGTTGCCCTCGTTATGACTTTCGCCCTAGCCGTGGCGCTAAGGTTGCTTCGAAATTCTCGTGGTGCGTTGTACTTGATGAGCTTTACTCTTGCAGGCACCGTATTTTGGCTATCCCGACCAAGTGGTGCTGGGGATGCTCTAATAATGGACAACCAAGCAGGCAATATGTGGGTTTACGGATCACTGATTATTTGCGCCGTGGTGATTTTGTTCCCCAAGCTAAGACCCGGGACCTGGGCTAAAAACGCTTCTGGACATCGCTAGTAAAATAGCGAGAAGGAAGGATTCCTGAAATATGACCTACATCATTGCTCTCCCATGCGTGGACCTGAAAGACAAGGCCTGCATTGAAGAATGCCCGGTAGATTGCATCTACGAGGGTGACCGCATGCTCTACATTCATCCAGATGAGTGCGTTGACTGCGGAGCCTGCGAGCCTGTATGTCCAGTTGAGGCAATCTATTACGAGGATGATGTCCCTGAGCAATGGGCAGATTATTACAAAGCAAATGTTGAATTCTTTGAGACCATCGGCTCTCCTGGTGGAGCTGCCAAGGTTGGAGCAATTGCCGGAGATCACCCAATCGTTGCAGCGCTTCCTCCACAACCTCAACAGGTCTAATTGTTTACCGACCTGCCGGAGTACCCCTGGCAATCTCTAAAGCCATTTAGCGAAAAAGCTGCTCTTCACAAAGACGGTGCGATTGATTTATCCGTCGGTTCACCCATCGATGAAACTCCAAAGGTAGTTCAGGACGCGCTACGAAACTTCTCGAACGCACCCGGTTACCCATCCACCGCTGGCTCAAAGGAGTTTAGGGAATCGGTAGTGTCGTGGTTTGCAACTAGACGAGGCGTCGTTGGCTTAGACCCAGACCAGGTAATGCCGACAATTGGCTCGAAAGAGCTAATCAGCTGGTTGCCTGTTTTGTTAGGTATTGGCAAAGGCGATGTTGTTGTTCAGCCAAAAGTTGCTTATACCGCTTACGCAGTCGGCGCCGCATTCGCAGGCGCGACCCTCGTGTCCGAGGACGATCCCGACAAATGGCCAGCAAACACCAAACTGATTTGGATTAATTCCCCTGGAAATCCAGATGGAAAGGTTTTGCCAGCAGAGCACTTTGCCAAGGCGGTCAATCGCGCTCGTGAACTAGGTGCACTTCTTGCTTCCGATGAGTGTTACGCCGAGCTGGGTTGGAGTGCTCCTTGGGACAAAGAAGTCATCCCAAGTGTTTTGGACCCAAGAGTTTGTGGAGATAGCTACGAAGGCATTTTGTGCGTGTACTCACTTTCTAAGCAGTCCAACATGGCGGGCTACCGAGCGGCATTCGCCGTCGGTTCAAAGCAGCTCATCCGTGATTTGGTGAATTTGCGAATGCACGCGGGCATGATTATGCCGATGCCGACCCAACAAGCAGTTATCGCTGCTCTCGGCGATTACTCGCACGTAAAGAGCGAGAAGGACATTTATCGAAAACGTCGAGATGTGTTGCTTGCGGCAGTAAAGAAGTATGGCTTCGAGGTCTCTGATAGCGAGGCTGGACTTTACCTTTGGGCAACTCTAGGGGAGGACTGCTGGGCCACTGTTGAGAAGATGGCGCAGTTGGGAATAGTGGTTGTTCCAGGCAGCTTTTATGGACAATACGCAACAAGGCATATCCGCTTTTCTCTTACCGCCACAGACAGTGACATTTCCCGAGCTGCTGCCAGGCTCGAAAATGCCTTAGGCTAAACAAGGAATTTTTAGACACCAAGGAGCGCTTTGACTGACAACGAAAAAGTAGTTATCAGCTATAAAGACAAGACCGCTGAGTTTCCAGTGGTTGCTTCGAATGTTGGCTCTGACGCCATGGATATCAGCAAACTACAGTCCACGCTTGGTTTACACACCTTTGATCAGGGCTTTGTCAACACTGCCTCAACAAAGTCAGGTATCACCTTTATTGACGGTGAAGCTGGAATCTTGCGTTATCGCGGATATCCGATTGAGCAACTAGCAGCTAAGAAATCCTTCCTAGATGTCAGCTATTTGCTTATCTACGGTGAGCTTCCAGACAAAGTACAACTTGATTCATTTGACCAGAGCCTTCGTCGCCACACTTTGATTCACGAGGACCTAAAGCGTTTCTTCGATGCCTTCCCTCAGAACGCTCACCCGATGTCTGTTCTCGCTTCAGGAGTTTCTGCCCTTTCAACTTTTTACCAAGACTCGCTTGACCCACATGATCACGAGCAAGTTGAGCTTTCAACTAGACGATTGCTTGCGAAGCTTCCTGTCCTAGCTGCCTACGCGCATAAAAAGAGTCTCGGTCAGGCGCTTTTGTATCCGGACAACTCTCTTTCAATGGTCGAGAACTTCCTGCGATTGAACTTTGGAACAAAGGCTGAGGACTACATTCAGAACCCAATTGTCACCAAAGCCCTAGACACCCTTTTGATTTTGCACGCTGACCATGAGCAAAACTGCTCTACCTCAACAGTTCGATTGGTAGGTTCCGCGCAGGCAAACCTATTTGCCTCTGTCTCGGCTGGAATCAACGCATTGTTTGGCCCGCTTCACGGTGGTGCCAATGAGGCCGTACTGGACATGCTCAATGAAATTCGTGAATCTGGCGAGTCAGTCCAAAGATTTGTCGAGAGAGTAAAAAACAAAGAAGATGGCATCCGCCTGATGGGCTTTGGTCACAGAATCTATAAAAACTTTGACCCGCGCGCCACAATCGTCAAGGCAACCGCCGACCGAGTGCTAGCTGACCTTGGAATTTCTGACCCGCTGTTGGATATTGCAAAGGAGCTCGAGGTTACTGCTCTAGCCGACCCATACTTTGCAGAGCGCAAGCTATACCCGAATGTTGATTTCTACACTGGCGTTATCTACAAGGCCATGGGATTCCCGCCTCGCATGTTCACGCCATTGTTTGCACTTGGAAGATTGCCAGGATGGATTTCTCACTGGCGCGAAATGATGCAAGATCCAAACAATCGAATTGGCCGCCCTCAGCAGGTCTACATGGGCGAGAGCGAAAGAAACGTCTAGTTTGGCTTAAGCCAGTAGACGGCAGTATCTCCAAAGTTCTTGGTATCAATTAGTTCATAGCCTTCGCATGCAATGGCATCTGCACGACTGGATCTTTCAACCAGTACTAGCGCTTTGCTGGAGAGCGAATCCACAAGCGAAGCAAGGTTCTTCTCAACCTCTTGGTTGGTCACTTCATATGGCGGGTCAATAAAGACCAGATCAAACTTCAAGGAATTTGAGTCTAGGAATTTTTGAACCGGTTGAATCTGAACTTTTGCAGAGACCTCGTGGTCTTCTTCTGCCAAGGCATCCTGAATGAGTCTTGCGTTCTTAATGCAAACGGCAGCGGCCTGCTTGTTACTTTCTACAAGAACTGTCGAGACTGCCCCTCTGCTCAGCGACTCAAGACCTAACGCGCCGGTACCCGCGTACAAATCCAAAACCGCCGACTTGGACAGTGCATCCTTTGACTCAAGAGAGCTAAAGATACTTTCCCTGATTCGGTCCGAGGTCGGCCGTGTGCTTTTTGCCGGAGAGGCTAGTTTTCTTGAGCCAACAAGGCCACCAATAATTCTTGTCATGTCTGGCAAAGCCTAACCGTATTTATAGGCGCACTCGTGGAAGATTGAAGGATGCTGCTTCCAACAACTGCACTCGACCGAGTTTTAGGTGATAAAACCGCCAAGAGCTTTGCGAAGAATCTTGGTTTGGTTACCGTGGCAGATCTTCTACAGCATTACCCAAGGCGATACTCAAACCGTGGGGAACTCACACCAATTGCCAATCTTCCAATAGGGGAGAGCTTGTCAATTGTTGCGGAAGTAGTTGATGCCAGAGAGCGTCGCACCAAGGGTCGAGTAAGTCACATTTTAGAAGTGAGAATCACGGACGGCAGTGGCTTCCTGTCTCTGACATTCTTCAATCAGGCTTGGAGACAAAAGGATCTAAAGCCAGGTGTCCGTGGTTTATTTGCTGGAAAGATCGGGGAATATCAAGGCAAGCTCCAGCTCGCGCATCCAGACTACGAACTATTTCCAGAGGAACTTTCTCAATTTGACGCCAAGGCGTGGGCCGATCAGCCAATCCCTATTTACCCCGCATCGGCAACCGTGACCACCTGGATGATTCAAAGAGCCCTTGGAATTGTTCTTGACACTCTCGAGCCAATTGCAGATGAAGTCCCAGAGGAATTGCAGAAAAAGCACAAGCTTCTTTCAATCAACGATGCGTTGGAGAAAATACACCGCCCTGCTACAAAAAATGAGATTGCTTCGGCCAAGAAGACCCTTGTCTATCGAGAAGCTTTCTTGCTGCAGGCAAACCTGATTCAAAGACGGTTGGATAACGAGCAGTCCCCAGCTACCGCACGAGTTAGTAAATCTAGTGGCTACCTAGAGAGATTCGATGCCAGTCTTCCATTCACTTTGACCACTGGCCAATCTGATGTTGGGAGTGAAATCACCGCGGATATCGGAAAGACATATCCAATGAACCGCCTTCTTCAGGGCGAGGTTGGTTCAGGTAAGACACTTGTTGCACTCCGCGCGATGCTTGCAGTTGCAGATAGTGATGGCCAGTCCGCGTTGCTAGCTCCAACTGAAGTTTTAGCCTCACAACACTTTCGCTCCATTGAAAAAAGTCTTGGCGAAGATCTCGCGAAAGAAGTTGGCCTGACTTTACTTACCGGTCAGCTCCCTACAGAGGCGCGCAAGAAGGCGATGCTTCAGGTGGTTTCAGGTAAGGCTCGAATTGTTATTGGAACCCATGCCCTGTTCTCTGAAAAAGTTGAGTTCTATGACCTGGGGTTAGTTGTTATTGATGAGCAGCATCGCTTCGGAGTTGAGCAAAGAGAGAAACTTCGCCTAAAGGGAAAACTTTCACCGCATGTTTTGACGATGACAGCAACACCCATCCCAAGGACATTGGCCGTGACTGTCTTTGGGGATATGTCAGTCTCGTCGCTAACAGAGTTGCCTGCTGGCCGTAAAGAAATTGACTCGCATGTAGTGCGAGCGGGGGACCCTGCACTAGTTGCCAGAGTTTGGAGTCGGGTTGCAGAGGAAATTGCAAACGGCCATCAAGCATTCGTTGTTTGCCCCAAGATCGACGAGAGCGAGAAGGAGCAGGCCGGTGCTTCGGTTGAGAAGACCGTGGCACAACTTCGTCAGAATCAGGCCTTAAGCGGTGTTCGGATTCAGGAACTTCACGGTCGAATGGATGCAGATCAAAAAGCTCAGATCATGCAGGCTTTCATAGCCAAAGAAATTGATCTATTGGTGTCGACGACCGTGATTGAGGTTGGAGTCGATGTTCCAAACGCGACAACTATGGTGATTCTAGATGCGGATAACTTCGGTATTTCTCAGCTTCACCAGCTGCGTGGTCGAGTTGGACGGGGAAGTGCAAAGGGGCTTTGCCTTCTACTGACCGCCGCCGAAGATGACTCCATTGCCCTCCAACGAATTGAGGCAGTAGCCGGCGAGAGCGACGGTTTCAAGCTGAGCGAAATTGATCTTGAGTTGCGCCGCGAGGGAGATGTCCTTGGAGCTACTCAATCCGGGGGAAGATCCAGCCTCAGACTCCTAAGGGTCATTCAAGATGCCGACCTAATCCAAAAAGTGCGCGCAGAACTCGAAGAGTTGTTTGTTATAGACCCATCACTGACCAACAACTCGACCCTTCGGCTGGCCATAGACCAAGCCAATGCTGCGGAGAATCTATCCAAAGGTTAGGACCTGATTTCTTGCTAACCTTGGGTTATGGCAAAACTCGCCGTCTACCCGGGCTCATTTGACCCGATAACTCTTGGCCACGTCGACATCATCGAACGGGCTGCTTCGCTGTTTGATGAGCTTGAAGTTCTTGTAGTTCACAACCCAGATAAAGCACCTCGATTCTCAAGTGCCGAACGCGTGCAGTTAATCAAAGACTCTCTTGCCGAGGCTGGAGTCAAGGGCGCAAACATCAAAGTCACCGAGCTGTCTTCAGGATTGTTGGTTGATTACTTGAGGCAAGTTGATGCCCGAGTCTTGCTCAAGGGTTTCCGAAACAACGTTGATCTTGACTACGAACTTCCGATGGCAAAGGTAAACCGCGACCTGAGCGGCATCGAAACTGTGTTTATTGCAGCTGATCCTCAGTACGGATTGGTGGCATCTTCTCTGGTTAGACAGGTCGCAGAGCTTGGTGGCCCAGTTGAAAATTACGTTTCAAAGGCTGTAGCCAAGGCCTTGAGGAGTTCCAAGTGAGCGCCTTCGAAGTTCCAGTAAATGAACTCACTAGACGCCCAGGTCAAATGAATGAACTTGAGCTAGACATCGAGCTGCAAACCCCAATGGGGCAAGGTGCCGCATCGGTTCCGGTTGGAGAAGTTATCGAGCTGAATCTTCGCCTCGAGTCAGTCCACGAGGGTATTTTGGCAACTGGAGAAGTTGATTCAACAGCCATTGCCGACTGCTCAAGGTGCCTGGAGCCCCTGAAATTAGCGGTCGAAGTGGATTTTCAGGAGCTTTTCGCCTATTCTTTAGAGCAGGAAGATGATTTCCTAGTCCAGGACGAGAAAATCGACCTTGAGCAGGCCATCACCGATGCGGTAGTTTTAAGCCTTCCGTTCAAACCAGTTTGCAGCGAAGACTGTTTAGGTCTTTGTTCTGAATGTGGTGTGAAAATGGCCGAAGACCCGGAACACGTTCACCAGGCGCAGACTGATTCTCGCTGGAGTGAGTTAGAAAGCTTTAGGAAAGAGTAAGAAATGCCAGTACCTAAAAGACGCATGTCGCGTTCCAACACTCGCGCACGTCGCTCGCAGTGGAAGGCCGCTCCTATCACTTTGGTAAAGAGCATTGAAAACGGCAAGACCGTTTACTCACTTCCTCACCGTGCCAAGCTGGTTGAAGACTCCGCAGGCAACGCACTATTCATGGAGTACAAGGGCCGCAAGGTCGCTGACGCCTAAGTCATGAACTTAGCTGCGCTGGGTAAATCCCTTGGCGTTGAAATCGATCCTCAACTTTTAGAGCTTGCTCTAACTCACCGTTCTTACTCATATGAAAACGGTCGCGGACCTAATAACGAACGCCTTGAGTTTTTAGGCGACGCCATCCTTGGATTCCTAGTCACTGCTCACATACATGATCACTTCGTTGATTTGGACGAAGGTGAGCTCACGAAACTAAAAAATGCTGTTGTAAGCGCTCCAGCGCTAGCCGAGGCTGCACTTGCATTGGAATTGGGTAGTTATCTTCTACTTGGAAAAGGTGAGATTCAAACCGGTGGCCGAGAGAAGCAAAACCTTCTAGCGGATTGCTTTGAGGCGGTATTGGGTGCGGCTTTCGTTTCTAACGGTATGCCTGCAGCTGCTCAAATTGTTGAGCGCTTTATTCTTCCCATGCTCTCAAATCCTGGTGAGCTTCTTGATTCAGCTGATCCAAAGACAACTCTTCTTGAGCTTCTTCAAGCAACAGGTCAGTCGCAGCCGCTCTATGAGATCACCCATGAAGGTCCCGATCACGATAGAACCTTCTTTGCCACCTGCTCTGTTGACGGAAAGGTTTTGGCAAGTGCCGAGGGCCGGTCTCGAAAGCTAGCGGAAACAAACGCCGCCATCAAGGCGCTAGCTTCACTCAAGTAAATGCCTGAGCTACCAGAAGTCGAGACCGTGAGAGCGGGCCTTGCTAAATCCATCACCAGTGCAACTATCACCGGCATCAAGATTCACGATGCAAGATCTCTCAAGCGTCACCTGAGCGGACCGAGCGACTTCAAGAAGAAACTGATTGGAACTAAGGTGCTTGATGTTGTAAGGCGGGGAAAGTTTCTTTGGTTACCTCTGGAGGCTGGGGAAACTGCTCTAGTTGGCCATCTGGGAATGAGTGGTCAAATGTTGATACGGACTCCGGATTTTCCAGAAGATAATCTCAATCGAGTCACCATCGAATTCGAATCCAAAAACGGTAAACCATTTGAGCTTCGGTTTGTGGATCAGCGCATCTTCGGCTCCTTAGCCATTGACGACCTAGTACCCACAAGAGATGGAGGCGCTGGGGGCTTCAGCGCAGGCAAGAATCGAGCCAAGTCCTGGCAGAACATGATTCCTGTTTCCGCCTCTCACATAGCCCGCGATCCTCTGGATGAGGCCTTTGATCAAGATGCTGTAGTGGAAAAGATGCGCACCAAGCGCAGCGGCATCAAGCGAGTGATTCTGGATCAGAACCTAGTCAGCGGAATCGGCAACATTTATGCTGATGAATCTCTCTGGTTGGCAAAACTTCACTTTGACCGCTCGGCCGATGGTATCTCAAAGGGCAAACTCACTGAGCTGATGGAGATCTCCAAGCAGGTGCTGTCTGCCGCCGTGGAGCAAGGAGGGACCTCTTTTGACGAGCAGTACAAGAACGTCAATGGGGAATCAGGGTATTTTTCCCAGCAGCTTTTTGCCTACGGACAGACCGATAAGCCCTGCGCTAGGTGCCAGACGCCTATCAGGCGCCAGGCCTGGGCGAACCGGGGGTCGCACTTTTGCCCCAAATGCCAGCGTCCTAGCTAGCGGTCTTAGGTACCCCAAAAATGGGGTAATTTTAGATACTGCTCGGCCAGTAGGCCAGTTTTCACAATTCTTGGAGGGGTTGACTCAGCTTGCATCTCAAGAGCCTCACCCTCAAAGGATTTAAGTCTTTCGCCCAACCGACCACGTTCCAATTTGAGCGCGGAGTCACCTGTGTGGTTGGACCAAACGGTTCAGGAAAATCCAACGTCGTTGATGCGCTTGCCTGGGTAATGGGTGAGCAGGGAGCAAAGACTCTCCGAGGCGGAAAGATGGAAGACGTAATCTTCGCAGGTACTGCAACTAAAGGCCCCCTTGGTCGCGCCGAGGTAATGCTCACCATCGATAACACAGATGGCGCTTTGCCTATCGATTACACCGAGGTCACTATCTCCAGAACCCTTTTCCGAAGCGGCGGTTCTGAGTATGCGATCAACGGTGACCCCTGTCGACTGCTTGATGTCCAAGAACTACTGAGTGACTCAGGCCTTGGCCGAGAGATGCACGTAATTGTGGGTCAGGGTCAACTGGACAGCGTATTGCGCGCAACGCCTGAAGAGAGGCGTGGCTTCATTGAAGAAGCCGCAGGTATCCTCAAGCACCGCCGCCGCAAGGAGAAAACCGAACGCAAGATCGAAGCTATGCAAGCAAACCTTTCGAGACTGAGTGACTTGGCCGGTGAAGTTCGTCGCCAACTAAAGCCACTTGGTGCTCAGGCTGAGATTGCTCGGGAAGCTCAAAACATCGCCTCACAAGCCCGTGATGCAAAGTCAAGAATTCTCGCTAATGACATCGTGACAATTCAGCGCTCGCTGGAGACCACCTCGACGAGTGAATCTCAGCGTCGAAGTGAACGAAATATCTTGCAGGAAATGCTTTCCGAGAACACCAAGCGCCTCACTCAGCTTGAGTCCCCAGAGCTAAACCAGAAACTAGACCGCGCTCGCCAGGTGTCGTTCGACTTTGATTCGCTACAAGAGCGAATTCGTTCGATTTCCAACATCGCAAGTGCTCGAGTAGCTCTTCTGGAGTCAAGCGATCAAGAACAGAGCAAGTTCGATATCTCATCGATAACAGTGGACATCGAAAAAGCTGCCGCTGAAATGATTCGACTTGAACAAGAGGTCTTGCGGCTAAACCAAGATCTAGGCCTTGCCGAGCAGAGTCGAAACGTCGCTCGCGACGCTTTAGATCAGTTCGACACCAAAGCTCAAGAGCAAAACTCATTGATTTCAAAGTTCGACCTTGAGTTGGCAGAATTTGCCAACAGCGTCAAGGTTTCTGAAAGCAAGGTAGAGACCTTGCGGAACGAGAAAACTCGTCATCAGGAAGTTCTTTCTGCAGCGAAGACTCGACACGAAGAACAGTCCAGACAGTACCGAGATCTTGAGGCGCTTGTTTCGCAGAACCAACCAAGTTCCAGCAACTTAGAGTCAAACTATGAAGCTGCTCAGAAGGCAGTTTCAGATGCTGCTACCAGGATTGAATCGCTCCGCGACCAGCTGCATGAAGCAGAGCGTGAAAAAGACGCTGTGGCTGGAAAGCGCTCAGCGCTGAACCTAACTCTGGAGCAAAAAGACGGAGCGTCCTCTCTAACGCAAGCACAGCTTCGAGGAATTCGAGGCCTTGTTGCAAACCATATGCGAATCGAACCTGGTTTCGAGCAGGCAATAGCTGCAGCCCTTGGCTCACTTGCCGACGCGCTTGTTGCGGAAGATATGGAATCGGGTCTTTCAGCTCTGGAGCACCTCAAGCGCACCGACGGAGGTCGAGTTGAAATCATCATCGCTGATGTTGATATTCGCTCAGAGCTTTCGATGGGAAATCAGATTGCAGGAGCGAAGCTGGCATCCGAAGTGGTCAGCGCTCCTGACGGAATCCTAAAGCTTCTCTCGACGGTTGTAATTGTTGATGATTTAGATGCTGCAAGAAACTACTTCCGTTCTTCCGGTGAGGATCGTCAAGTAATCACCAAGCAGGGTGACGTTCTTACTCGAGCAGTGCTTCGCGGAGGATCTTCCAGCAAGCCTTCAAAACTTGAGTTGGTTGCCGAACGAGACGCTGCCGAAGCTGCCCTAACTAGGCTCAGCGCACGTATCGAAACAATTTCATCTGAGCTTGCACAGGCAAAATCTAACGAACTCGCTTCAAAAAACTCCGCCAAGCAGGCACTTGCCGAACTTAATGAACAAGACGCCAAGCTTGCATCTCAAGCTGAACAGCTTGGGCGCATCCGAGTACAGGTTGAAGCTTTGCAGAGCGAGCTTGACCGTCTCACAGCAGTTGCCGATGCCAACGATCAAGCCATCTCCCAGGCACTTCAGGAATTGGAAGATGCTAAATCCAGACTGCAGGAGTTCGAAAACCTCGGTCGTCCAGAGCAAGAACTCTCGGACAGAGACCGTCTGGTCGAGGCTTTGGAAAAGGAGAGATCCAAGGAACTTGAGATTCGAGTCGAGCTAGGTGCTGCCACCGAGCGCTTGCGCGTTGAAACCGAAAGATCAGAGAACCTAACCAATCAGCTCGATTCTTCAAGGGCTGCTGTGGAGCAGGCGATTGCAGCTGCCAAGTCAAGAACCGCTCAGCTTCGCTCCGCGAAAGAAGTATTGAAGCTACTGCCAGTTCTGATCGAGAGCGTCTCAGAAAGCTCCAACAGTGCAAAGCGGGACTACAACCTTTTGGATCAAGAGCGAAGTGACCAGTTCCAAGAGCTAACCAAGGTTCGTGGGGACATTGCCTCAATCCAGCAAAAGCTTTCTGAATTGACTCAGTCGGTTCACGACATTGAACTCCAAAATCACGAGAAGCGCCTGAATCTTGCCAACCTAATCACTCGTGCCCAGGAAGAACTCGGTCTAGACGAGACCACGCTGTTGGCTGAGTATGGACCAGATCAACTCATCCCAAGTTCTGATGAAGAAAAGGAACCCGAGGTTTTCAACCGCGAGTCTCAGATGCAGCGTCTGAAGGATGCTGAAAAGTTGCTTGAGAAGTTGGGTCGCGTAAATCCACTTGCCCTTGAGGAGTTTGCAGCTCTTGAGCAAAGGCACAAGTTCCTGACCGATCAACTCCACGATCTAACCGAAACCCGTAAGGACTTGATCAAGATCATCGGCGACCTGGACGAGAAGATGCAGGTGATTTTCAACGACGCATTCCAGGACACCAAGAAGGCGTTTGAAAAAGTCTTCCCAATATTGTTCCCTGGTGGCACCGGCTCAATCTTCTTGACCGATCCAGATAACCTACTGACCACAGGCCTTGAAGTAAATGTGAAGCCGGCTGGAAAGAAAATCGAAAGACTTTCCTTGCTTTCTGGTGGAGAGCGTTCGCTTGCGGCGGTGGCCCTGATGGTATCAATCTTCAAGGCGCGCCCTTCGCCGTTCTACGTAATGGACGAGGTTGAGGCCGCGCTGGATGATGCAAACCTAGGTCGACTTCTTTCAATCTTTGAAGATCTTAGAAATAGCTCGCAGCTAATCATCATCACTCACCAAAAGCGCACCATGGAAATTGCCGATGCTCTCTACGGAGTCTCTATGAAGGCAGATGGAATCTCAGCGGTTGTTGGTCAGCGCCTGCGTGAGAAGGCCGACGCCTAATGTCTTCAATTTTCTTTTGGCGCAAAAAGCGCGAAGAGGAAACTAAAGTTTCGGCCCAAGGCATCACTCACAGCGGCGATCAAGCAGAGACCTCTCCGAATCTAACCCCAGCCACATTGCCAGTGCGAAGTTCAAAAAAGGGCATTCGATCACTTTTTGCAACTTCCAAGTTTGACTCAAGTGACCTCGAAACTCTCGAAGAGATTTTGTTGCAGGCTGATTTCGGTTTAGCCGCTTCCGAGAAGATTGTTGGAGAAGTTAAGCGGCAAGCCAAAGCTCAGGGCGCTTCAACCGAGCTCGAGCTTCGAAGAATTCTTGCTGAGGTTATTGAGGCCTCGCTTGCAAGTGACAAGCGCGAACTAAACCTTTCAAGCGGGAAGCTTCCATACGTGTTTCTAGTTGTTGGAGTAAACGGCGCCGGAAAAACAACCACGATCGGAAAATTATCCAAATGGCTTACAGAAGGTTCATGGTCAGTAGTTCTAGGTGCCGCTGACACATTTAGAGCAGCAGCAGTTGAACAGCTAGCAACTTGGGCGAGCCGGTCAGGAGCAAAGCTAGTTGGACCAAAATCCGATGGCCAGGACCCAGCGTCTGTTGCATTCGAAGCCGTGGAGTCAGCAATTGCAAACAATGCGGACATTGTGATTATCGATACCGCCGGAAGGCTTCAGAACAAAACCGACTTGATGGATGAGCTCTCAAAGATCCGTCGAGTGATTGAAAAGCGCGCTGAGATTTCCGAAGTTCTTTTGGTGATTGACGCAACCACGGGGC
>ERZ1022756.309-NODE-309-length-15706-cov-8.275637_pt1 | contig 15706 bp, 12 predicted proteins | sample MGYA00520902_ERZ1022756 | MGnify/ENA primary metagenome ERZ1022756 (study PRJEB33162, sample SAMN09537601) | freshwater metagenome | isolation source: freshwater | place: Canada:Alberta | collected 2017-07 | study: EMG produced TPA metagenomics assembly of the...
TCTGTAAAACCAAACGTGCGTGAGGCTTTAGCAAAGCAAACAATTCATCGTTTTGTAAATACAGTTGCTTGGGATCTAAAACTGGTCGTGAAGAGTCATGGCTTAAAAAGTTATAACGCTGTTGCGTGTCCTGCCAAAAACCTTTGATCTGACTTTCTAGTTCACCATGGATGCCTAACCAAACTGGACCTTTGCCCAAGGGCAGGTAATCAAACACAGTGGCAGTGCTCTCAAAGAACAGCGGTAAATAAGACTCAATACCGGCACTCGGTATGCCCAAGCCCATGTCTTTATAAATACTGCAACGGCTTGGATCACCATCGAAGACTTCGCGCCAACGACCGCGAAACGCTGTGCGTGATTCTTCGTCCATGGGGAATTCATGGCCGGGCAATAAGCGAACCTCTTGTACAGGGAACAAACTGCGTTGTGTGTCTGGATCAAATGATCTGATTTGATCGATCTCATCACCGAATAAATCCAAGCGATAAGGTAGGGCTGAGCCCATTGGAAACAAATCAATCAAGCCGCCGCGCAAACTGTATTCACCAGGGCGAACCACAGCGCTCACTGGATCGTAGCCGGCTTGCTGAAGCTGCAAACGCAAGGCCATCTCGTCTAACTTATCACCCTTTTTAAAAAAGAAGGTGTGTGCCGCCAAGAAACTTGGAGGACCTAATTTTTGTATGGCGGTGGTCACGGGCATTAAAACAATGTCGCAATGACCAATCAATAATTCATGAAGCGTTGCTAAACGCTCAGACACCAAATCTTGATGTGGTGAAAAAGCATCGTAGGGCAAGATTTCCCAATCAGGTAATAGGCTGACTTTCAGATCGGGAGCAAAGACAGGGATTTCTTCATGCAAGCGCGCAGCATCCAAGGCATTCGCGCAAATGATCACCATCACAGAGAAGGCCGAACGATGAGTCAAGGCCTGTTGAGCAATCACCGCAGCATCAGAAGAACCGTTTAAGCCACTCAAGGTAAAGCGCTGCCCATCCCGTGGTCCGGGTAGGGGGGGTGACCATGTCACCGCACTAGATTTGGCCAATATTTCAGCCGATAACTTCTGCATAAGCTAGACATTATAGAATTGAGGCATGAACTTAGCTCAAACCCCTTCAAAAACGATGCCAAACCTGCATGTTCTGATTCCTTGTGCCGGCACTGGTAGTCGCATGGGTTTGAAGCAAGCCAAACAATTTGAGTCTCTGGCAGGTCAGCCAATGGCGCTTCACGCCATCAATACCTTCTTATCCATGCCTGAGATTGCCTCTGTTTGGGTCGGTGTTTCAGAAGATAGTAAAGAATTGCCCCAAGAGTCACCAAATGCATCTTGGCCACAAGACCCGCGCTTTCACCTGAGTGACACGGGTGGTGCTACCAGAGCTGATACGGTTCTTAACACCCTCAAAGCCATGGCGAAGTCTGGGATTGATCAAGACGCCTGGATTTTGGTGCACGATGCAGCCAGACCAGGTTTAACCGTCGAAGCTGCAAGACGATTGATTCAAGCAGTCACAGAACACGTTTATGTCAGTGGTGGCATTTTGGCCATGCCGATGGCGGACACCTTGAAACTCATTTCTTCACAAAACCCGCAATGCATTGGTAAAACATTACCAAGAGATGGTTTGTGGTTAGCTCAAACGCCTCAAATGTTCCGCTTGATGGCTTTGACTGAAGCATTGGATGCAGCCATCAAAAACAAATTTGAAGTCACGGATGAGGCTAGTGCCATGGAACGTGTTGGTTGTGAACCACTCTTGGTGCCTGGAGAATGGCGTAATATCAAAGTCACATACCCACAAGACTGGGCATTGATGGATCAAATCTTGACTCATCACTCTGAAAAGAAAGAGAAGTAATGACAAGTAGCGCATTTCGAATCGGTCAAGGTTACGACATCCACGCTTTGGTAGCTGGCCGTGATTTGATTTTAGGGGGCGTAAAAATACCTCATGACAAAGGTCTCTTGGGTCACTCTGATGCAGATGCTTTGCTGCATGCCATCACCGATGCTTTATTAGGAGCAGCGGCACTTGGTGATATTGGTAGACACTTTCCGGACACGGATGACAGATACAAAGGTGCAGACAGTCGTGTCTTACTCCGAGCCACCATGTCATTACTGCAAGCAGCAGGATATTCAGTGGGCAATGTGGATGCCACCATCATTTGTCAGTCACCAAAAATGGCGCCACACATACCTGAGATGGTAAAAAACATCGCCAGTGATTTGGGTGTGACTCCAGATCACATCAATGTCAAAGCCAAGACCAATGAAAAGCTTGGTCACCTAGGAAGAGGCGAGGGCATTGCGGTGCAAGCAGTTGCATTGATCGTAAAAAATTAAACAGTGGTGATCTAAGTAAAAAAGCCTCGACTAATCGAGGCTTTTTTATTGAATCAGAAATTATTTCTTAAACAGCCAATAATTCCACTTCAAATAGCAAAGTTGCGTTTGGTGGAATCACGCCACCAGCACCTGATGCGCCATAGCCCAAGTCAGAAGGAATCACCAAGCGACGTGTGCCGCCAACTTTCATGCCTTGCACGCCTTCATCCCAACCGCGGATGACCATGCCGCCGCCCAAAGGAAACTCAAAAGGATCATTGCGATCTTTGCTTGAATCAAACTTTGAACCTGCTTGGCCGTTCTCATACAGCCAACCTGTGTAATGAACTGACACGTATTGACCTTTGGTGGCTTCTGCGCCAGATCCTACAACGGTGTCTTCGTACTGCAAACCTGATGGAGTGGTGATCATCTTCTATCCTTATTTTTTCAAACTGTCTCTGATTTCTCTTAGCAACTGAATATCTTCAGGCACTGGAGGTGGTGGGGCTTCTGCTTCGTCCTGAAGTTTAATGCGATTAATGATTTTGACCATTTGGAAAATAATGAAGGCCAAAATCACAAAATTGAGGGTGATCGTCAAAAAGTTACCATAGGCAAACAATGGCACGCCGGCCTTTTTGAGGGCATCCAAGGTCATCGGGACATTTTCAGGAACTTTGCCCAAAACAATGAATAAATTAGAAAAATCTAATTTGCCGCCAATCAACCAGGCAATCACGGGCATGATCACATCGCCCACCACGGAATCAACGATTTTGCCAAAGGCGCCACCAATGATCACACCCACGGCCAAGTCAATCACATTGCCTCGCACCGCAAAGGCGCGGAATTCTTGAATCATCTTCATCGTGCTGCTCTTTCTGTCTGCTTGATCAATTAACTCGCTAGTTTAGCTAGATTGACTGTGGCTGCCAATCCACTTCACGGTGATTAACGCCAAAAGCCCTATAAACCACATAAACCACTGAATCATAAGACGTCATATTCACCCGCCCATCATGTAGAATAGTGAGCTTTTGTAGTGTTTCACTAGTGGTGGCGGAAAAACCCTTGAGCGGTTAATACCTAAGCCCCTAATTTTATTAGCTTAAACGGGATACCAGCATGTCTGTAACGATTGAAAACCTCGGCAATTTAGACCGTAAAATTACTTTAAGCTTTCCAAAAGCTGATACTGAAAAAGCACGCGCTGCGCGCTTACAAAAACTGTCAAAAACAGTCAAGATGGCGGGCTTTCGTCCTGGCAAGGTTCCCATGAAAATGGTTGAAGCCCAATACGGCATGCAAGTGGACTTTGAAGTTCAGTTTGACCATGCTTCCAAGCTATTTTTAGATATCAGCAAAAAAGAAGGTCTGAAAATTGCTGGTCAGCCAAGTCTTGAGCCTAAGAGCGACATGACTGCCGATCCAATCGTTTACGACGCTAAGTTTGAAGTATTCCCAGAAGTAAAAATTGGTGACCTAACAAAAGTAGACATCACACGTCACACGACTGAAGTGAACGAGGGTGAAATCGACAAGACTTTAGACATCTTGCGCAAGCAACGCGTTCACTACCATGTGCGTGGTGAAGCGGGTGAGCACGGCAATGGCGGTGCCAACACAGCAGCTCAAACTGGTGACCAGGTCACGGTTGACTTCGTGGGCAAGATTGAAGGCGTTGAGTTCTCAGGCGGTAAGGCTGAGAACTTCTCATTTGTATTGGGCGAAGGCCGCATGTTGCCAGAATTCGAAGCTGCGGCTTTGGGTTTGAAGGCCGGCGAGGAAAAAGTTTTCCCATTGGCTTTCCCGGCGGACTATCACGGTAAAGACGTGGCTGGTAAAACAGCTGACTTCACGATCACAATGAAGAAAGTGGAATGGCCACATTTGCCAGAAGTGAACGATGAGCTCGCTGTTGCATTGGGTGTTTCTGAAGGCGTTGCCAAGATGCGCGAAGAAATTCGTAAGAACTTGACACGTGAAGTCGCGCGCCGCACTCAGAATTTGTTAAAAGGCCAAGTGATGGAATCTTTGACAAAAGTATGTGAAATGGAAGTGCCTAAAGGCTTGGTAGCGCAAGAGCAAGAGCGTTTGGTTGCCAATGCGCGTCAAGACTTGGCCGCTCGTGGTGTACCAAATGCCAAAGATGCGCCGATTCCTGCAGAGCTATTCATTTCACAAGCTGAACAGCGTGTGAAGCTTGGTTTGATCTTGAATGAATTGGTTAAGCTTCAGTCATTAGAAGCTAAGCCTGATCAGATCAAAGCTGAAATCGAAGAGCAATCATCGAGTTACGAAGATCCAAAAGAAGTGATGCGTTGGTATTACAGCGATCCAAAGCGTTTGGCCGATGTAGAAGCCCTTGTTCTAGAGAACAATGTGGTGGCTTATGTGACAGGTCTAGCCAAAGTATCAGAAAAAGCAGTAAGCTTTGAAGAACTCAGCAAGATGTAATTTTTAGTATTGCTGTTGATGGATACCCTGGAGACAAAAAGAATATGAACCACACACAAAATAGCGCACTAGATACAGAAGCCTTGGGCATGGTTCCAATGGTCGTAGAAACATCTGGTCGTGGTGAGCGTGCTTATGACATTTATTCACGCTTATTAAAAGAGCGTGTGGTGTTCTTGGTAGGTGAAGTCAATGATCAGACAGCTAATTTGGTCATTGCCCAATTGCTTTTCTTAGAAAGCGAAAACCCAGAGAAAGACATTTCTTTGTACATCAACTCTCCAGGTGGATCTGTTTCAGCTGGTTTAGCGATTTACGACACAATGCAGTTCATCAAGCCGGATGTCAGCACTTTGTGCATGGGCATGGCAGCCAGCATGGGCGCATTCTTATTGGCAGCCGGCACCAAAGGCAAGCGTTTCTCATTGCCAAATTCACGTGTGATGATTCATCAACCTTTGGGTGGTGCACGTGGTCAAGCTTCTGACATTGAAATTCAAGCGCGCGAGATTCTTTACTTGCGTGAACGTTTGAACAAGATCTTGTCAGATCGCACAGGTCAAACGATTGAAACGATTGCCAAAGACACGGACCGTGATAACTTCATGTCAGCAGAGCAAGCCAAAGAATATGGCCTTATCGATCAAGTGATCGAAAAGCGCTAATCCAAAAGATAGTCAGGAGGTTCACTGATGAGCGATACAACAACTTCAACTGAGAAGCCTCTATATTGCTCATTCTGTGGCAAAAGTCAGCACGAAGTTAAAAAGCTGATTGCTGGCCCGAATGTTTTCATTTGTGATGAGTGCATTGATTTATGCACAGACATCATCACTGAAGAAATCAGCAAATTGCCTGAAGCAGATCTTCGCGAAGGTCTGCCAACACCTCATGAAATTCGCGCCAGTCTTGATCAGTACGTGATTGGTCAAGATCACGCCAAGAAACAATTAGCGGTCGCGGTTTACAACCACTACAAGCGTCTCAAGCACATTGAAACCACAGGTGCGGCTAAAAACAAAAAAACTGTGCACAACGGTGTTGAATTAGCCAAGAGCAATATTTTGTTGATCGGTCCAACAGGATCAGGCAAAACTCTATTGGCTCAAACATTGGCAAGATTATTAGATGTGCCATTTGTGATTGCAGATGCCACCACCTTGACTGAAGCTGGTTATGTCGGTGAAGACGTTGAGAACATCATTCAAAAACTATTGCAAGCTTGTGACTACAACGTAGAAAAAGCACAAAAGGGCATTGTCTACATCGACGAGATCGATAAGATCTCACGTAAATCAGACAACCCATCGATCACCCGTGACGTATCAGGTGAGGGCGTTCAACAGGCTCTCTTGAAATTGGTCGAAGGTACGATGGCTTCTGTGCCACCTCAGGGCGGTCGCAAACATCCGAACCAAGACTTCTTGCAAGTCGATACCACCAACATTCTGTTTATTTGCGGTGGCGCTTTTGATGGTTTAGAAAAAGTCATTCAACAGCGCACAGTCACAGCCGGTATCGGCTTTGGTGCGCAAGTGCGCGGTAAAGATGATCGTTCCATTTCCGAACTCCTCAAAGAAGTGCAAACAGAAGACTTGATCAAGTTTGGTTTGATTCCAGAATTGATTGGCCGTTTACCAGTGGTGGCTACTTTGGCTCAATTGGATGAAGCTGCCTTGGTTCAAATCCTCACAGAACCTAACAACGCCCTGGTCAAACAATACCAAGCCTTGTTGGACATGGAAGGCGTAGAACTGGAGATTCGTCCTAATGCGTTGAATGCCATCGCCAAAAAAGCGATTGCCCGTAAAACCGGTGCCCGTGGCTTGAGATCAATCATCGAACACGCCTTGATGGATGTGATGTACGACCTCCCAAGTCTAGAAAACGTGCAACGCGTGGTGATCGACGAGAGCACCATCAATGGGGACGGCAAACCTTTGATGCTCTATCAAGAAGCTTCTGAGAAAGCCGCTTCTTAAGATCGTCAGATTGAACTAAATCTAGTATCCAGAACTCTTTAATCAGAAAAAACCTCCTAAATAGGGGGTTTTTTTATTTTTCTTGAGAAAAATAGGCTTGTTGAAGGATTAATTGAGATAAAAAGTCGAAAAAACCCATTTTTTTATCAATTTTCTTAGTTTTTACCCTTGTTTTCGAGCAAAACAGTCCCAAATTCAATGTATTCTTACTACGTAGGAAAATACAAACACATTTTGGAGATAAACCATGCCTGGTGACTTGTTACTTCCTTCTGAACCCATCCAGCTGCCATTGTTGCCGCTAAGAGATGTGGTGGTGTTCCCGCACATGGTCATTCCATTGTTCGTGGGTAGACCAAAATCTATCAAAGCTCTAGAAGCTGCCATGGAATCTGGCAAAAGCGTCTTATTGGTTGCTCAAAAAACGGCCGCCAAAGACGAGCCTGCTGTCGAAGATCTTTACACAGTGGGCTGTATTGCCAAGATTCTACAAATGCTCAAACTGCCAGACGGCACCGTCAAGGTACTCGTTGAGGGAACTCAACGTGCTGATGTCGCTAACGTTGAAGACAGTTTGGAATACTTCATGTGTGAAGCCACGCCTCAAGCAATCGCTTCTAGCGAAGTGCCAGAGATTGAGGCCTTGCGTCGCGCCGTGGTGTCTCAGTTTGATCAATACGTCAAACTTAATAAAAAGATACCTCAAGAGATCCTGGCTACTTTGCAAGGCATTGATGATGCCGGTCGCTTGGCCGACACCATTTGTTCACACTTGCCAATCAAGTTGGATCAAAAGCAAAGACTTCTAGAATTGCCAACTGTGGTTGAGCGCCTTGAAGCAATCTTGGCTCACCTTGAAAGCGAAATCGACATTCTGCAAGTAGAAAAACGCATCCGTGGACGTGTTAAACGTCAGATGGAAAAGAGTCAGCGCGAGTACTACTTGAATGAACAAGTCAAAGCCATTCAAAAAGAATTGGGTGAAGGCGAAGAGGGTGCTGATATCGAGGAACTCGATAAACGCATCAAAGCTGCCAAGATGCCTAAAGAAGCTTTGAAAAAAGCTGAATCAGAAATGAAGAAATTGAAGTTGATGTCTCCGATGTCAGCTGAAGCTTCAGTGATTCGCAACTACATCGAAACATTGGTGAACTTGCCTTGGAAAAAGAAGAGCAAGGTCAACAATGATCTGACCAATGCTGAAAAAGTATTGAACGAAGACCACTACGGTTTAGACAAAGTCAAAGAACGCATTTTGGAATACCTCGCAGTTCAACAGCGTGTTGAAAAAGTGAAGGCTCCAATCCTTTGTTTGGTTGGTCCTCCTGGTGTGGGTAAAACATCTTTGGGACAATCGATTGCTCGTGCCACTAATCGCAAATTTGTGCGCATGGCTTTGGGTGGTGTGCGTGATGAATCAGAAATCCGTGGTCACCGTCGTACCTACATTGGATCAATGCCTGGCAAGATTTTGTCGAGCTTGACCAAAGTGGGTGTGCGCAATCCATTGTTCTTATTGGATGAGATTGACAAGATGGGCATGGACTTCCGTGGCGATCCAGCGAGCGCCATGCTTGAAGTATTAGACCCAGAACAAAACCACACCTTCCAAGATCACTACGTTGAAGTCGATTACGACTTATCAGATGTGATGTTTGTGGCGACTTCAAACTCATTGAACATTCCGGGTCCATTGCTAGATCGTATGGAAGTGATTCGTTTGGCGGGTTACACCGAAGACGAAAAAACTCACATTGCGACCAGCTACTTATTACCTAAGCAAATCAAAGGCAATGGTTTGAAGGCCGGCGAAATTGTGGTCGATGAAACAGCGATCCGCGACATCATTCGTTACTACACCCGTGAAGCAGGTGTGCGTGCGCTTGAGCGTGAGATCAGCAAAATCTGCCGCAAGGTCGTCAAGCTTTTGTTGCTCAAAAAAGAAGCCGCTCCGATCAAAGTCGATGGCACAAACTTGGACAAGTTCCTATCAGTGCGTCGCTATGACTACGGTCTAGCAGCCAAGGAAAATCAAGTGGGCCAAGTCACTGGTTTGGCTTGGACTGAAGTGGGTGGCGATCTATTGACCATTGAAGCTGCGGTGATGCCCGGTAAAGGCAACACGATTCGCACCGGTTCATTGGGAGACGTGATGAAAGAATCTGTTGAGGCAGCTCGCTCAGTGGTTCGTTCACGCGGCCGCAAATTGGGTATCACTGAAGAGTCTTTTGAAAAGAAAGACATTCATATTCACTTCCCAGAAGGCGCCACTCCAAAAGACGGTCCGTCTGCAGGTATCGCGATCACCACCGCCTTGGTCTCAGTCTTGACAGGTATTCCTGTTAGAGCTGATGTAGCCATGACTGGTGAGATCACTTTGCGCGGTGAAGTATTGCCAATTGGCGGCTTGAAAGAAAAACTATTGGCAGCTCACAGAGGTGGCATCAAGTTGGCTTTGATCCCTGAAGAAAATATCAAAGATTTGACCGACATTCCTGATAACGTTAAAAACGCGATTGAGATTGTTCCAGTCAGATGGATTGATAAAGTCTTGGAATTGGCGCTAGAAAAAATGCCTCAAGCCTTGCCTGAGTTAACTGCCGAAGAAATCGCTAAAGCTGCTGAAGCAAGTAAATCTGCTCAAGCCAGCTCAGGAGATGTTCTCAAGCACTGATTTTTGTATTAAAAAATACCTTCACACATAGGCTGTACAAGCCTTTGTGTGAAGGACTTGTTTAACCTAACAGTCTGAAATATTTGCAGTGGGAATGAAGGTACTGTATACTCTCGTTTCTCTGTGGGTGCTTAGCTCAGTTGGTAGAGCGTCGCCCTTACAAGGCGAATGTCGGCGGTTCGACCCCGTCAGCACCCACCACAGATTTCTTCTGACTTTTTCTACGTCAACATCACACACTCATGCTTGAATCGATCCGCAAGTACCAAAAAATACTGATGGGGCTGTTACTTTTGCTCATCTTGCCATCCTTCGTCTTTTTGGGCGTTGAGAGTTACATGCAAGATATTGGCAAAGACTCAGCTTTGGTCAAAGTTGATGGCACAGCAATCACACGCCAAGAACTTGATAACGCTGTTAAAACCAGAGCCGATCGTTTACAGCAACAGCAAGGTCGCGTTGATTCAGCCTTGGTGAACAGCGTGCCTTTCAAGCAAGCTGTGTTGAATGAAATCATCCAGCAACGCCTCTTGGCTTATGAAATGAAAGCCCTCAAGCTTTCTATCAGCCCTGAAGCCTTGGCTCGTGACTTAACGCAAATCCCAGAAATCAAAGCCCTATATAACAATGGTCAGTTTGATGCTGAGCGCTATAAAAAGCTTTTGGCCAGTAATAATTTGACGGTCGATCAATTTGAAAGCGGTCGTCGTTATGAACTCATGACCCGTCATGTTCTAACAGCTGTGGTTGCCACAGGCATTGGCTCAAGAAAGGTGGCTGAGCAAGTATCGATCGCTTTTGAAACAGAGCGTGAAGTACAAGTCTTGCGTTTCTCACCAAACGACTTTGTCTCTAAAGTGAACCCGTCACAGCAAGACGTTGAATCCTTCTATCAAAGCAATATCAATGCTTACCAAGCACCAGAAAACGTTGAAGTTGAATACGTGATCTTGCAAGGCGATTCCAAAGCAGATCCAAAGAAATTCGCAGAAAAAGCAGATTTGTTTGCCAACATGGCCTACGAGCAATCTGATAGTTTGAAGCCAGTGTCTGATCGCTTGAGCTTACCAATTCAAAAAGCCAGCAACATCACCCGTGGTGGTTTGCGTGGCGCGCCCGCTGATCACCCATTCAATAATCCTAAGTTGCTAGCAGCGATCTTTGCTGAAGATGCGGTCAAAAACCGTCGCAACATTGAAGCCATAGAGCTATCGCCAGGAAAAATTATTTCTGCGCGTGTCACAACACACAAGCCACAAGCTGCTTTGCCTTTGAGCTTGATTCAAGCGGATGTGAAAAAACAAGTGTCACTCAGAATGGCTCAAGAACTAGCCATCAAAACTGGCCAAGAGAGATTTGAAGCACTTCAGAAGAACCCAAGCGAATCAGCAGGTTTCACGGCAGGTAAGTGGGTGTCACGCAATAAGCCAGCTGACTTAACAGCGAGTGGCATGGATGCGGTGATGTCTGTGAACTCAAAACAATTACCAGCTGTGGTCAGCGCTCAAGCCAGTGATGGTGGCTTTGCTATTTACCGGGTGAACAAAGTGCAGCAGCCTGCACAAGCAGATCCAAAGTTACGCGCCAATCAAGCTCGTCAAGTGGCAGACCTTGGAACCCAAGCTGAATCCGCCGCCTATTTTGAAAGTGTTAAAGAGCGTGCGGGTGTCAAACAAGTTAATTCAGTCAAATAAAAAAGCCTTTGAAAGTCCTCTGAAAGTTCTTTTGAGGCTTTTTTATTACTACCGCATGGCGCATAATTTTTAAATATGCTCAAGCCTCTCATTGCACTGTATTTTTTTATTCTTGGCGCTATTCAACTAGGTCTTTGGATAGGTCTTTATCGCACCTATCAAGCTAATAACTTAGTAAAACCAAGTAAATATTGGATTACCTCGCTTGTAGCAAACATTACAGCATTATTCATTTTTGGCTACGGCGTATTGTCTGTTGAAGATGTGAGTAGGCCGCAATTCAATTTCACGATAGCCAATACGCTGTTTTATATCGCTGCATTGGCACAGTTTTTATTTTGTAAATCTCTTAATCAGCCAATTTCACATCGTTTCGATTTGTGGGCAAAAATTTCTATTATTCCTTTCCTTATTATTTTTGAAAGCTTGAGGCAATTTGGAAATTTTGAAACTAGAACTACCTACATGGTCCTTCTGGCAATGCTCATGTTTTCATTTCAAATTTATGAGATACAACGATTCAAGAGAAGAGAGCCATCTCCTCAGTTGACATACATGCAAATTGCAACGGGCATAGAATTATTCTTTGCTATCACGCGCATGGTTATTTTGATCATTGGTACCGTGAGTATTCAAAAAGTTGATCAGTTACCACAGATTTTGATCTTTTCAACCATTGCCCAACTGGTGGCTAATACATTGGCTTATATAGCAATCAGCAGTTATTGGACTGAAAAAATGGCCATTTCGAGAGCCGTAGCGCTTAGCGAAAACCAAGTGGTTAAAAATCTACTATCAGAGCGAGATGAATTAATTTCTTCTTTATTGATTGCCAATAAAACGGCTGCCACGGGCGCATTGTCAGCTTCGATTGCTCATGAATTGAATCAACCGGTGGCTGCGATCAGTCTTAATACTGAATTTATTCAACGCAAATTGAATGAAGGTCAAGTAGATCAAGATGGCCTAAAAGAAGTCATCACCCATATTCAGCAGGACAATCACCGCATTGCCAAAATTGTTTCAACTTTGAGAGACATCTTTAAGCAAGAAGAAATCAAAGCCAGCGACATCCATTTGGATGAACTGATTGAGCAAATCAAACCCATCATCCTCCCGCAAGTACGTGACTTTAAGATCGACCTAAAGTTTGACTTGAACGTCAATCAATCAATCCCACTCAATAGCAATGAAATCAGCCAAGTCATCATCAATCTATTGAATAACTCGATTGAGGCACTGTCCAATACCAATCAAGCAAACAAAGAAATCCAAATAAACACACGTGTATTTGGTAATTATGTTGAGTTAAAAATCTCTGACAATGGCCCAGGTATTCCGGATCAATTGAAGGCCAGTATTTTTGATTTGATGAAAACCAATAAAAAGCAGGGCATGGGTTTGGGCTTGTGGCTTTGTAAACACATCATTGATAGGCATCAAGGCCGCATCAGCTATCAACAGTCTGCATTGGGCGGAGCTGAATTCTTGATTCAGCTACCGATTGAATGCGTCAATGCATAAAAAGAAATACTTAAGGCTTGAGCAAAGGTTCTAATTTAGGCCAAACATTCTCAAGCATGATGCTTTGTGCCATCACATTCGGATGGATCCGATCAGCCTGAAACAAATCCATGCGTGTGGCCACGCGCTCTAAGAAAAACGGCAATAACTCAACTTGTTCGGCTGCTGCTAACTTGCCATAAATGGCAAAAAACTTATTGGTGTAGTCCTGACCGTAATTCGGTGGGATGCGCATCCCCAACAGCAATACCTTGGCACCGGTTTGTTTTGATGCCTGAATCATCTTTCTTAAATTCTGCTCAGTGGCTGGGAGTTGCAAACCGCGCAAGGCATCGTTGGCGCCTAATTCAATCACCACCACTTTGGGTTGATGGGTTTTCAACAACAAAGGCAGACGTGTTTGACCGCCTGCAGTGGTTTCTCCGCTGATGCTGGCGTTGACCACTTGCCAGCCTGAATGATCTTTTCTCAAGCGATCTTCAAGTAACTTCACCCAGCCTGTGCCGCGAGGTAAACCGTATTCGGCAGAAAGACTATCGCCCACAATCAGTAATTTTGAAGATTGCGCTATGGCAGTGGGGCTATTCAAAAGAGCCATGCACAACACGGCAAACACCATTACCATGTGAAGGATATGTTCTGAAGCTAACTGACCCAATCGACCTGATTCAAAACAGCCTCTAAAATTCCACTGAAAACTCAAACTTAGCTCCTATGCAAGCAACAACACTCAAAACGGTTCTCGAAGTATCTCATCTGGCAAAAACGGTTGACACCGTTGATGGCCCGCTGACCATTTTGCACGATATCAACTTTTCTGTGGCTGAGGCTGAGAGTTTGGCCATCGTTGGCGCCAGTGGCTCAGGTAAAAGTACTTTATTGGGTTTGTTGGCGGGCTTAGATACGCCAAGCAAAGGACAGGTTCTATTGATGGACCGCGATATTTCAGCGGCCAATGAAGATCAACGTGCTCAAATCCGATCCCAGCATGTGGGCTTTGTGTTTCAGTCATTTCAGTTGATTGATCATTTGACCGCTTTAGAAAACGTCCAACTTCCTCTTGAATTGGCTGGCATGCCCAGAGCCGAAGCTGCGGCCAAAGCCCAAGTTTGGCTAGAAAAAGTGGGTTTGTCTGAGCGACTCAAACACCGCCCCAAAACATTGTCCGGCGGCGAGCAACAAAGGGTGGCTTTGGCCCGTGCTTTTGTGACTGGACCAGACATCCTGTTTGCCGACGAACCAACCGGCAGCTTGGATGAACAAAATGGTCAAAAAATCATTGAATTGCTCTTTCAACTCAATCAAGAACTCGGCTCCACCTTGATTTTGGTCACCCATGACATGGCTTTGGCCAGTCGTTGCCAGCGCCAGCTGGTTTTGAACAGTGGCCGGGTCGTCACCGCTGCCTAGTTAGACTTAGCCCCCTCAAGAACACTAAAGTACAAGCAGTGAGCAGGCTATTTTGCAAAAAATAGCTTTAAAAACAATAGCAAGAATGCCATTCGTTTTATAATCTTGGGATGCCTGCAAATCGTCGTTTTTTAAGCCTCAATGGGGCCGAAGCCCTCTCTCAATTTCGCCAACAGCGTCTCTTAAGCTCCTTATCAGAGCAGGGCGTTGAACTCACTCAGATCCAGGCACAATTTGTGCACTTTGTTTGGTCTGATGCAGAGCTTTCAAGCGAACATTTGACGAAATTAAAAGGTTTATTGAATTACGGTGAACCATTCACCTTGATTGAAGCCAAAGGCTTATTTGCTGGCAAACAAGATCAAGCGGTTGTGGCCCCTCGCATTGGCACGATTTCTCCTTGGGCCAGCAAAGCCACCGACATTGCCCATCACTGTGGCCTGAATGTCTTGCGCATTGAGCGCGGTGTGCAATTCTTCTGGACCAGTAAAAAAGCTCTGAACGAGTCACAGCGTCAAGCGGTTTTGGCAGCGATCCATGATCGCATGACCGAAATCACTTTGCCATCGATCGATTCAGCCGCTGAGCTCTACCAAACCCTGAGCGATAAAGCCTTCACACGCATTGATATTCTGCAAGGCGGTCAAGCTGCACTTGAATTAGCCAACACCACCATGGGCTTGGCTTTGTCTGATGATGAAATCATTTACTTGGTCGATAACTTCAAAAAGCTCCAACGCAATCCAAGCGATGTTGAGCTCATGATGTTTGCCCAAGCGAACAGTGAACACTGCCGTCATAAGATCTTCAATGCCACTTGGACCATTGATGGTTTAGAGCAAGACAAATCCTTGTTTGCGATGATTCGCAACACGCATCAATTGCAGCCGAAGGGCACGATCGTGGCCTACTCAGACAACTCAGCCATCATGGCGGGTTGCGAAGCAGAAGTCTGGGCTCCAAACGAAAAACAAGAATACGTCAAGAAAACCAGACTCACGCACACCTTGATGAAGGTTGAGACACACAATCACCCAACAGCCATCGCACCTTATCCAGGTGCTTCGACTGGTTCTGGTGGTGAGATCCGTGACGAAGGTGCCACAGGCATTGGTGGTAAACCAAAAGCTGGTTTGTCTGGTTTCTCGGTATCGAATTTGAACTTGCCTGGCAGTCAATTGCCTTGGGATCAACAAGCCTACGGCAAGCCTGAGCGCATTGCCTCACCATTACAAATCATGATTGAAGGCCCATTGGGCGGAGCTGCATTCAACAATGAATTCGGTCGTCCAAACTTGGGCGGTTACTTCCGCGTTTTTGAGCAAACCATTGATGGCGAGCGTCGCGGTTATCACAAACCGATCATGATCGCCGGTGGTATTGGTGCGATTGATGATGGTCACACGCACAAAAAAGAAATCAAACCTGGTTACCTCTTGGTTCAACTCGGTGGTCCTGGTATGCGCATTGGTATGGGCGGTGGTGCTGCGAGCTCGATGACCACGGGTGCTAACACTGCAGACCTAGACTTTGACTCAGTACAACGCGGCAATCCAGAAATTGAACGCCGTGCTCAAGAAGTGATCAATGCTTGTCGTGCCATGGGTGAAAACAATCCGAT
>ERZ1022756.310-NODE-310-length-15580-cov-12.946409_pt1 | contig 15580 bp, 12 predicted proteins | sample MGYA00520902_ERZ1022756 | MGnify/ENA primary metagenome ERZ1022756 (study PRJEB33162, sample SAMN09537601) | freshwater metagenome | isolation source: freshwater | place: Canada:Alberta | collected 2017-07 | study: EMG produced TPA metagenomics assembly of the...
CGCCACCGGCCACAGCAGCCAGCACATCGCCTTTGGTCACGCGACCATCTTTGCCGGAGCCCGCGACAGAACCCGCAGCCAGACTGTTGTCGGCCATGAGCTTGGCGGCTGCGGGCATGGCCACGCCGGACATGCTGCCACCTGTGGCAGCGGGGGTAGATGCAGCGGCCACAGGTGCTGCCGCAACGGCAGCAGGAGCCGCGGCAGTTGGGGCCGCGGCGGCCACTTTGCCATCGGTATCGATGCGGGCGATCAGCTGCTCGGCAGCCACAGTGGTGCCATCGGCTTGGATGATTTCAGAGAGCACGCCAGCGGCGGGCGCGGGCACTTCGAGCACCACCTTGTCGGTTTCGATCTCGATCAGAATTTCGTCGGCGGCCACGGTGTCGCCGACTTTCTTTTTCCACTGCAGCATGGTGGCCTCAGCCACGGACTCGGACAGTTGGGGAACTTTGACTTCTACGATTGCCATGATTTTTCCGTTGTGCGTTGTAAGGTAGAAAGGTGTACTTGAAGATTTGGGTGAAGAGCCCGGCACTGAACACTCAGCGCCAGAAGCCACATCACTTGGTCAGCACGAAGCCCTTGAGTTTGGCAAATGCCGCCTCAATCAGCGCCTTTTGCTGGTCCTGGTGCAGGTGCGAGTAACCCACGGCTGGTGAGGCCGAGGCCGCGCGACCGGCATAACCGAGCTTTTGTCCGTCCAGCATGTTCTCGTGAATGTTGTGCTGGATGAAGAACCAGGCACCCTGGTTTTGCGGCTCATCCTGGCACCACACGATGTCGGTGGCATTGGGATACTTTTTCAGCTCGGCCGCAAAGGCCTTGTGCGGGAAGGGATAGAGCTGTTCGACACGGATGATGGCCACGTCGTCGGCACCCTTTTCTTCACGCTTTTTGACCAGGTCGTAGTAAACCTTGCCCGAGCAAGCCACCACGCGCTTGACCTTGTCGGCCTTGAGCGGTTTGTTCTCGGGAATCACGGTCTGGAAACTGCCATGCGTGAACTCGGACACTGGCGATGTCGCGTCCTTGTTGCGCAACAGCGACTTGGGCGTGAAGATGACCAAAGGCTTGCGCAAGTTGCGGACCATCTGACGACGCAGCACATGGAAAATCTGGCTGGCTGTTGTGGGCTGAACAAGTTGCATGTTGGTGTCAGCCGCCAGCTGCATGAAACGCTCAACGCGGGCTGAACTGTGCTCTGGTCCCTGCCCCTCGTAGCCATGCGGCAACATCAAGGTGATGCCGTTGACGCGGCCCCATTTCACCTCTCCGGAGGCAATGAACTGGTCAATCACCACCTGGGCGCCATTGGCGAAATCGCCAAACTGGGCTTCCCAAACCACCAAGGTATTGGGGTCGTTGGATGCATAACCGTATTCGTAGGCCAAAACAGCCTCTTCGGACAGGATCGAATCGATCACCACGAAGGGTGCCTGCTTGTCAGACACATTTTGCAAGGCTACATAAGTGCCGGTATCCCACTTTTCACGCTTTTGATCGTGAATCACGGCATGGCGGTGCGTGAAGGTGCCACGACCGCAATCTTCACCCGACAGGCGCACGGGATAACCACTGGCCACGAGCGAGGCAAAGGCCATGTGCTCGCCCATGCCCCAGTCGACGGCCATCTCGCCGCGACCCATGGCTGCACGGTCATCGTAGACCTTTTTGACCAATTGGTGAGGGGTTACCGATTCAGGGATGGTTGAGATTCTTTCAGCCAGACGCTTCCATTCGGCCAACGGGATGGCGGTGTCGCCTGCATCGGTCCACTTCTTGCCCAAAAAGGGTGACCAATCCACGGTGAACTTGGTCTTGAAGTTGGTCAACACAGGGTCGGTCGTGTTCTTGCCGGCATCCAGTGCGGCGCGATAGGCTTTGGCCATCTCGTCGCCGAGGTTCTCGCCCAAACCTTGCGCTGCCAATTTGTCAGCAAACAGTTTGCGCGTACCCGGATGGGCGGCAATCTTTTTGTACATCAGCGGCTGCGTCAGCGCCGGGGTGTCCTGCTCGTTGTGGCCCAGTTTGCGGAAGCACACCACGTCCAGCACCACGTCCTTGCGGAAGGTCATGCGGTATTCGAGGGCCAACTGTGTGGCCATGACCACGGCTTCGGGATCGTCGCCGTTGACGTGCAGCACCGGGGCCTCGACCATTTTGACAATGTCGGTGCAAAACACGCTTGAACGCATGTCGCGCGGGTCCGATGTGGTGAAGCCAATCTGGTTGTTGATGATGATGTGCACCGTACCACCCGTGGAGTAACCACGGGTTTGCGCCAGGGCAAAGGTCTCCTGGTTCACACCTTGGCCACCAAAAGCGGCGTCGCCATGCACCAGCACGGGCAGCACCTGCTTGCCCAGCGGGTCATCACGGCGGTCCATGCGGGCTCGGACCGAGCCTTCGACCACGGGGTTCACGATTTCCAGGTGGGAGGGATTGAAGGCCAGCGACAAATGCACCGGACCACCAGCCGTGCTCACGTCCGAGCTGAAGCCTTGGTGGTACTTCACGTCACCGGCCGGCAGATCTTCCGGGGCGGTGTGGTCAAACTCAGCAAACAAATCCGCTGGGCGCTTGCCCATGGTGTTGACCAACACGTTCAATCGACCCCGATGGGCCATACCGATCACCACCTCCTGAACGCCTTGTGCGCCAGCAGACTGGATCAACTCATCCATGGCAGCGATAAAGCTCTCACCACCTTCGAGCGAGAAGCGCTTTTGGCCCACATATTTGGTGTGCAGGTAACGCTCGAGGCCTTCGGCGGCCGTCAGGCGGTCGAGGATCTGCTTTTTCTTTTCGGCTGTGAAATTGGGTTTGCTGCGAATGCTTTCCAGCTTTTGCTGCCACCAGCGCTTTTCCGCCTGCTCGGTGGTGTACATGTACTCGGCACCGATCGTGCCGCAATAGGTCTCGCGCAGCGCATTGAGCAGCTCGCGCAAGGACATGTTGTTCTTGCCGAAGAATGTGTTGCTGGTGTCGAACACGGTTTCCTGATCGGCGTCGGTGAAGCCGAAGAAAGCGGGATCGAGATCAGGGATGTTGGGACGCTCGGTGCGCTTTAAGGGATCCAGATCTGCCCAACGTTGACCCACGTTGCGATAGGCGGCGATCAACTGCTGCACGGCCGTACGTTTGCGGCCCATTTCAACATCGGCGCTGGCCATGACGACTTTGGTGCCACCGGACTTGGCGCGCTCTGCAAAGGCGTTGATGACAGGCAGATGCGGGACGTCTTTGGCGTTGGTGCCATCGACTGCAGGGACGTGCTGGAGGGCGTCGAAATACTCACGCCAAGAGTCAGGCACGCTTCCGGGATTGGCCAGGTAGTTTTCGTACATCTCTTCGACGTACGGTGCGTTGCCGCCGAACAGGTAGGTGTTGCCTTGATAGGCAGCGTAGACGGAATTAGTCTCGCTCATGTTTCGCTGACCTCCGTTTCCCTCTGGGAAACATTAGTTGGTTGAGTGTTACCTTCCGCGACACGGCTGAACCGATTGGCGGATGCGACTGTGGCAAAGGAAGGGCCTAAGTACAGCACGCATTGTGCCACGGCTTGTCCAATATCAAACTTACAGACCCTGAATTCCAAGCATTTGTGCGGCTTGAGAATAAAAAAAGACCCCGACAAAGCGGGGTCCAGAAGCTTCAGCCTTTGATCAGATCGATGATCTGCTGCAAAGCGGCCGGATCGTCCATGGTGGTCAGGTCGCCAGGGTCGCGCCCCTCGGCCACGGCCTGAATGGCCCGGCGCAGCAGCTTGCCGCTGCGCGTCTTGGGCAAGGCCGTGACAAACAGCACGCGCGAAGGACGCGCCACCGCACCCAACTGCGAATCCACCACCTTCATGACTTCGCCTTCGAGCTTCAGACGCGCTGCCGCATCGGCCAGGCCCGAGGTGTCCTTGGCGATCGCAAACGCCATCGCCACCTGTCCTTTGAGCTGGTCGGCCACACCGACGACCGCCACTTCTGCGATGTTGGGATGGCTGGAAATGCTTTCCTCGATCTCCCGGGTGCCCAGGCGGTGACCCGCCACATTGATCACGTCGTCCGTCCGGCCCAAAATGAAAAAGTAGCCGTCCTCGTCGCGCACCGCCCAGTCAAAAGTGCTGTAAACCAACTTGTTAGGGACAGTTTTCCAGTAGGTCTTGACGAATCGATCGTCGTCACCCCAGATGGTTTGCAGATTGCCGGGGGGCAAGGGACCTTCAATGGTCAATACGCCCTTCTGGTTGGCGCCGGTCAACTCTTCACCGGTCTGGTCGTCCACCAACTTGACGTTGTAGCCGTAAATCGCCTTGCCTGGCGAGCCGAACTTGCTGGGCGCTTTTTCTACGCCATTACAGATGCTCAAAATTGGCCAACCGGTCTCAGTCTGCCAATAGTTGTCAATGATGGCCTTGCCATTCAGACCCTCGGAAATCCACTTGGCCGTGGGCTCATCCAATGGCTCCCCCGCGAGGAACAGGGCCTGCAGGCTTGACAGGTCATACTTGGTGAGCAAGGCTGGATCCTGCTTTTTGAGCACACGGATGGCCGTAGGGGCGCTGAACATGACCTGAACCTTGTACTTCTCCACCAAGCTCCACCAGATGCCACCATCGGGACGGATCGGCAAGCCCTCATACATGATGGTGGCCATGCCGCCGATCAGCGGACCATAGATGATGTAGCTGTGGCCTACCACCCAGCCGATGTCGCTGGTGCAGAAAAAAGTCCCACCGGGTTTGCCTTCAAAGATGTTGGGGATGCTGGCGGCAAGCGCCACGGCATAGCCCGCTGTATCGCGCTGTACACCCTTGGGCTTGCCCGTGGTGCCGGATGTGTAGAGCGTGTAGCTGGGGTGAGTAGACTCGACCCACACGCAAGGAACGACCGCATCCATGTGCTTGGCCCGCTCGGTGGCGTAGTCCAGATCACGCCCGACCACCTGTGAGAAGGCGACCAATTGACGATCCACCATGATCACGTTGGCAGGCTTGTGGGCGGAGAGCTGGATGGCTTCGTCCAGCAAGGGCTTGTAGGAAACGGCCTTGCCGCCGCGAGAGCCCGCGTCGGCGCTGATGATGACTTTGGGTGAAGCGTCTTCGATACGTGTGGCCAACGAGTGCGAGGCAAAACCGCCGAACACCACCGAATGAATGGCCCCCAGGCGAACACAGGCCAGCATGGCAAACGCGGCCTCCGCGATCATGGGCATGTAAATCAGCACACGGTCACCTTTGACCACGCCCAGGTCCTGCAAGATGGCGGCCATGCGCTGCACTTCGGCGTGCAACTCACGGTAGGTGTAGGTTTTTTCTTGGTCCGTCTCGGTTGAAACAAAGATCAAGGCCGGCTGATCGGCCCGCTCGGCCAAGTGGCGGTCCACTGCGTTGTGGCACAGATTGGTCTCGCCTCCCACAAACCACTTGGCAAACGGCGGGTTGCTGTAATCGCAAATTTGTTTTGGTTGGACTTTCCAGTCAACCAACTTGGCCTGTTCAGCCCAAAAGGCGTCACGGTCCTTGATCGACCGTTCGTGAAAATCCGCAAATTTGCCCATGAAAGTCTCCTAAAACCTGCCAATTTCAATTGGAAGCATGCGGTGGTGTGACCGCAGCCCCGCACACTTCTGAATTCATAATTATGAACAAAGGACTTGCAAGAAGCTGACTGGTCATATTCGGCAGAAAGCAAATAAAGGGGCGAAGCCAAAATGATCGAAAGACATCCTCACTTGAAAAGGCTTTGCAAAAGTTTGAATTCGGGATGCTCTGCCGTGCGAATCCACTCAAATGCCACCATCTCAGAAGTCACCAATTCAGCCCCTGCCCCTGCCAGGCGGTCATAGGCCGCATCTCGGTTGCGCTCGGTCCTCGAGCTGCAGGCATCGGTCACCACCCAAACTTCGAACTCGTCTTCAAGCAAATCGAGCGCAGTTTGCATCAGGCAAACATGCGCCTCACAACCGGCCAGCACAATGGTTTTGCGTGGCTCAGCGGCGGTTTGGGGCTTTTGCAAGTGTCTCGGCAAGCTGCGGGCGTTGCCACGTGGAGCCTGCGCCGGCTCGGGCTGGAGCCATTCCCCCAAGCCTTCTTCGACAGCGCTGAACTGCATCTTGGCCAACACCTGGCGGCAGTGATTGCGAATGTCGGGGGGCATCTCGCCCAGGCGCGAAGGGTTTTGTTCGGTGCCCCAGACAGGAACATTCAGCGCCTTCGCCAAAGTGGCCAGTCGGGCTGCATTGGCCCATACGGCGTCAGCGTCCTGCATGACGGGTTTCAGGCGGGCCTGGAAATCCACCAACACCAACTGACTCTCATCCGAATGCATCAACATAGGTTTCCTCAGAAATAGAGGGTCTGATTGTCGCAGGCAGTGAACTGTGAATACAGGTCTGACAGCAGAACAAACTCAGAGAATGACTTAGTGTTCATCCAAGATCCGTTATGCTTAAAGGTTATGCGGTTGAAGTTCCTGTTTTTGTTGGCATTGCTTTTGAGCGCCCCATCTTGGTCCGCCCCCTCGGATGAAGCGGTGGTTTTGCCCTTGCCTGACAAAAAACTGGTGACTCAAATTACCAGCCAGCTGAACCTGGCCAAAGACAAAGCCAGCGATCAGGCCTCCGTCATGATCGTGCAGGCCATGGGCCTTTTGGGAGTCCCCTACCGCCGTGGCGGCAGCACCGAAAGTACCGGTTTTGACTGCAGTGGTTTTGTGCGCCATCTGTACGAAAAGTCAGTTGGTCGACTCTTGCCGCGCCGAGCCGAAGAACAAGCGCGCGCCACAGAAGTGATTGACCGGGAAGAACTCAAACCCGGGGATCTTGTGTTCTTCAACACCATGCGCCGAGCTTTCAGCCACGTGGGTATCTACGTGGGTGATGGCAAATTCATCCACTCGCCCCGCGCTGGCCACGCGGTCCGCGTAGAGGACATGCGCAGTTCATACTGGCAAAAACGCTTCAATGGCGCACGCCGCGTACCCCTGGACGGGGAAAACACCAAACCATGAAAACTCAAATTGACCACTTGGTGGTCGTAGCTTCATCGCTGGAAGCAGGTGTTCAGTGGTGCGAAGACACCTTGGGTATCACCCCGTCGGCTGGTGGTGAACACGATAAGTACGGCACCCATAACCGCCTGTTCAAGATTGCAACACCCCAATACCCTTTGGCCTATTTTGAAATCATTGCCATCAATCCAGAGGCGGTGATCCCGAAGCGTCTGCAAGTCACGCGTTGGTTCGACATGGACGACCCCGTCTTGCAAAAAACTGTCGCCAAACAACCTCGGCTGGTCCACTTTGTCAGCAGCACCGATGACATCAAGGCTGCTCGCCATGTTCTGCGCACCCAAGGTATCGAGCGCGGTCAAATTGTCCATGCCAGCCGCAAATCCAGCAAAGGCATGCTTCACTGGCAAATCACTGTGCGTGAAGATGGTGAGCGGCTTTTCAATGGTTGTTTGCCGACATTGATTCAGTGGGGAAAACCCGATGTTGCCGATCCTCTGCGCTTACATCCGCGCAACAGTTTGCCCCGATCGGGTGTGAGTTTGCAAAGCCTGACGCTTCACCACCCCAGCGCAGTCAAACTGAAAACAGCCATTGATGCAATTGGCCTGTCTGGGGTCGAAGTTGTCACAGGCGAGGCCAACTTGGTGGCAACCTTGAACACACCCAAGGGCCTGGTGCAGCTGGAAAGCCTGGGGGCCTGATCAACCCTCTTCTGGCAGCGTCGCCAACAGCGCCATGCCCACCAGCATCACCGCTGAAGTCAACCATAAAGCGCCCTTGAAGCTGCCTGTGGCTTGTGCCATGGCGCCCGCTATCACAGGTGCCAGCATTTGGGCAGCGCCATAACTCAAGGTCAAACGCGCCATGGCCTTGCCCGGGTTGTTGGGGGCTCTGCGCCCCACCAAGGCCAAAGTCAGACTCACAATCCCAATGAAAGTGGCGCCATAACCCACAGCCCCGACCAAAGCAGCGGCCAAAGAACCGGACAAGGCGGGCAGAACAATGGCCACGGTTTGAAGTGCAAACGCCAACAACAAAGCCTTGATGTCACCCACGCGGCGGGCAACCCGGTCCCACAAAAAGACGGCTGGCATGGCCGCCAAACCCACCAAGGCCCAAGCCAAAGCCCCCTGCCCGGCCAAAGCCGGCTCACGCTCGACAATCGCCACAGTGAACGTGGCACTGATGACAAAGCCCCATCCGGCTGCAAAATAACTCAACGCCATCGTCCACATCCAGCGCCGAGACACCAGAGGCACCGCTGCCCCCGAAGCAGCAGGCGTCGGCTCGGGTGGAACGGGGGGGCGCCAAAACCATGCTGGGACGAAAAACACCAGTCCGAGGACAGCAAATGACAACCATTGGTCAGACCAACGCTTGAAGATGTCAGACAACAGCCAAGCGCCCAGGGCAGACACCACAATTCCCAGACCAAGACCGATGAACAAGACCCCCAGCTCGGGCCTTCTGCCTTGACGCATCAACCAACCCAGCACCAGCCCCGAGCCCAGCAACATGCCCGTGGCACCACACAAACCACCTATGAAACGCCACAAACCCCAAGCGGGCAACCAGCTCGAGAAGGCCATGGCCGCTGTCGTGAGCAAGGCCATCCAAAGACCTGCACTGTAAAAACGGTGGCGCCAGCGCACATCATCCATCCAGGCCGTCACCAAGGCACCCACGATGTAGCCTGCGTAATTGATGGCGGCCAAGCCCCCTGCAGCAGCATCATTCAAGCCAGTTTGCGCTTGCAATGCAGGCAACAAAGGCGTGAAGGCAAACCGGGCCAGACCAATCGTCAGCACCAAACCACATATGCCGCCCAGCATGACTTGCCAGGCGCGCAATGGACGAGGGACATTTTCTGAGACTTGAGACGTCATGGCGGTGAACTTTAAGCGCATTGTGTCTTGGCAGTCGATGCAAGCGTCTCTGACAAGACAACCCTTTCCTTCAGTACAGGGTTTACACCATGCCGCACCCATGCTGCCCATCCTAAAGTGAAAGTACTTGAACAAGGAGACCCGCATGAAGATCTGTTCCGAAACCGCACACACCACTCAACACGGGGTGTCACCACTTCGCCGCAAACTCGGTCTTTTGATGCTGGGTCTGGGCGCCTTGTGTTCAACAGGCGTCTCGGCACAAACCTTTCCCACCAAGCCCTTGCGACTGGTTGTCACCTTCCCACCCGGTGGAGCGCCTGACATTTTGGCCCGACTGTTCAGTGAAAAGGCGCAGCTGGGCTTTCCTGTGGTGATTGACAACCGCCCCGGCGCTGGCGGCAATATCGGTGCTGACAACGTGGCCAAAGCTGTGGGTGATGGGCACACCCTCGTCATGGGCACCGTGGGCACGCATTCCATCAACGGTGCGTTGTACGAAAAAATGCCCTATGACATGGTCAAGGATTTCAGTCCCATTTCCCTGATCGCCTCCGCCCCCAATTTGTTGGTCGTCAACAACGCCTTGCCCGTCAGGAGCGTACCCGAACTGATCACGTACATGAGGGCCAATCCCAACAAGCTCTCTTTTGGTTCACCAGGTATCGGCACCTCGGTGCATGTCTCAGGTGAATTGTTCAAATCGCTGACGGGAACATCCATGACGCACGTGCCTTACAAAGGCCGTCAATTTGCTATTCCAGACCTGATCGGCGGCAGCATTCAGGTCATGTTTGACAACATGCCATCGGCTTTGCCCATGGCCAAAGAAGGCAAGATCAGGGCCTTGGCGCAAACCACGGCCAGACGCTCCCCTGCAGCCCCAGACGTTCCCACCGTTTCTGAGTTTGTGCCTGGTTTTGAGGCTACAACCTGGTTTGCCATGTTTGCGCCAGCGAACGTGCCACGCCCTGTGATCGATCGGCTCAACGCCGAAGTCCTGCGTGTTTTCAAACTGCCTGACGTGCAAGAACGCCTGAAGACACTGGGTTTGGATGCTGTGCTCTCCAGCCCAGAGGAACTGGCCCGTTATCAGGCCAGTGAGATCACCAAATGGGCCAAGGTGGTGAAAGACTCGGGTGCCAAAGCCGAATAAACCAAGGTGTTGAACAAAGCGCCATTGCGGTGCAAGATGATCTGAAACGTTGAACGCAAGCATGCCCATAGGCTGACGGCCCGAAGTGCCCGACAATCGCTTCTTCTGTACTTTTGGGCAGCAGCGACTTTCATATGGCGATTCAATGGTTCCCCGGACACATGCACCTCACGCGCAAGGCGATTGGGGAGCGCATCAAAGACATTGATGTGGTCATTGAGATGCTGGACGCTCGCTTGCCCGGTTCGAGTGCCAACCCGATGCTGGCCGAACTGATCAAAGGCAAGCCAGCCCTGAAAATATTGAGCAAACAGGATCTGGCCGACCCGGTACAAACCGCCGCCTGGTTGGCCCACTACAACGCACTGCCGGGTGTGAGCGCTCTGGGGCTGGACACCAGCATGACGCAGCCCGCCAAGGCCTTGATCGATGCTTGCCGACAACTGGCGCCCCATCGGGGCGGCATGGTCAAACCCATGCGGGTGCTGATCTGCGGTATCCCCAACGTGGGCAAGTCCACCCTGATCAACACCCTCAAGGGCAAACGCGCGGCCAAAACCGGCGACGAGGCGGGGGTGACCAAGCTGGAACAACGCATCACCTTGGCCGATGATTTTTATCTGTACGACACGCCGGGGGTGCTGTGGCCGCGCATCATCGTCGAACAAAGCGGTTACAACCTGGCCGCCAGCGGTGCGATTGGCGTGAATGCCTTCGACGAAGAAGTGGTGGCATTGGAGCTGCTGAACTACCTGATCCCGCATTACCCGCAGGCCATCACTGAACGCTACAAACTGCAAAATGTGGCAAGCCACACCGACGAAACCCTGCTTGAAGCCATCGCTCGGCAGCGCGGTGCGATCCAAAGCGGCGGTCGCGTCAACACCACCAAAGCCGCTGAAATCGTGATCCACGACTTCCGCTCAGCCGCTTTGGGGCGACTGACGCTGGAAACCCCCACCGAATTTGCCGCCTGGTTGGCTGAAGGCAAAAAAGCCGATGCGCAGCGGGCTGTTCGCAAAGCCGGCAACTCAAAAACCAAGTCAGGGACGAGGAATTGAGTCCAGCATGCAAGCGCACCAACCTACGCCCGACAAAGAAGCCATCGCGCTCTTGCCCGAATTTGAGCGGTTGGGGCTGGACCGCATCCACTTGGTCAGCACGGGCGCCCAAGCGCACCAAGCGCATGATGCGTTGATCGCAGCCAGCGCCTGGGGCTTTGACACCGAGTCCAAACCCACGTTTCGGGTGGGTGAGCAGTCTGACGGGCCGCACATTTTGCAACTGGCCACGTCAGAGCGAGCCTGGGTGTTTCAGTTGCACGAGCCCGAGTGCCGTGCCGTGGCGGCCGATCTGCTGGCGCGCGGCGGCATTGTCAAAGCCGGTTTTGGTTTGGGTGACGACCGCAAGCGCATCGTGAACAAACTCGGCATTGAGCCCCAAGGCATCCTGGAACTCAACACGATCTTTCGGGAACGCGGTTACCGCAAGGACATGGGCGTCAAAGGCGCAGTGGCGGTGCTGTTCAACCAGCGCTTCATCAAGTCCAAAAAAGCCGCCACCAGCAACTGGGCCAACGCCCGTCTGAGTGAAGCGCAACTGGTTTACGCCGCCAACGACGCTTATGCGGCCATTCGCGTCTGGGATGCATTGGGCTTGTGACGCATCCATCCATTCATTTTTAATTGAAAGTAATTAGGAATCCGCTCAGGATGGGATGGATCAGAAATGAAGTCCATGGCCCTGCATTGAATTTCACATGACATCCAAGATGGCATTCCATTAAAAACAAATGAAATGCCCTTGTGAATGGAGTCGGACAGCGACAATTCACACATGTTCAGAAAGCAGCTCAGCTGGGTCCTCCTTTTTTTAGCCGCCTGTATTGTTTTGCAAGGGGTAGGCGCAGTTTTTGCCCTGCGCGAAGCCGAAAGACAAGTGGTGCGTGGACGCATTGCCAGCGACATTCACCAAGGCTTTGTGCAGCTGTCCGCCACCAAACAGCACCTGCGCGCTTGGGTGACCCAGCACAAAATCGGTGCCGGTGGCAACCCTCAAGCCCGCGAGGCCTTGCTGAACGACATGCATCAAACCCTGGCCGATTTAGGGAGGTTGGCACAAACAGCGTCCACTTTGAAAATGGACCGCAGTGATGGGGCGGAACAAACAGCCAGGCAGGAAGCCTTGCGTGTATTGGGGCAAAACGTCAAAACCTTGGGTGACACCCTTGGACAAGTCAAAACCCTGCCCGCCGACATCCCGGCCCGACTGGGCTGGGACACCCTGAGCGAAGTGTTCGATACCTCAGAAGGACGCGATTTACGCCAGTTGATCAGCCAGAGCATCGTCCGTGAGCGAGCGGCCATGCTCAGAGAGCGCAAAGCCGCCGACGCCACCTTGGCGCGGATCCGCTGGCTGTGGGTGGGCATGGCCTTTTCATTGGCCGTACTGGCTTTGGGAGCCACATTCCATTTTGCCCGGGCGTTGCGCCGACCGATCGATGAATTGGCTCGGGGCGCGCACAAACTTCGACAAGGGCGATTGCAACACCGCATCCCTCTGGATGGACAAGACGAGTTTTCGGACGTGGCCCGCAGCATGAATGCCATGGCAGCAGCGCTTGAAATGCACAGCCAACAAGAAACCGAGCAACGTCATCGTCTGGAGTCGGAGGTGCGCGAGCGCACCAGTGCATTGCATGAAGCCAACAAGTCACTGCAACAAACAGACACCCGACGCCGCCAGTTGTTGGCCGATATCAGTCATGAGTTGCGCACGCCCACCACAGCCATACGGGGCGAAGCCGAAATCACATTGCGCGGGAGTGATCGACCTGCAACCGAGTACCGAGAGGCTTTGCAGCGCATCGTGGCCATTTCGCGTCAACTGGGCTCGGTGATCGACGACCTGCTGGCCATGGCCCGCAGCGACATGGAGACCTTGAGCATCGTTCACCAAACTGTGGACTTTTCCGAGCCCTTGGCCGATGCACTGTCTCAGGCCAGTGCTTTGGCCGGTGAAAAAAACATCCTGATTGACTGCCCCAGCATACCCAAAGGCTCGGTCAAAGTGATGGGTGATGCGCAGCGGTTGAGCCAGTTACTTCTGCTCTTGCTTGACAACGCTGTGCGCTATTCGCACCCTCAAGGCACTGTCACGGTACGTTGGCAACAAAACGCGGAGTTTCCACCCATGCTGACACTGCAAGTGAGCGACCAAGGTATTGGCATCCCTGCCGAAGAGCTGCACCAGGTCTTTGATCGGCACTTCAGAGGCAGTTTGGCCCGCGTGCACCGTGCTGCGGGCAGCGGTCTGGGGTTGCCGATTGCCAAGGCCTTGGTACTGGCGCATGGAGGCAGTTTGACACTGCAAAGCCCAATGGATGAAGCTCAAGGCACAGGCACTTGTGTGGTTTTGCAGTTGCCTTTGCTGACCCGCATCACCCTAGATACTCCACGAAAAGCAGAGCCATGAACATCATCCTGATTGAAGATGACCCGCGTATTGCCGATTTTTTGCAACGTGGCCTGAGGGCCGAGGGCCTGCAGGTGCAACGTGCCGCGACCGGTCCGGAAGGGCTGGCTTTGGTGCTGGAGACAGCACGGCAAAACCATGCGGAAGCTTCTGCCACCGTGGTGGTGCTCGACTTGATGCTGCCAGGCATGAACGGCATGGAAATCTGCCAAACCTTGCGGGCACAAGGCATCTTGTTTCCTGTGCTGATGCTGACGGCCTTGAACACCTTGGAGGAGAGGGTCGCCGGTTTGCGCATGGGGGCTGATGACTACATGTGCAAGCCGTTTGAATTTGAAGAATTACTGGCCCGGCTGGAGGCCTTGGCTCGGAGGGGTCAAGGCTTGTCAAGCGCTCGTCCCAGCCACTTGCAAGTGGCCGATGTTTTGCTCGATCGAGAAGCCATGCGCGCAAGCCGCGCCGGCGAAACCCTGAACCTGACGGCGCGCGAGCTGGCACTGTTGGAGCTGCTGATGAGCTCGCCGGGACGCCTGTTCAGCAGAGAGCGGATTTTGTCCAGTGTGTGGGGCCTGAATGAGGACCCGCTGACGAATGTGGTGGATGTGTACATCCGCCGGCTGCGCAGCAAGATCGACGAAGGTCGACCCATCCCCCTGATTCAAACCATGCGGGGCCTGGGCTACAGAATGGAAGCACCAAGCGAGATGAACAGCTGATCATGACCGGGCAAGTACGGGCATATACGAGCAGTTCCAACGTTGTGAATTCAGCTTGTCCACCACGCTGACGGATGGTGCAAGATCTTTCCAGGTCTATCGACTGCTCACCTTCCACCTAAAATGATTGTCAATTGTGCGCTCGAAATGCGTGCAGGCCCTCCATCAGCGCTAGCTCAATGACAGAACTTCAGGACCACCGCGCCGTCACGGCCCCCGACATCACTGGATCTCGGCTGGAATTTGCCAACGCCTTGTGGCGTGTGCGCCGACCCAAGCCCTTTGTGTTGGTGATCGAGGGCGAAGTAGGCCACGAAGCCGATGCCCCCACCGACTACCTGCACCACAAACTCCTCTTGCCCGAATGGCGCGAAGCCTTTTACCAATTGGTTGATGCCACCGGTCTGATCGTCTGCCTGAACGTGCACACCCAACAACCCACCTACCGCGCCGTGCGTGGACGCTCTAGCAAAGGGCGGCTGAGCCAAGGCGAGTACTACCACCACGACGGCTGCAGCGGCCCCGTCAAGCCACGCTTTGTGGAAATTCGCTGCCCCATCCAGCCACAAATACGCGGTGTGGCCACCGCTGTGGCACCGCACCGCGATGTGGTCATAGCCATGGTGCAGGTCTTAGACGCCGAGTTACCCGCCGAATTGGCCAAAATAGCAGCACTGGCCACACAAGACATGAGCCCCGAAGCCCTTGAGCAAATGGACGATGCAGCGCTGGACCACTTGCAGGGCCTGATCACCCGCACCGTGCGTAAAAAACTCAATGCCGAAGGCGCACGCAGCTACTTTCGTCAAGTGGATGCCGCCGCCAATGCCTACTTTGAACCTTGGGCCTTGGGCGAAAGCCGCTTCATCGCCAACGCCAACAGTGGCATCACCATGCAACACCGTCGCGCCTACCAAGCCCCTCACAAGGGCGGCGTGGCCAATGGCCACTTGGTCAAACGCTGGACGAATGAAGAGCTGCTGCTACCGGGCCAGGTGGTGGACCAAGCCTTGATTGCTGCACTTTGCAGCGAAGAAGGTGATGAAACCGAACGCGTTGAAGGGTGCTACCTTGGCGCGCATTGAGTCAAGGTGAGTATGGGCTGAATCGCCGCGTGCATTGCGGCGATGACCCCACACGCTCTGAATAGAAAAAAGCCCGAACAGTTCACCGTCCGAGCTTTTTGCTTAGAAGCTTTTTACTTCTTGCTCGGCGGCACATCTGTACAAGAGCCATGCGCCACCTCCGCCGCCATGCCGATGCTCTCGCCCAGCGTGGGGTGGGGGTGGATGGTTTTGCCGATGTCCACGGCGTCTGCGCCCATCTCGATGGCCAGAG
>ERZ1022756.311-NODE-311-length-15564-cov-6.985041_pt1 | contig 15564 bp, 16 predicted proteins | sample MGYA00520902_ERZ1022756 | MGnify/ENA primary metagenome ERZ1022756 (study PRJEB33162, sample SAMN09537601) | freshwater metagenome | isolation source: freshwater | place: Canada:Alberta | collected 2017-07 | study: EMG produced TPA metagenomics assembly of the...
CTCAAGCAATGGAAGCAGCGATCGATCGTCTTGAAAGCGAGGAAGGTGTCTGGGCTGGTGTTCTGACAGCGAATACAGAAGGCCACAAGTCTCCTGTGTTCTGTGCAGGCGCCGATCTCAAAGCTCTTAGCGCCGGTGGTCAGACATTGGGAACAAAGCGCGGTGGATTCGCTGGATTCGTATATCGCGAGCGCAACAAGCCCATCATCGCCGCTGTTGACGGTCTCGCAACTGCCGGTGGATGCGAAATTGTTCTTGCCTCTGACATGGTCATTGCCACAACACGGTCTTCTTTTGGTCTTGCTGAAGTAAAGAGAAATCTCATCGCAGGTGCCGGCGGACTTTTCCGTCTTCCACGTGCGATTGGAAAATCAGTCGCGATGGAAGTCATTTTGACGGGCGACCCACTCTCGGCAGAGCGGGCTCATCAACTTGGATTAGTCAATCACTTGGTTGCACCTGGGGAAGCGCTGAACGCTGCAATGGAACTCGCAAACAAGATTGCAACATCTGCACCAATGGCAGTTGCTGCTAGCCGACGAGTCGTCCTTGCTGCTGCGTATGAAAGCGATGAAAACCTCATCGCAATGACTAATGCCGAGTTTGCGCCGATCCTCAAATCAGAAGACACAAAAGAAGGTCTGACGGCTTTTATCGAGAAGCGCGCTCCTCAGTGGAAAGGTCGCTAGAGCGACTTACCCACAAGAATTGTTTGAGCAATCAGTCCATGGCGTTCAAACAGATTCTTCATACCGCGATCACCGGGCAGCGCCTGAGCTTCGACTGTCGTGACTCCCCTTGCGTGTAGTTCGGACAACAGTGTCTGTATCAGAGCATCACCCAAACCCACTTCCCGTGATTCTGGGACAACGTAGACATGTTGGATGGTGGCCACATTGGACTCGATGCGCACAGTCATGCTGGCCATAACGGTTGACCCAAAGCCAGCTACATACGCAAGAACCACGCCGCCATCTGTCGATGAGCGAATTCTTCCTCTATACAAAGACGCTTCAGTCGATGAAGCTTCTTGATGCTCAGTAATGAGACGAGCGTCTGCGTCCGTTGCGACACGAACAAACATTGAGCCCGTCACGTTGTTACTCGCTGACAGAATCTTTTTTGTCAGCAACTTTGCGAAAGCTCTTGTTCGCTTCTTTCGCAGCTTGCTTGACGGCGAACTCCCCCACCATCCGCGCAGCTGGCGCCTGAGAGCGGGCTTCTCGCACGATCTGATCCACGCGACGCCAGACGGCACGATGTACCTGGAGAAGTGGGTTGGTCACTTCTTCTTTTTCTTCACGATCACTGGGCAGTCATCATCGCCCATCGGACACATTGTTGTGTTCTTGCGGACCAACATGAAGCACAGATTGCAGAGCATCTCGTCTGCCCGCTTTGGTTGCAGTGCATCATCTGCACCGGTGCGCTCATCTGTCTCAACAACTTCATCTTCTTCAGCTGGTAGATCTTCAGAAGCGAGACGGTCTTTGAGAATTTCGGCCAGGTCCTCCTCGACATCGTCAGGAGCGACCATGTCGTCGTCATCTTCTTCTTCGTCTGTTTTCTTGCGAACGACGGGAGCACTCATGGAATCGTCATCGTCGTCATCATCGATGGCGTCGTCGTCGTCACTCAGTAGTGGTTCGTCTCCATCGAGGTCGTCGTCGAGAATGTCGAGTTCGTCCTCGCCTTCAATCTCGAGTTCGTCCAATTCTTCTGGATCAATCTCATCTTTTGCCACTGTGGATTCCTCCGTTTTGCCATAAGGCTCGGGGCGGGATATTAGACACAAAAAGCGGTCAACGCACGAATACGCTGAAAAGAATCACGATAAGTGACGACCGTCACCTCAATAATGACTTAGGACTGAGTAGATCGACGGGCTTCTGCACGCCGTTCAGAATCAAGTCTTTCCAGTTCTGGGGCCTCTGTTGTCATATGAGTCATCGCATCAGCAATGGCATGGTGACCAGCTTTTTCGGCGATGAGACGGTGCATTTCAAGCGCTACACGTCGATATGAAGGGTGCCCTTGAGGGCTGGAACGCAATTCAAGCATGTGCATTGCTTCACGCGCGTTGAACTGCATCGAGTATCTAATGCGATAGGCCATTGAGACGGCGTATGAGGCTTGACTTGGGTGGTCCCCGACCAAAGCGTCATAGAGAGCAGCAGAGCGGTCCATAACCTCGTTGAATTGATCGGCAGCACCGGCAGCATCGACCAAATCGGGACGCGCAAAGCCGTGATACGGGGTTAATGGCTGCCACTCAATGGTGAGAAGGCGGTGACGTTGCATATCGCGGAATGCTCCGTAATCAGAAAGAACATCGAATCGATAATCGGTCCGCTCAAAGGCGCGTCCCGGACGGTGTCGGCGGTTTTCACGATCCCCGACATAGTTGCGAAGAATCTCTGACTTTTCAGCTGTCGACATCTTCTCAACTTTCGCCAGAATCTGGGACTCTGGCAGATGTGAGAAGGCGTAACACGCTGCGGCCACAATCTTGTTCTCACCATCCGGATCAAAATCAACGAGGCTGACTTCTTCAACGTCAGTCGCGATGGAGTCGCCGAACATGCTGTCGACAAGCGAATTCATGTTTGAAGCATTTGTTGCAAGGTACTCGGACCACTTGCCACCACGCTCAACGACATCAACGCGACGAAGGAAAGATGGAATTACTTTGCGTAGTTCCGTGAGCATCATGTCGGCGTAGACGCGAGCCTCAGGTAGCGGGTGTGCACGCATACGCAAAAGGAGTGATTCGAAGGCCTGTCCACTCCCGTAAATTCCAACATTTGAGAGCGCTGACGCCGGAAGCATTCCGCGAACTGCGTCAAGAGCCTTCGCCCGTGTTGCCTGGCGATATACAAAATCACTATCGCCTTCAACCTTGGGAACTGTCGTACGGATGTGCTGTGTGACGATTTCGGCGAGCGAACTATACGAATCAAACATCCGGTCCATGTCGCCGACGTAACGAGTGCCGAACTTGCCTTCAAGGAGGTCTGGGTCTCGGTAATAGCGGTACCGTCCACCAAGACGATCGTCATAGGCGATGTAGCGAGTTGACTGCTCGAGGTAGCTCATCAAGCGGCCCCACTCGAGAATCTTGGTCAAGATATTTGATGCCTGCTCACAGGCAAGGTGAACGCCGCCCAATTGAGCAACTGAATCGTCGCCGTACTCGACAAAAACCTTCTCGTATAGAGATTCAGCACGGTCAACGCCGACTGTTGCATCAACAGCCTGATCACCCTTGATCTCGAGGTCATTGACAAACTCATCAAGAAATAGCCGACGAAGACTTCGTGGGCTACGGCTGTACCGTGCGAAAAGCGCGCCCTTCACTACCTCAGGAAGATTGACAAGCGCAAAAACTGGCTGATCAAGGTTCGTAAAATACCGACGCAGGATGTCGGATTCAGTATCAGTAAATTCCTCAGGAACGTAGACCGTCACGGTTTTTTAGCCTAGGAGGCAGGCAGGGTCACCTTGGGGATACCGACTAAAGCACATCCCTGCTGGGATTTGTGCGGGCAAACTCTTCAGAAATCGCCGATTGTTGTTCCGGGGAGGTCCAGTAATCGATTGCTGTCATCGCCATCGCTTTGGCCCCATCAATGACTGCCTGGTCCGCTTGCGTTGAACGCGAAGCTTTTTCAAAAGCAGTTGTGTGAATCGCTGTGCCAGCCGGAGCAGATGAAATCATCGGATGGATGGATGGAACTAGATGACTGATGTTGCCCATGTCTGTACTTCCGACGACGCGACGACCATTGCTGCCTGGGGTAACCACGGTGCGACCAAGGGTTGCGGCATTGTTGATGTACATGGCGGACATGTTGCTGTTCGTCACCATGTCGGCGTAGGGATTCGGGTCCCATTGATGCTGAACAGAACAACCACAAGCATGCGCGCCCGCTTCCAAGGCAGAAAGAACACGGGGCTTTAAATCTTGCAAAGACGACATTGTGTCGGAACGCACGTACCACTCTGTCGCAGCGTCGTGAGGAACGATGTTTGGCTTACTGCCACCTCGAACGAAGATGCCGTGGACTCTTTCTGAAGGCAGGATGTGTTGCCGCAGGGCCGCAACCGCCATATATCCGAGGACTGCTGCATCAAGCGCGTTCTTGCCCTTCTCTGGAGCTGCAGCGGCGTGTGCGGCTTCTCCACCGTATTCAACTAGCAATTGTTGAAGGGCAATGGCATCAATGGTCGTGAGGTCGGCATCTGCGGAATGAACCATCATGGCAATGTCAACACCTTCAAGTGCTCCATTGCGTGCCATAACGAGTTTTCCGCCACCGCCCTCCTCTGCTGGAGTTCCGAGAAAACGAAGACGCCCACCAGCGTCATTGGCAACAACAGACAACGCGATCGCTGCACCTAATCCGGCTGTTCCAATGATGTTGTGCCCACATCCGTGTCCGATAACAGGCAATGCGTCGTACTCACTCATGATGCAAACCGTGGGGCCAGAGCCGACATCTCCAACGAAGCCGGTTTCACATCCGTATGCATCTCTGTCAGTGGTTAAACCGTGCTTATTGGCTAGTCGAACCAGTAACTCCGATGCAATGAACTCTTCGTAGTTGAGTTCGGGGTTCTCGTGAATGGTGTGGCTTGCATCAACCAATTCTTGAGCAATGTCATCAATCGCTGAGCACGCTCGACTTTTCAAAAGCTGTACGTCGAGCACCACTACGACCCTTCATGACGAAGAACAATCTTTCCGAGTTGTTCCCCTCTTTCGAGTTTTGCAAGCGCTACCTCGTAATCAGCTAATGAATGAACTGAGTCAATAGCAATCGGCAGCCCTTGTTGCACAAGTTCGAGAAGCTGATCAAACTCTTCGTAACTTCCCATTGTTGATCCGATGATTTCGTATTGCTTAAAGAAAAGACGAGGAAGATTGATTTCAACCTTTGGACCAGACGTTCCACCACACACAACCATTCGACCACCTGGTGCAAGAGACCGCATCGACTTGTCCCAGGTTGCTGGACCAACGCTCTCAATCACGACGTCTGCTTCAACATCCCACCGATCGGCAGAAGTATCGATGACCTGGTCGGCACCCATAATGCTGGCCTGTGATCGCTTTGCTTCATCTCGGCTCGTCGCTATGACTGTCGCACCCATCCATTTTGCAATAGACAGAGCAGCGCTGGATACGCCAGAGCCAACACCGACGATGAGAGCAGTTTCACCTGCACGCAGTCGAGCACGATTCAACATGCGTAATGCGGTGAGGTATGCGAGAGGAAATGCAGCGCACTCTTCCCAGGAACGATTGGATGGCCGAAGTCGAACATTACGAGCTGGCGCAATCGCGAAAGTGCCGTGACCGCCTTTGCAATGTTCTCCCCAAATCATGAAGCCAGGTCCCATTGGTGAATTGTTTCCATAGCGAATGATTTCATCGACGGGAGACACGCCAGGGTTAACGACCACTTCATCACCAACAGAAAGGTTGGTGACAGCAGAACCAACTGCATCTATGACTCCGGCAGTGTCGCAACCAGGAATGTGCGGCAAAGGTGGTTTCGGCATTCCACGTGTGACCCACAAGTCCATGTGATTGAGTGCGCTTGTCACAACTTTTATGCGAACTTCATCAGCTGCAGGAGTGGGATCAGGGAGCGAACCCCAGACATAGTGGCCGGGCGATTCATTGAGGATCCATGCTTCCATGGTGTAACCGTAGGTGACTAGACGACGACTTGCCAATAATCAGGAGTGATCGTTACGAATAACTCTGACCAGTTTGTGATGACATTTCCGTCGATCGAGAGCTTCTCTCCCCTAGTGACCTTCCTCGAATCAAACGAATCGATCTGTCGGACAGAAATTTGTGGATGAGGCAGATGAGTTCCGGTCACTGCCTTGTTTCGAGCAATCAGTCGATGACGAAATGTCATCGATGCATCAATAGTCATGACATCCATGCGACCATCATTTGGATGGGCTCGGGGTGTCAGATTTCGACCGTTGACTATTCCGCCATTCGTGACACAAACGTATCTTCCTCTACCCATCGGTGACAGAAATGAACCAATCTCTACTCGTGATGCAGCGGTGAATTGATGCTCAGAGCCATCTGACTTCAGTACGCGAACCTGCAGTGCATCAATGAATAACAGTGTGCATTCAGATTCATCCTGCACTGGACGTGGGGAGCCGAGAGTTCTATGGATATCGCCACCGACCAAAGAGACAAAGTCAGAGCGACTGCACTGAGAGAGACTTGTGTCGCTCTCTGCCTGTCGGATTGAATCCGGCATCGGAATCCTCTGACCCCAACCTTCTCCCTTTCGAATGGTCATCCCCCAGAGCCACCCTGTGCCGCCGCGACAACACCGCGGTTAATGCTTCGTGCGGCGTCCTCTGCTGTGGAGCGCAAGACATCATTGTGCGTCGTTGTTGCAATCTGTCTGAGTAAATCAATGAGTTGACGCATGCAGCGAACGAAGTCGCCCGGAGTGAGGTCTGGATCAAGAATCTTCGACAATGGCTTTCCTGAGGCCCAGCCAGCGGTTTCGTGTGCCAGACCGCCATTCGGTGCTCGGTGCAAGTGCATTCCGCGTTGGCGTTGCGCTTCTTGCAGACCTTCACTGATTTTTTCAATTCGTTTGAAGCGTTGCCGCACAAGGTCAGAGGGCCATCGAGTTGGTCCTCCATTGTCCCCGCCTCGCGGTTCGTAAATCAGTGTTGAAAGAACCGCAACCAAATCATTCACTGAGAGATTGTCAAGAACGCCGCGATTCATGACCTCGACAACGAGAAGATCTGATTCATGGAAAATTCCAGCGAGTGTTTGACCCTTTTCAGTTAGAGACCATTCTTGGATGTAGTCCAAATCTTCCAGTAGTTCGACCACGTCCATGAATCGAGCACCAACAGACCCGGCACGATGGCGAGTACTTGATTCCATCTGTTCGATTTCTTTGCGTAAGCGCCGTATGTTCTTCGATGAAACAGGAGAATCCGTTACGCGTGTGCCGTCGTTTTCTTCGATGGCTCTCCCGACTGTCTCATCAATGCGAGCCTTCACCAATCGTGCAGCTGATTCCTTGATGAATTCAGTGCGTGCGGGCTCAAAGGGAACAGGAAGATCAACTTGACCGGCGCGAGCTGGAAGAGAACGAAGATCCTTCGCCATCACATCAATGATTTTACGAGTCGGCGTGACAACAGTGAGTCGAATGCCGGAGCGACGTGCTGCTGTTGCCAGAACGAGTCCACGACCACGAATATTTGATGCATCAAACATCACAATGTCACCTGGACGGAGTCCACGGAGAGCTATCTCTACTTCAACATTCGAAGCAAGAATCTCACGATCATTGTCATTCAGGTCTTCATTACTCAGTTCATTGTGTGCTTTTTCCAGCAAAAACAATTCCCTACGACGCTTTTCTAGGGTGGCTTCTGATGTCACGACATCTCTGTCGGCCTGAAACTGCGCAAAGGACAGGTTCAGGATGTGATGTGCCCCATCTGTGGAGTGTCGTCTCACCATATTCACTGCCATGTTGAAAGTGGGCCGGAATGCAGATGAGAGTCGGAAGCTGCGGCTGAGAGCGAGTCCGACAACCTGATCGAAATTTACGAATGGATTCCACAAAGAAATCGCATGTCCGATGTCGTCGAGTCCTCGGCGACCTGCACGTCCAGTTAACTGCGTGAACTCTGATGCACGAAGCAGTTGATGATGCTCGCCGGTGTATTTGGTCAGTTTCTCAATGACAACTGCACGCGCGGGCATGTTGATGCCTACAGCAAGAGTCTCAGTAGCAAAAACAACCTTCACTAACCCTTTGACGAAGCATTCCTCAACAGCTTCCTTGAACATGGGAATCATCCCAGCGTGGTGACAGGAAATCCCTGTACCTATGTCATCCAAAAAGTAGTGATATTCGAGAGCGGTTCTGTCGTCTTCTGTCAAAGTCTCACAATGACGTTCAACAATCTCTCGAATCTGGTTTTCCTCTTCCGCTGACGTCAAGACCATTCCGGCTCGCATGCATGATGTGACTGCGTCTTCACACTGAGCACGACTAAATATGAAGACAATTGCAGGAAGCATGTTGTTGTCTTCGAGAAGTTCAATTATCTCTGGGCGCGTCGGAGGAGTAAATCGGCGCACCTTCTTTTGATGTCCACCACCTCGCTGTGGTCCAGGTCTGCCTCCAGCGAGCAATCGCTGAACATGCGCATTGGGTTCCCCATTGATCACCGTGTGGTACATCTCGGTTCGACCAGAAGCGTTGTTGTGGAGAGCAAAGTGATTCGTTAGTTCAATTGGGCGAGTGGTCTCTACAACCACATCTGTGCGGCCACGCACTGTTGACAGCCACTCCCCTACTTCATCAGCATTCGACACCGTGGCTGACAAACACACCAGTTGAACTTCTGGGTCTAACTGGATGATGACTTCTTCCCATACTGGACCGCGATAGGCATCTTGCAAATAATGAACTTCATCGAGAATGACAACACCGAGATTGTCTAGCCGTGATGAAGACGCATAGATCATGTTGCGGAGAACTTCAGTTGTCATTACAACGACAGGAGCCTCTGCATTGATGGCATTGTCCCCTGTGACTAGCCCAACGTTGTGAGCGCCATACAACTCTCCTAAGTCCCGAAACTTCTGATTGGAGAGAGCTTTGATGGGCGTTGTGTAGAAGGCCCGTAAACCAGCGGCTCTTGCTCGTGCAATTCCATATTCAGCGATCAAGGTCTTTCCGGATCCGGTAGGCGCGGCAACAAGAACAGAAGCATCAGCATCGATTGAGTCCATCGCCTTCACTTGAAAAGTGTCGGGCTGATATGTCAATCGTGAGAGGAATTCGCTTCGTACATTCATCACAACGCGGCCGATACTCGACGTCGCGTGAGGAGCCAGCCCACAAGGACTGCAATCAAATAGAGCACGGTAAGAGGTAGCGCTAGAGCCAACATGCTGAACGGATCGCCAGAAGGTGTAATAACAGCCGCAGCAATGAAGATTCCCATGATTGCAAAGCGCCATTGTTTGATCAATGTTTTTGGTCGAACGGCTCCAGCAAGCTGCAGGAAGACGATGAGCACGGGGCTTAAGAACCCGACGCCGAATGCAAGCATCATCAGCACAACAAGCGAGACATATTTTGTGATTTGGTAGCTCTGTGTGATGTCAGTACCTGACCACGTGATGAGGAATTCCAGTGCTCTATCAAGTGTCCAATAGGCCAACGAGCAGCCAGCAATGAAAAGCACAATTGAGGAAGCAATGAACGGTCCTGCGTATTGCTTTTCTTTCTTAGAGAGCGCTGGAACGATGAATCTCCAGATTTGCCACAGGAGTACAGGTAAAGCGAGCACAAGACCGCCGTAAGCACAGATACGCATACGGGCCGAAAAGCCATCAAGGGGTCCCAGTGCAAACAGGGATCCATCGCACTTGAATTCTGGTCGCTCGTTGCAAAGATCGCGATATGGCTTTGTGAGAAAGTTTTTGACCGGGTCATACAGGGCAAGAATCACGATGGTGCCAACAACGACTGAGAGCAAACTTCGAACAATGCGCTGACGCAGTTCTCGCAGATGTTCCATGAGAGGCATCACGGTCTCGGGTGGAGCAGCTTTCTTAACCATCGGACTTCTCAGTGTTTTCTGTAGTCACATCATCGACTTGCTCTGGTGTCGGCGCCGCAGATTGCTCGGCACGCATGGGCGGTGATGGTTCTGGGTCAACTTCACCGAAACCGGCTCGAATACTGTCGGCGGTAGATCGAAGATCTTTGAGAGGCTCATCGAAGGTGCCACGAAGTTCCTTCTCGAGGTCTTGCGTGGTTCTTCTGATATCTCCATACAACTTGCCAACTTGACGAATGACGCCAGGGAGTCGTTCAGGGCCTAGGACGACAAGTCCCGCAAGGAGCAGGAAAACAATCTCGCTGCCACTGAAGTTGAACACCCTGTCATTGTAGAACCGCCCATCTAGTCTTCATGCGTGCAACAACGTCTGCCTTCCCTTGTTGATGAGCCCATTGCGTTTGCCCACCGCGGTGCTCGCGCACATGCCCCGGAGAACACTATTGAGGCATTCCAGTTGGGTCTGAAGCTGGGCGCCAATGGGCTTGAAAGCGATGTCTGGATTACGGCCGATGGTGAAGTGGTTCTTGATCATGATGGTGTGGTCAGACTTCGTGCTCGCAAGAGGCCGATCTCAGAGGTGCAACGTTCATCGCTCCCCAGCCATATCCCGTCTGTTGGTGAGTTCTTTGACGCATGTGGAACAGATTTTCAATTCAGCGTTGACATCAAAGATGAAAAAGCAACTGATGGATTGGTGTCCGTCGCTCGTGAGTGCGGATTCGATCTCAGTCGGCTCTACGTATGTCATTGGAAGAGTGCGGAATGTTTTGCAATCCGAAAGCGTCATCCCGATATCAAGGTCGTTGATTCAACTCGACTTCAACGTTTGAAGGATGGCCCGGAAATGCGTGCTGCCTTACTGGCAAACAATGGCATTGATGTTCTCAACATGCACATCAGCGATTGGAATGGCGGACTGGTGACGCTTCTCCATCGCTTCAATGTTCAAGCATTCGGTTGGGATGCTCAATTCCCGACGGCACTGAACAACGGTCTACTGATGGGGTTAGACGGAATCTATAGCGATCACGTTGATCGCATGGTTGAGTCATATGACCTAGTGCTTGGTCACGTACCCAGGTTGTGACTACAAAGTTGCAATGCGACCAAATGGCCAGACAATTGCAAATGCGCGACCTACAACCAAGTGATTGGGAATCGTTCCAAAGCTACGGCTATCAAAAGATTCAGGTCGGTTATCTCCCATGACGAAGATTTGATCTTTCGGCACGGTGATTGGCTTCATGTCGACAACACGGCAACGCTCAACAGCATTGGGGAACGCAAGAACAGTTTCATCGAGGTAGGGCTCCTGAATTTCCTTGGCGTTGACAAGGACTTTGCAATTCTTGATTTCAACAGTGTCACCCTCAATGCCGATGACCCGCTTGATCAAGTCATCATGGGCGATGACGCCACCACTTGTAGTGATTCGGTCAAAAACAACAACGTCACTGCGTCGAATATCGTGCAATCGATAGGAAAGTTTGTTCACCAGTACTCGATTGTTCTCAAACAGGGTTGATTCCATCGAAGGGCCACTGATGAAGAACTGTTGTAGGACATAGACCCGGACAAGGAGAGCCGCCCCGAGGGCAATGACAACCACGAGAATCCAGTCACGAAGAACCCGACCAGGGCTATGACCTGGTTCTTTGTCGGACAAAATGTCCAAGGCTTTTGGGCTCAACTCTTCCATGAGGCATCAAACCTAGTTGCAAAGCACTCATACGAGACGATGTGTCAGGTGATACAACCGTCCTCTTCGGTGAAGTCGTGCCGATGGGGGCCTGCGTGTATTGTGGGAGTACCCCAAACGGGGCAAGCCATAGGAGCCATTAGGCGACTTGACGAAGGGACTTCCCAAATGAAGGTATGGATCGACCAAGACCTGTGCACCGGTGACGGACTCTGTGAAGAGATCGCTCCAGACGTTTTCACACTCCTTGACGACGGCCTCGCTTATGTGAAGGAAGGCGACACTGTGTACGCCACCGCCAAGGGCAATGCTCAAGGTGCTGATGGTCTTGCAAACTTCCCCGACAGCCGCATGGATGCAGTTGTTGAATCCGCCGAGGAATGCCCCGGCGAGTGCATCTTCATCGAAGTCTGATGATTACGCGCCTACGAAGCGCGCAACTGTAAGAAACGCCGTGTGAGCAACCATTCGATGGTCTGGTCGTACAGCCATGCCTTCAATGTGCCATGTGCGATGGAGAACTTCGAGTGTTCGTTGGTCCACCCAGCCTTTACCCATTGACTCTCGTACTTGTACCGCTTGTGTAATGGACGGTGTGTAGGCCACCATGAGACCACCAGGTACCAGAATTTTTTCAGCCGTTGCTGTGACACGCCATGGCTCAGGAAGGTCGAGCATCACTCTGTCGAACTCACCTTCCGGGCAATCTTCATAACTGTCACCGAGGCTGACGTCGTAACGGCTTAGCGCTTCCTCGCCGAGGAATGACCTGACGTTGTTGACTGCACGATTCAGAAAGTCCTCTCGCAATTCCAGACCGGTGATGTGGGCGCCCCATCGCAACATGGTCATTGAGAGCGCACCAGATCCGATCCCTGTTTCAAAGACGCGAGCTCCGGGATGAATATCACCCAACATGCACATCGGTGCGAGATCCTTGGGGTAAATCACTTGTGCGCCACGAGGCATCTCAATAACGAAATCCTCCAACGTAGGACGCAGCACGATGTACTTCGCTCCCTTTGTTGTTTCTACGACTATTCCTGGCTTCTGTCCGATGATGCTGGTGTGTGGAACAAAGCCGGAATGGCTGTGGAACTCCCCTTCAACATTCAACGTGACGAGGTATCGGCGCTTTTTTGAGTCGATGAAGAGCGCCTTTTCACCGTCGAGAAATACAGCACTCATTGTGGAGCGCCTCCGTTCTTTTGAACACTGATAAAGAGGGATTCTCCGCGCTTGAGTGCGACACGTGAAGCCTTGTTGTTGAGTCTGCGATTTATCCATCGAAGGACCGTTAGGAGAATCAAGAGACGACGAAGCCAAAGACGCTTTGCGGACTGACTACTAAGAATCTTTCGCGCACCCCAGGAAAAGAGGGTGAACATGAATTAGAACCTACGAAATTCAACACGGGAGCCGCGCTTGCGTCCCCCGCGACGACCGAATAGGTACGCCAACAGAACGACAACAGCAGCAATGGCGCCACCAACAGCTACGAGAGACTGCTTTTTGTCAGCAGCCCTCCCTTGGATATCTGTTTGTAGCGCTCGAAACTTGGTTTCTAAATCTTCGCGAGACACATGTGGAGTATCAGACATGGTTATTCCCCTTTCGCCAGGCTTCGCTGAGATATGCGGCTAAATGAAAGCCATACCAAGAGCGAGACAATGATCAATGTGAAGAAATAGTGGAGAAAAGACCAAGAACCATCAAGGGTTGATCCCCCAAGATCCTGACTCAGACGAAGCACGCCCATTGCTAGAAAAACCATCGCCAACCCAAGAGATGTTGCAGCTGCAGTGCCGACCGCAACCCAACGAGCAGCACCCTTCAGGGGTCCCAAGGTCTCTTGCCGCGCGTAGGCCTTCACGGAATCGACGAGGTCTGTGACCTGGTCGGTCGGCGTCAGACGCTTGCGGAACGGAGGAGGCTTCACCATGGACAAATCATCCTACGGGACTTGCCTCAAGTTATCCACAGGTACTTTACGGTGCTAGTTGGTCCGCACGGGGTGTGGGTTTTGCCTTATTCAGTGCCTCACCTAGTGCATTCCACAGAGGCCGGTATGCCGTTCTGTTGTCGATTCCCGAGGCGTTCATGATGAATGCGAATACGACTGGTTGGCCGCCTTCGACTGGTAGATAACCAACAAGAGACTTAACCCCTGACAGCGTTCCGGTCTTTCCAAGCAGGCGACCATTCATAGGTGAATCTTCAAACGCATTAATCAAAGTTCCAGAAGTGCCTGCAATGGCAAGCAACGGTGCTAATTCCGCGGCCTGAGAGTTCAGCAATGTCATAAATGATTGGCACGAAGCTTTGTTTGAACTTGAAAGACCTGACCCATCGAGCAATGTTGGTACCGGAGTGATTTTCTTGTCAGCAAAGAATTTGGTGACAACTTCGAGACCAGCGGCCGTAGAACCTAATTTCTTCTGGTTGTAGCCGATCTCTTTGAGAACCAGTTCTGCTGTGTTGTTGTCGCTGTTGACAAGCATCTCTCTCAGGAGCAGCGGGAGTGGAGACGAAGAAATTGTTGTAACAGCAGTTGCAGCACTTGGAACGGATGGATCATGGCGAACGGCACCAGACACGGTGATTCCACGTGCGAGCAACATTGATCTCAGCTCACTTGCTGCCGCCACAGCGGGGTCATCAGGCTTGATTGGTTCACCAATAACGACGCCATCGTTCATCATGAGTGCACCAAGTGGTCCCGATTCGGTGAAATGAAACTCAGATGGCCATACATCAACAAATCGCTTCTCGTCATAGCGCGAGTCAATACCGACGATTGAGCCAGTAATAGTGCGAATACCTGTTGCAACAATCTGATCGGCCAATGTTTCAAGTGACGTTCCATTGAAGGTCTTGTACTTTTCCGTCGCAACGTATTCGTTACGAACAATGACAGGGTCCCCGCCTCCGACAATGAACAGATCAGTTACAACGCCGGGTTGATCTGTTTTTGTTGCCAGGATTTCTGTCTTATACGTGAAGCTTGGCCCCAGAACTTCGAGCGCAGTCGCTGCTGTCAGGACCTTCACGGCAGAAGCAGGCACCAGTAATTTGTCGCCTCGAACATTTGAGAGTGACTGACCAAGCCATTCGACAGTGAGGCAACCATCAGAAGGGACTCGACTCTGCATATTCGCCAATGAGCGACGCAGGCCTCCCAGTCGTGTGTCATTCGACAAAGTATTTGGGGTGCGACGTGCCGACAATACGACGGTTTTTGGAGGTTGCGAGATAGAGCCACTCTCTAGAGGCGTCACTCGTGCGGCGAATGACGACGACACGAAATAGCTTGACGCGAGAATGACTCCGCCAAGAACTCCCACACCAAGAACAACCTTGAGTGGGTCCTTGGCGCGACGGCCAGTGCGTAATGGTGAGCTGTTAACGGGCAACTCCAGTGTGCACTGCGTATCGGTAGAGATGACCTAGTGCCGTCACTGCCCTGTTGCCACTTGCGTAACAGAGTCGACCTGACTCGCGAACGGCAACGACTCCGGCATTGTCTGGATCAGCAACTGCTAGTTCTGTTGCGACAAGAATTGGCTTTCCAGTACGAACTGACAATTCATGTGCAGCTTGAGCGAATCTGGCGTCTTGGCGTTCGTGGTATTCGACAATCCGCTCGAGGCCGTGGTCTGGATGAAAGCGACCCTCACGCATCAGTCGTGCTTGGTTCGCTTGGATACCAAGACCGAGATAGATCACTGCATCAACCTCTGGATGTGACGCGATCATCTCCATCACTTCCGGAATCGTGTCACGGGTCTCTCCCCCGGCACAGTCGACAGGATTATTGCGACTCCACCGTGGAGGCAGTTTTGTGTCGATCTGCTTTTGAAGATCTTCTGGAAGTTCCATTAATTCCAAAGAACCGTCTCTCGCGATTGCATCACTTGTGACGACACCCCATCCGCCAGCAGTCGTCAAGATGATCACCTTGGGACCCTTCGGCAATGGTTGGGTTGCGAAAGTGGCTGCGGCCTCGAACGCTTCCTCGACAGTTGCCGCTCGAGAGATTCCTCCGGCACGACATGCCCCATCGAAAATTGAATCATTTGCGGCAAGAGCACCGGTATGGCTTGCAGCAGCGCGCGCACCATTCTCTGTTGCGCCTCCCTTTACCAAAACAACAGGCTTGTTCTTGGCAGCAGCCGAAAGACGTTTCATCAATCCAGCACCATCGCTGA
>ERZ1022756.312-NODE-312-length-15496-cov-5.980895_pt1 | contig 15496 bp, 13 predicted proteins | sample MGYA00520902_ERZ1022756 | MGnify/ENA primary metagenome ERZ1022756 (study PRJEB33162, sample SAMN09537601) | freshwater metagenome | isolation source: freshwater | place: Canada:Alberta | collected 2017-07 | study: EMG produced TPA metagenomics assembly of the...
GTCAGATGTGTATAAGAGACAGCCCGCGAGGCCCTCAGTCAAATCTGCCCCCGGGCGGCTGTAGTTTTCAAAGTTTGATCTCTGTTGATCAAGAAACTGGTCGAAACGTAAAATTGAGTTCAAGTGAAATACCAAAGTAAATCCAACGGCAGTCAATAGGAACGTTAGAAACGACCAGACCAATTCTAGTTTTCTTAAGTTATACGAGTTAAGGCGCTTGTAACGCATCGCGAAAGATAGAATAATCATTATTCCTAAAATTGCCGAATGGTACTTCACCGAGAAAACCATGGCCGACGATATTCCCAACATGAAAGCTGTCAAGTAAGGTTTATCGGCGATTATTAGTCGGGCAGAAAACATAGCCACGAGAGCTGCAAAGAAGAAGATAAAGTGATCAGGGTACCAGATTCTACTCACAGCCGAAAGAAAGCTCGAAAAAACATACAGCGCCACACCAATTAGACCCAAATACCTTAGACCGGTTAGGTACTTGATGAACAACGCAAGGGGGATTACAGATAAAGTACCAAGCCCAAAAGGTAGAACAAGTCTTCCCACTAATAGAACTTGAGAATCAGAGAGCGGAACAAATAGCTCTATCAATCGAGTCACTATCCAGACAGGATAGACATTCATGGGGCCAGACAAAAACATCCCGGAGGAAAAACTACCAGTTCTAAGCATTGTTATTACATCCGGATAAAAAAGCCACTCTTCATCACAGAACATGAATGGGCTTTGGTCTTGCCAAATTGCAGGTAAGCGAGTCAACGCGCTAAAAATTGCAGCAACGAGAAGGCCCCAGATGAAGAATGACCTTGATACGTCACGCTTCGGTGAATCATTATTGCGGCCCATAACGTTCACCCAGAAATCACCTACTTTAGGAATTTCAAATCACCCGATACGAAAAAGCCGCGAAGAGGGAAGATGGGCGACTCGAAATCAAAACAACTCACCAATCTCTAATTGTATGACCCCACGACCCAGTCCCTGGTTAATCCGATGCACAAACGGATGAATCAACCCTCTTCATTGGTATCTACGCGATTTCTCCTATTTTCCTCGACCAAACGGGCCGAACTCGCAGGTGGTTTCGACTTAGTCCAAGTAAAATTTGACTTGAGACTCGATAATTTTCTCATTCTTTATGTTCGACTGTTTTCTCAGAGTTACCGCTATGTTCCTTGAAAATGAGGCTTGGGAATTGTTGCGAGTGCGCTAAGGCAATAAATAATCCGCTTAACCAGATTTTTAATGAATTAAACTATAGTCTAAACAAATTATTCACTATAACTGGTGACAGTTAGTCGCCTAAATTGGAGTAACCAAGGAAGGGAAAGTTGCAGATAGTCATTCCCATGTCTGGATTCGGGGATAGGTTTCGCAGAGCCGGGTTCGAAATCCCCAAACCTCTTATTGTCGTGGAAGAAAAACCCATAATTCATCATGTGGTAGATCTCTTTCCCGGAGATCACGATTTCATATTTATTTGTAATGAAGATCACCTGGCTAACCCCGAATTCCGAATGAAGGAGATTTTAGAGGAGACAGGAGTGAGACACAGAATTGCCGCAATAGCACCGCACAAACTTGGACCGGTGCATGCGATTCTGGCAGTTAGAGACCTACTTGACCCTAGTTCACAGACAATAGTGAACTACGCTGATTTCACCTGTTTATGGAATTTCATGGATTTCTCGGATTATGTCGCTGACACCAACGTGCATGGTGCCGTGCCGGCCTACAGGGGGTTTCATCCCCACAGCGGGGGAACGACCAACTACGCTTACATTCGCGAGAGTAATTACTGTCTGGAGGAAATTAGAGAGAAACAGCCGTTTACCTCAGACAAAACCCAAGAATTTGCTTCTACGGGAACTTACTACTTTGACAGTGCTGAAACGATGCTGCATTATCTCGATCGCCAGATGGCAGAAGACATAAATATCGAAGGAGAGTTTTATGTGAGCTCGGCTTTCGAATTGATGGCTAAAGACAATAAAAATGTACTTGTTTATGAAATAAGACACTTCATGCAATGGGGAACACCCCAGGACTTGGCAGAATATGAATTTTGGAGCAAAAAATTTAGACACCTAACTAGTTTTCAGACCCCCGGCCTTCCGATAGGCAAATTACAAGCAACACTTCTTTTAGCCAGTGGACTTGGAAGCCGATTTTTTTCTAAGGGATACCAAACCCCCAAACCATTACTCAGGATTGGTGGACAAACAATTTTGGAGCAAGTTCGCAAAGTGAGTGACAAAGCGGACTTGTGCCTTGTTTCCAGCCTGGTAACTTCGGACATAGGTGATTTCGTTTCATCCAATGCAATTGGTGAAAGTGTTTCATTTTCTGAAACATCCGAAGGTCAGGCTGATTCGACACGTTTACTAGTGGATCATCTTCCTGGTCAATATCAAGGGCCATTCACTGTGCTGCCAACAGACACTCTTTTTGCCAATGAACGCCACAAATGGCCTGAATATCTAGTGGACCCCGGCAAGGATACTCTGACCGTATGGGCCTATTTACCCAACTATTTCAACCAAGGCAACCCGGAGAGTTTTGGATGGATTGGTGAAATCGGCGATGGGGTCTGGTCGGCTGTCAAGACCACCCCACCGAACGGCGAACAGTGGGTAATCTCAGGCGCATTCACGTTTTCTTCGATAAAGCTTTTCAAAGAACTCCATCAGAGTCTTCACGAATTTGGACCGCTTGTTAACGGCGAAAGATACTTGGACAGTATGGTTCAATTGGCGATTGAAGCCGGAGTGCAAGTTAAGATTTTTATCCCCTCTTTTACCGTCTCCTTAGGAACGCCATATGAGTTTGAGACATTTCGCTACTGGCAAGCGTGTTTCGACCAGTGGGAGTCCCACCCTTACGCTTTGGAAAAAGACATATTTGTTCAACCGGATAAAGTAGAGTCAGCGCGACATGAATTGAGGAAAACTCTTCACCAACCCAATGAGTGGAGTCTCGTTGAGAGACATTAACATCCACGATGGCGCTCTAGTAAGTTTAGTAATTCCCTGTTATAACGAAGAAGGCAATGTTGAGAAATTGTTGGCCAAAACCTCACTCCTTATGAGAATGGAACCACGTTTCGAGGTTATTTTCGTTAACAACGGCTCTACCGACTCAACAGGAGCGTTACTCGAGGAGTTGACCCAGAATCTACCTGGGACACGTGTAGTTAACTTAGATCGAAATAGTGGTTATGGTAACGGAATAAAGAAAGGCTTAGAACTCTCAACAGGGAGGATTGTTGGATGGACTCACGCAGACCTTCAAACAAATCCACTTGACGCACTACGGGGACTCCAAGCAGCAGGAGATACATTAGAGAACATTTTCATTAAGGGTTTGCGAAAAAAACGTCCACTAGTTGACACTGCTTTCACTCATGGTATGAGCATTCTTGAGTCCCTCTTGTTTAGGACAAACCTAAGAGACATCAACGCTCAACCGACTCTCTTTAGCAGAGACCTATTGAATACTGTTTTGGAAGGCCCAAATGATTTCAGCCTAGATTTATACTCAATGGTCATAGCGTCCGATGCCGGGTACAAGCAAATTAGGTTCCCAGTAGATTTTGGCCCAAGATTTCATGGCTCTTCAAAATGGAACACATCCACTCTTGCTCGACTCCGGTTCATCAAGAGGACTCTTCGTTTTAGCCTCGCCTTGGCCAAAAAAAGGTGGACCGCATGCTCATAATCCAGCACAGGGTAAACTGTATTGATTTGCTAAAGAAGACCCCCAAGGACCTCGGCGTTGAGATAGACATAAGGTCAAGTCAGAATGAGCTCTACTTGTCACACGACCCATTTACAACAGGTGCTTCAATGGCTGAGTTTCTTGATCACTTCAAACATTCATTTATTGTTCTCAATGTGAAAGAAGAAGGATTAGAGGATCGATGCGTTGAACTTCTTAGAAGTAAAGGAATCGAAAATTACTTTTTTCTAGATCAGTCAATGCCATTTCTAATCAAAAGAGGACTAAAGGGTCTAAGGGACGGAGCATGTCGAGTATCAGAGTACGAGTCAGTAAATACAGTAGATAATATTTCACCATTTTGTGACTGGGTTTGGGTTGACTCGTTCAATTCAGAAGTTGTGGCTGTCGAAACCCTGAGACACCTAAGGGCTCTAGGACTCAAGATTTGCTTAGTCTCTCCCGAGCTTCACGGGATGCATCGCCAGGAGGAAATTCAGAGTCTAGTTTCCCTGACTCAAGGATTGAATTTCCAGATTGAAGCAGTTTGTACAAAGTTTCCAGAGGCATGGGCTCAGTGTTGAATAAATTCTCAACAGCAATCAAAGGACCCCTACTCTTATTCTTGGTCCTTTGGATAGTTTCACGAGGTCTACTGATTGGATTTTTTGGGTCGACACCGACTTCTCTTTTTGAGAAACTATACGGACCTTTCATAGCAAGCTTCATTGGTTCGCCAAGCATTGACCCTTGGACGGACTGGCTGGATTCATCTGGCGCGCCAGAGGCTTTTCCCTACGGCTGGCCGATGCTTCTGATATTCACAGCCGGACAAGCCATCGGGGGCCTACTTGGAAGCGCTTGGGCAGGATTCCTAACATGCCTTTTGCTCTGCGATTTGGCTGCATTTCTTCTCTTAATCACGAGCCAAGGTGCTAGACAAGAGGGTTTTTCTTTTATTTTGGCAGCGTACCTCACTTCACCTTTGCTCGCGCTCTCCATGCTCATCGAGGGATCAACGGATTTTGTCCCAATGGCCCTTGTTGCTACTGCCTTTGCCTCCCTAGTAGCGAAAAAGCCCGGCTGGGCTGGGATAATGCTTGGACTAGCTGTGGGTTCTAAGCTCATACTTGCAGTTTCCATTGTCGGTGCTCTGCTGTTTCTAATCAGGTCGCGAAGCTCAAAAATTGAGGCTCTCAAGTTTGTAACTTCGATAAGCACCACGATTGCGATCTCTGCATCTCCCTTGTTTTACTCCCCAGGTTTTAGGGAGTCAGTGACTTCTTCAGATGACGCCACTGGCCCCTTGAGTTGGGGAATCCCATCAGCATCCGGCTCCCTACTCCTTCTCCCCTTAGTGGTGTTTGCGGTCTGGTACGCTGTTTATCAATTAAGGCGCATGAACTCAAGCCTTCTGGCCTTAGCACTTGCCACCCCCATGCTATTAACAGCCTCGCTTCCAGGAGCTCCTATTGGCTGGTCACTGTGGGCACTACCACCTATGATTTATCTAGCAGCCCCTCTAGCTCGGAGATTTAAAGCGTTAGCATTCCTAACCTTAAACTATTCATCCATTTCATACGCCGTTTCCCTCGTTGCCTCAAAATACGAGTACCCTATTTCTGACCTACAGAACGGTCTGTTATCCACTGGTAACTTGGCAATTTCAGTGGTCACAACCGTTTTGTTTTGGCGTGAACACTATACACGCAGCGATTTCGTCCGACTCCGTTCGAGGCCAGCTCTGGTTCTCATTGCGGGGGACTCTGGTGTGGGAAAAGACACATTGGCTGATGGAATAAAAAGAATCCTTGGAAGGGAGTCTTCCGTTCACGTAAGCGGAGACGACTATCACCGTTGGGATCGTGGCAACGGATCGTGGCGACACCTCACGCACTTAAATCCGAACGCAAACGAGCTCACAAAGTTCTTTAATGACATTCTTACGCTTACAGATGGCGGTGACATACGAAGCGGAAAGTACGACCACAGGGTCGGACGCCGGCTTTCGTCCTCTACGGCTCGAGGTAGAGAGTTTGTAATTGCCTCCGGCCTGCATTCTCTAACAGTTAATGACATGAATAGACAGGCTAACTTGACTGTGTACCTGGAAATGTCCGAAGATCTCAGGACCGACTTGAAGCTTAGGCGTGACACCTATAGCCGGGGACACAATCCTTCAGCTGTCTTAAAGTCAATTGAAGAACGGAAGGTTGATTTTCAAAAATACATAGAGCCTCAGCGCAGTTTAGCCGACCTAGTAATTAATAGCTCTGCCATTGGACAACACGTTGATTCTGTCTCTGGTGAGATCGAAATATGTTTCGAATCCGAAGCGAAAGTTTTTGACTCCTTGCTTTTGTCTGAGCTCGGCATGACTTGCGGGCTGGAAGTCACCATAGAGAACACCGAAAGCAATCGTAGAAAGATATGTGTTCGAGGATCAACTAGCTCCGTAGACCTATCCGAAGCATTCTTAAAACTTGAACCCCGCACTTCAGCCATACTTGGTGAACCCCGGACTTGGAGTGAGGGACCGGCCGGGGTGGTGCAAATGGTAGTCATGGTTTATCTCGGAAACGCTTTACGTAGAGAAAGATTGGTGAAATGATAAATAGGCCGGACGTAATTGCTTTGGATTTAGACAATACAATGTACGCCTACGAACCCTGCCATCGCGCTGCTATGTCCTTTGTGTCGCGTGAACTGGAATCTAGGTTAGACCTACCTCGATCCAAATGGTATACCCCGTATGAAATTTCCAAGGAAGACACAAAAGCTAGGCTAGGTAGAGTTGCATCGTCTCACAGCCGATTGACCTATTTTAAGGGGATGCTTGAAAATTTGGGGATGCAATCTCAGATTGAAATAGCACTTCAACTCGAAACCTTGTATTGGGGGGAGTTCATAAGACAAATACAAAAATCAAAGAATTTAGACCGTTTCCTGGAGACTGCCCGAGAAAATGGAGTGCCTGTAGTTGTAGTGACGGACCTTACAACTGGAATCCAAATTAGAAAACTTCACAAACTCGGAGTAACGGACATGTTGTCAGGTTTGGTTACGAGTGAAGATGTCGGTTTCGATAAACCCGACCAAAGGTTTCGGGATTACATAGTTAATCAGCTGGGAATCAGTGGCAGTCACTGGTGGGTCGTAGGAGATGATAAAGAGAAAGACGGCGGATTCGCCGAAACGCTAACGAGTTCTGACTTTCTGCACGTAAGTGCTGAAGGAAATTCAATCGCAAGTTTTGGGCAACTTTCAAATTTACTAAGGAAATTCAAGCTTTGAGAAGGTTGGAGGCAGACGCAGAATTTCTAGACTTTCTAATGGAAGTAGGATCCGACTTCTCGCTTACACAAGGACTCGGCGGCAATAGCTCAATCAAATCAGAAGGTTTGATGCTCGTAAAAGCTTCGGGTAAGAAGCTTGGTGAAGCACATCTACCCAACCACTTCTATGAGGTAGGTGTATTGGAAGGTGAGCATTACGAAGTCAAGGCAGATCAGTCCGGCAAGCCCTCCATTGAGGTATTCCTACATGCGATGTTGGCCCAAAAATACGTAGTCCATCTGCATTCCGCGCAAGGCGTGGCACTATCGGTACTCTCCGCTCATAATGGCAACCTCAGGGCTTCGCTCGAAGCCCGAGGAGTGTCAATAGTTGAATATTGCACTCCCGGAATCGAGCTCAAGAATGCAATCGAAAGTACGATGCAATCCCATGTAGCGTCCTCACAAACTGCAACTTTTCTTCTACAGAATCACGGAACGCTTTTTGGGGCTAATTCCGTAAAACTACTTCGCGATGAAGTTTCTCGATTTGAAAACGAAGCATCGTTAGAGCTAGAAACCCGGCCGAATATACTAATTAGGCCCGATAACATTGATTTCGTTCTTGATCCGATTGAAGCCAGCCACATAAAATGGCACGCACAAAATAACTGGAGAATTTCACCAGATAATGTTGTTTTCCTTGGTATCAGGGCCCCTGAGGGGCTTCTTCAAGAGTTATCAGGCTCAAATACGGTTCGCAATATTCTTCAAAAAGTTTTTCCTGAAACAAATAAAATCGGACCACGAGAAGAGCAATTATTGTGGTTCTTCAATGTTGTCCGGTTCCTTCCTTGTATAGAGCTTCCCACTCTCGTCGAGGGAGAGGCCAGGAAGTTACTCTCTTGGGAAGCAGAGCAACATAGATTGAAGTCCGTTCACCTTGACCGATAACTATCTCGACCGCAAACGAATGGCCAAGTTTGTGTTGGTTGGAATAGTTGGCACAGGATTAGATTTTATAGCTTTCTCTTTGTGTCTTGGTCTCGGCCTTGACTCTGTGGGTAGTAGAGGGGTCGGGTATTTTGTAGGCACCTTGTGGGCTTATTTCCTCAACAGGGGCTGGGTGTTTGGTTCATCAAGTCGTTGGTCAACATTCATACCGTTCACCCTGACATACCTTGCCTCTGGATCAATTGCGGTATTCCTACAGGCACTCGGTCCCAAGGGCCCAGAGCCGCTACCTTTAGTAATTTGGATTTATGCACTTTCGGTATTGACCGCGGCCGCACTGAACTACCTTTCTCTTCGCTTTTTTGTATTTCGAAGGTAGTCAATTAGTTATGTTCCGAATGTTCTTAAGCTAGAAAACAGAACATAAGCGAGTGCGGACATAATTCCTGACTAGAATCACCAAGAATCATAAGGCCTTGGCGCGCTAATATAAGAAACATCAGTGCCAATACCCAAATAAAGTAGTGTTCATAAAGCGTGGTAAATATTTTGTTGAGTAGGATTCGAAATCTTGAAGAAACAATCTAGCTTCATTCTTCTCACCATCCACGCTTTAGCTTTGGGCTTCCTACCGCTGGCGTTTCTTTGGGCCGCGCCTAGATTCTTATCGGCGGACCAGCTAGCACCGTTCCTCCAATATTGGGCGGCCTACAATGTAATTTCACTAGGTTTTCATGGATCAGTTGAGTCACTGGCTCCCAGAATTTTGTCTCATGACGGTGGCGTTAGAAAATTTTCCGCAATATCACTAATTGCGATTGTTCTCTCAGTCCTGGCTTCGGGCGTTTATCTCTTTTGGGTGGAAGTAGAAGCACCGGAAATTTATTTCGGAATCTTCATTGCAATGGCACTATCTCTACTTCATTCTGTTGGCCGCGGTTCGGCAATACATAAGGGTCAGTGGGGACGATTCGCTGGTGCGGCTGTTGCACAATCGGTGGTTAGTGTTCTAACCCTTGCACTTCTGGTTTCCTTTTTTTCGCCTAGAATCGCCCACATATTTCTTTCCTTAGCCGCAGGATACATCGCCTCGATTATGGTAACCATACCGTCTTGGCGGCGAAGTCAAATTCTTGTGCTTGAGTCATTAAACATTATTCGTAACATAGAAATAAAGTCGATAATTCAATATCTGGGCTTCTCTTCATCTCTGTTTATGGTGCTCTTCATCCCGGTCTTGCCAATTCTTCTAGGCACCCAGATCTCTCTTTCTGGGGAAACGCTCTTACTGCTGACGGTGATCCCCTATTTGGTCAGAATTGGGTCTACTGTGGGGAATGCTTTTACGCCTTTGATTTTGAGTCGTTACCAGTTGTATCCTCAGAAAAGACGCTCTACTTTCACTCTCCATACTTTTGTGATGATTACACCAGGCATAATTGCGTTAGCGGCGACCATCTCACTGACCCCGCGTCTTTTCGAATGGTACTTGGATCGGGAGATAACCTTGTCGCTTACGCCGGTTATTCTGATCGGATTCGCGGAGCTGTTGTTTTCAGTTAGCTCTGTCTTCAGAACATACTCATTGTCAGCGGGAGGCCCAACCCCTCAGTTGTTTGCTTGGTTGCTTTCAGGGTTGTACCTAGTTTGGGAGCTTTCCCAAGCACCTTCCCCGGTTTCGTTGGATATTGTATCGAACCTACTTTTTCGAGCAGCTCTGTTACTGAACATAATTCTTGCAATCACTTTATTTCTGGAGAAGGCAAATCCTCTTCGAGGAAATACCAGATCGTGAATTAAAGAAAAGAATCTTGATTTAAAGTTTCTGTGAAAAAGTTCGCTCTAGCGAACGTGATACGGCTTGAAAAGCAACAAGTTTTCCGTAAGCACTCATGTCCGCACCTTGAGATCTAATTAGTTCTTGCACGGTCTCAAGTATGGGCTCGTCATCGATTCGATTCGGTAGAAAGCTTGGCAGGGGCGCCAAGCTGTTTGGAAGGGTTTTGGAAAGCGCGATCTCATCAAATCTAAATTGCTGATCACTAAACCGTTCCGGAATTGACTTTGCCAGACCAATGCGTTCGAGCAGTATGTAGGCTATCCTTCCAATGGACTGAAGAGGAGTTCCTAACCTTGAAAAATTTTCAGAGTTTGTTGGAACCGCCGCTAGATTAGGGTAGTAATCTAGAAAAAATTCTTGCACCAACCTTCTCTTCCAAAGCCAGCTATTGGGTTGACGGAGGAAGAAAGAAACCCATTCGACCCGCATGTGTGGGCTGGCAACTGGATGGCGCAGTTCCAGGGTTCGAGGGTGGTATGAAATAAAATTGCGTTGCCGGGTCCAAATGTCCACAAGAATGCTTTGCTTGTAGGGGTTATTAGGATAAACAACGGGAACCAAATCCAATTTTTGAGATACCAAATCAAAGCCCAAACTTGAGTGACGACCAAATACTTGGCTCAACTCTTTTACACTCCAGTACCTGCTCTGGCTAAATGAATCAAGGAATGCTTCGGCGTCTAATTTTGACCTCCAACGACCCAGCTTGCTTATGTGCTGGCCCGATGGCACTCCAGTCATAAATCCCGAAGTAAAAACCGCCCCTTCGTCTACAAGTCTTCGGCGTTTCATTTCTTCAAGGAATTCCAGCTGGTACATCGCGTGCATGTGCAACGATGACCCAAACACTAAAGAGGTCTCAGATAAATACCTCTCGGACAGAAAGTCTAAAGGAAGATCTAAGTGCACCCATTTAACGCCAGACTCCTCAGCAAGTCTTTTTGCTGACTTGACTTCTATAGAATTTGCAGGCCCATATGTGACCGCGAGGGTGTTTCTCTTGAGGTTCTGGTCATCAGATATGCCCGCAAGAACAAGTCGAGAATCTAAGCCAGAGCTGAGGGGGAGTATTATCTGTTCACTTCCGCTCAGGGAGTCTTTGATTAGGCCTGAATTAAGCTCCCTTAGGTTCGAAAGGCTTTTCGAGCGAACAAATTTATCCTCAAAATCCCCCACAGAAATAGTTGATTTCTGCAGAAGGTTTATGGGGTGCTGTGGTGCGTCCACACTAAACGTTAACTTGGAACTTGGTGTACCAGCTCTAATTTGATTCCAAACAGTTTCATCCCAGATGTTGTGGCCGAACCTTACAAAAGCAAACAAGGCGGCTAGGTCAATGTCGGATTCCGAAACTCCTAACCCTGCTTCCACGACGGAGATGAAGCTCGAAATAACTAAGGGGCCCGTTCTCGAATAGTAATAAGGGACAGTACCCGCGTAATCGGATTCGCAGGTTAGTGAATTCCCATTAAATATGACCTTTAGGAATCGATCATTATCAATGCTCTCCGACGTAGCTGATGAAACAACAAAACTCATGCTCTCGCAATTTTTAGACATCCCAAAATTTATGGGAAATCGCGATATCACTCCAATTTTGATATTCGGAAGGTTGTACAAATGGACACGCAGATCAAAAACAGAGGCCACATCATCCAGGGCTGAGATTATCCGTTGTTGGGAATGCCCAAAAAGGTCACTAGAAAAAGCGACGAACCCAAGTACCCGACCTAGATGATTATTTGAAATGTTTCTGCCCAAACTGGCTCCCAAATTCAACCCCTATCAACCTTTACTTCCCACCTTCAAGATTTCTCGCAGAAGAATCTCACTTTCTGGGGACCTACTGTCTGGAACTACCCGATATTTTATGGCTAGAGATTCGAGGATGAGATCCCTATTCTGCTCCCAGCCGAAAAGGTCAAAAAGATAGGGACTCCGTAAAGATTGAAGTTTACTCTTGAAGAGTTGGGAGATCGGAAGAACCACCAAAAGTGCTGTTGCAATGTACAATTGTCTTCTTGCAAATCGAGAGAAGAAATCAACACAGTAGCTTTGCCATAAAGACCAATACTTCTCAGAATCCAACACCAAAGACTCTAATCGCTTATGCAAAATTTGAATACCCCCTATTTGATCAGTTAACCCAACTGTATTAACTTCCACTACCTTGTTGGATGTGGCAAAATCAAATTCTGTAAATTTTCTGCCCCGCAGCTCCAGTGATGGGCCTAGCACTAGTTCGTGGCTAAAGACTCCAACCGGATTGTGACTTTTCCAAAACCCAGGGTCTGCCACTAGATTTCCCATCCCATGAACAATCAATCCAGACCCCGCTATTTCTATCAGTTGGGGAACGTGGGATTGTGAAGCCACGCAAACATTTGCGCCCAGTCTAACCCAGGAAATCATCGACCTCCTAAGACCCGGGTTTGGAATCATGTGATCCTCGGTACCACCGTGCACTAACACGATAACCTTTAGACCCAACGAACTAGCGTTCAGAATTGATTGCTCAACCCATGGACCCGCAACCGCTACCCCAGGCGTACGAATGCCACTTTCGCCAATCCCCCGATGGGTGCACGAAATGATGACCACCTCATCCCCTTCTATCTGAATTCTCAGGGGACTCCGGGAGATTTCCTGATTCTCCCCTGCACCCAAAACCTTGGCTCCTTTTTCGCTGAGAAAAGAAATAGTTCTTTTCAATGCATCCCACCCGTAGTCCATCGCGTGATTATTCGCTAGGGTAAAAATCCACTGGTCGTTTGTTTCGTCCAGAAAATCAAACGCGCGAGGATAGCTAGATAAATTCGGCCCTGCTTTAAGTTCAGGTCTATCAAGCCCCCCGAGTCCAATAATTGGACCCTCTAGATTTGCGATGCGGATCACTGCACCATCGGAATCAAGATTTAATTCAACCGGATGCTTTGACACGAAGTCCCCGTGAAGGTGAATCTCTTTCATGCAACCATCCAATCTTGAAGGGTAGTCTCCGTCTGTTCGTGTTGCCATTCGGAAGAGGTGTTTGTGCTATAACAACCCTGACTACGGTGAGGACCACAACTACTCACTAATATACTCCGAAGCGCTCATTCAAAATACACACCGTCGACCCAAAGATTTAATGATTATATGAGCTCGGAATTTAGAACATATTACTTGAGTGGTTTCGGCCCTTACCTACTAAGCACACTCCCAGCAAAATAAGTAACAGCCATCACCGGTAACTCCCAAATAGGTGAGATTAGCCTTGCAGTCTTGGAAAGATTAGCCACCCTCACAGCGCTTGCTTCTTTGACGGAATCCCAACGTCGACTATAGGTAAGAGAAGTTGCATGCCAGCGATGGCTCGAGGTAATTGCGTCAATAAACACAGACTTACCTAGTTTGGTGAGCTTCAAAAACAGATCGAAATCAAAGGCAAACTCGTACTTGTATGAAAGTCCGCCAATTTTTTCAAAAGCATCTCTTCTGAACACAGCACTTGGTTGGGGTATAAGTTGTGGCCCAAATCGAAGAAGGGGAACTGCCCAGGAACCGGTTCTCTTTACAAGAACATCATTACCATCCGAATCTATGTACTGACAGTGGCCAAAAACTAGGATTGGCTTTTCTGGCCCACTCAGAACCCCAACTGCTTTCACCAGAGATTTGGTGGTGAGCAAATCATCATCCCCTACCCAAGTAATGTATTCAATCTCTTTCGGAAGGGCCCGAAAACCTTGGTTTATTTTGCCTGGAAGAGATGGCCCCTCTTCGTCAAGGTAAAGATCTACTAACCCCGAATCAGCATATTCACGGCCATTAAAGTCAGCTCGACCAACAAGAACTACAAATGTTTCCCCTGCCTGCCTAATCGAACGCAAGGTACTTTCAATATATTGAGGCCGCTGACCAATTGTTGGGACAACAACTCCGACCACCGACATTCCCCAATAATAGCACCGGGGCTATTTGGCACACTTCTTACGTGTAACACTCAATTTTCACCCGAGACTAAGAAGTCGGTGAGCACAGAACCAAAGCTCGGGTGTATGGTCGAGAATGTGGAAAGGAGAACCTAAGTGAATCTAGATGGATGCAAGTGTGGCGATGGCTGCCAGTGCAAGGGCAAGGGCTAACCAAACACTCTGTTAGTAACGCTCCTGGCGGAGCACTTCAACGTCCGCTACCCACACACTTACCGCGTAGTTTGGGAAGTAATCTCCCTGCAATCTTTCAATAATCTTTGCAAGAGTGAGCTCATCAGTGACAACTTCGAGGCGGATGTTGCCACCTTCCAGGTCTGCGTTTCTTTGATTCCTCGGTCCCGTGCCATGGGCATCGGTAACTGTGTAACCCTTGGCTCCAAGAGCAAGCAGGTCCTTAATCAGTCTTGACTCTAGGGCTCCTTCACAAACCACAGTTAGTAACTTTCTTTTGGTAAACATCAAAAACCAAACCCTTCCATAAGCTGACCAACAGCAAACATAATTGGTATTCCAAAAATCAAATTAAACGGGAAAGTAATTGCCAAGGAAGCCGTCAGGTAAATGCCTGGACTTGCCTCTGGCAATGCAAGTCTCACTGCAGCCGGCGCAGCAATGTAAGAAGCAGAAGCTGCAAGAACACCCAAGATGACACTTCCTCCAAGACTTAGGCCCGTTAGCTCACCAACTAAAACTCCAAGCGATCCAGAAACAATCGGGAACCCGATACTAAAAAGGACCAGGCCTAGACCAGCTTTTTTTACATCCGGCAATCTTCTGCCAGCAACAATTCCCATTTCCAATAGAAACAGGGCCAGAGCTCCTGTGAAAAGGCCTCCAAACAGAGGTTCGATCTTTTCGTAACCGCCTGCGCCAGTTATCAAACCTAAAACCAAACCCCCTGCTAGCAAGACAATTGACCTGGAGGTCACTATCTCTCTAAGAGACTGTCCCCAATTAAGTCCACGGTTGAGTCCTCGAGAAGCCAATAGTAAACCCACCACAATTCCAGGAACTTCTAAAATTGCCAACAAGGTAGTCACGTAGCCTTCGTAGGAAATGTTTTGTGACTCCACAAAGATTAATGCTGCGGAGAAAGTAACCAGCGATGTGGAGCCGTAGTGAGCTGCCAGAGCCCCTTTGTTAATAGTGTCCAACTTTGTCAAGGTTCCGAGTACGACAAAAGCCAGCAAAGGAATCAAAATACCTAATGCAAGGGTGCCAAGAATTGGCAACCAAACTTCTTCGATGTTTGCTTCAGAAAGCGCAACACCACCCTTGATACCAATACCGAGCAATAGGTAAATAGATAGGCCTTGATAGACCGACTCTGGAAGGCGAAGGTCAGATTTAATGGCTACAGCCAGAAGCCCCAAAACAAAAGCCAAAACAGGCGCGGAGGTGGCATTCGTAAGGGCTGCTTCTAGAAACATTACTTGCTACCTTCGAAAAAACTGAAAAGTGCGGGCTCTTCCAACAGCTTACTTAGCAAAGCTCAACTAATTGGGTTGTTTTCTCGCAATCAGTTCTTTATAGGTTTCAATCATTGATTTGGTAAGCGCACTTTGTAACAACCAGGTGGGGTCTTTCAGAAGAGCTCTTTTGTCCCGGCCTTCGGAGATTTCTTTGTGAGCGAGCTTGATCGTCTTAGCCAGGCTCTTGATTGACCCGGACTTATCTAGCCAGTAGGTGTGCTTTGGTAGTTCGCTTGCGATTTTGGT
>ERZ1022756.313-NODE-313-length-15460-cov-11.606102_pt1 | contig 15460 bp, 3 predicted proteins | sample MGYA00520902_ERZ1022756 | MGnify/ENA primary metagenome ERZ1022756 (study PRJEB33162, sample SAMN09537601) | freshwater metagenome | isolation source: freshwater | place: Canada:Alberta | collected 2017-07 | study: EMG produced TPA metagenomics assembly of the...
ACGCAGGCGGGGTTACCTTCAATCAATCTGCCAACTACAGCGTTGCAGTGGTGGACGGAATCGATCCAGAGTTCGGTTTTGCAACAAAGTTTGTCCTGAACAGCGAGAGTCGCACCAACACAGTCGATAGGTTCATGGCGGTCACTTTCAATCCGCCGCCTGTGGTTGTTATTCAAGACAGGTTCAACAACCCTCTAGCCTCAAACAACCTTTCTGCCTCTAGCTTCGTTGTTAGGGCAACACTAGTTTCTGTTCCAAGCGACGGTGTAGTCAGATCTCTGGATGGCGCAACAGCTATACGAGCCGGCTCCACTCACACTTTCACAAACCTTCGAGTAATGGGTGGCACTGGACTCGTAGGTATTTCATATACCGCTGAGCGTTCCGATGGAACTCTTCTAGTCGACTCCCAGACCAGCGAGACCTCAGTTCGCATCAATTACACGATCCGAGCTGGAGAACCAGCATCTATTGAGGTCGCTTTCTCTTCAACTTCTACTCGAGCAGGTCTAACGGGTCTATCTCCTACGGCAACCTTGAAGGACTCAACCAATGGGGTCCTAACTACAGGTGAATACAAGAACGCCACAATCTCATTGAGTATTACAGGAACGTCTGGTCGAATCATTTCCGGAGAAACCTCACCAACAACTGATGGTGTTGCTAGGTTCCCGAACCTTGTGGTAGCAGGAACAGCTGGCACCGAAGCCTACACATTGAGCTTCTCTGTGACATTCAGAGATTCATCAAATGTCACCAAGACTGTTTCTAGATCACAGTTGATCTCGATTACTCCAGGTACTGCTACGACACTTTCTGTTGATTCAAGCTCGCAGACTGTGACCAACCGAGCTACCTTGTCTGACCTTTCAATCACAGTTCTCGATGACTATGGAAACCCAGCTGCCTTTAGTGCCCCGACTTCTGTCAGCGCAACTGTGAGCTCGGGTACCAACCTTCGACTAACACCAACTCTTTCTGGTACCACAACCCGAAGCACAGATTCAAATACCTCGGTAGCAACCTTCAGCGGGCTATCCCTCTCTGGAAAAGTTGATTCCTATACGCTTACCTTCGCCTCAGGCAGTCTCACCCCAACTTCTCACACTGTTCGACTAACGCACGGTGGTGCGAGCAACCTCACTGTCTCGGCGCCGACAACGGCTGCCAACGATCAAGTCTTTGGTTCGAACGTTGTAGTCGACATCGTTGACCTGGATGGCAACGTTGTGACAAGTGGTGCTCAGTCCACTCAGACCATCTCGCTTACTGCCAACACAACTCTGACTGGCACCAGGGCAATAAGTGCTACCTCTGGTCGCGCTACCTTCACAGGCCTTCGGATGCTTGGCACAGTTGGAACCAAGATTCTTACAGCAAGCATCACCTCGCCGTCGAATATTTCCACGCCTTCCAACATCACCCTCGGCTTTGGTGATGCCACCCGTGTTGCCCTAACTCGCCAAGCCTCTGGTTTTGTGAACCGTATTGAATTCTCTACCCAGCCAGTAATTGCCGTTCTTGACTCCTCTGGCAACGTTGTGACAAACCACTCTCAGTCGATAACAGTGACAAGAACAGCTGTCGATGCGGCTAAACCTGCAACCTTTAATGGAACCAGGACGTTGCCTCCAAGCTCTGGTGTTGTCACCTTTACTAACCTTCGCCTTGACGGAAAGGTCGGAGAGTTCGATCTGACCTTCGAGTCCGGTTCGCTAAGTTCAACAACTCAGCGGGTCAGTTTGACTCACGGTGCTGTTGAAACTGTTGTTGTAACAGGTGCAACAACGGCAAGCAATGCTCGAAACTTTGGTTCGGCCATTCGAGTCGAGATCCAAGACGCTGACGCGAACCTTGTGACAACTGGAACAGCTGCTGGCCAGTCGATTGCCCTTACAGCAAGCGGAGCAGTACTTTCTGGAACCACGACTAGATCTGCTGTTGCTGGTGCTGCGGAGTTCAGCGGCTTGGTTCTAACTGGAACCACAGGTGCCAAGACTCTAACTGCAACCATCTTGGATCCAAGTACCAGGACTGGAACCAGGGAAATCACAATCTCCCATGGTGCTGCTACCCAGCTGGTGCTAACCACCTCCGCTTCGCAAGCAGTTAGCCGACAGAGCCTAGGTGTCCAGCCGGTCATCCAGGTTCGAGATGTTTCTGGAAACCCAGTCAGCGACTTTGTTGGTCGAGTATCAGTTGCTGTCTCTCGGACAGTTACTGATAAGGCGTTCTCTCTCACCGGAACTCGAGTCCTGGATGTCAATGGCTCGCCTACTGCGACATTCTCTGGACTTGGTCTATTCGGAGAAATTGGTGATTTCACACTTACCTACACAGGCCTTGATACTGCGGCGAACCAGAATCTAACTTCTACCTCGCAGAGCATTACCTTGGCCCACGGAACTGCAACCAACTTGTTCATCACATCTCCTGCCACCGCGCGAAACGCCATCACGCTTGGAAGTGCAATAACGGTTGAAGTTAGGGACCAAGACAACAACCGCGTCACCAGCAGCAATGAACAAATAACCCTGTCAGTTTCCGACGCTACAATTTCCGGAACGGCCCAAAGAAGCGCTTCCAGCGGTCTTGCGATCTTCGGTTCACTTTCCTTCATAGGTGCTGAAGGCCCAAAGACCTTAACAGCAACCCGGGACTCGCCGTTGCTTACTCAAACAGCCCCATTGACTCTTGAGTTTGGTGAAGCAACCAAACTTGCAATTTCGCAGGCTGCCAGCGGTGCTGTCAACCGTTCGAACTTCAGCACTCAGCCAATCATTCAAGCTCAGGACGTATCTGGAAACGTAGTTGATGACTACACAAGCTCGGTCTCGATTGCTGTTTCTAGATCCGCAAGCGCTGTGGCATTTGGAATTTCAGGAACCGCTTTACGGAGCGCTTCCGCTGGTGTTGCAACATTTACTGGCCTTGGTCTCTTCGGACAAACCGGTGATTACACACTTACCTATAGCTCAGGCTCTCTGGCAACAACATCCCAGACCGTCCGTTTGACTCACGGTGTTGCCACCCAGGTCAAGATTGTTGATGGATCTACCAGTGTCGCAAACGGTGCTTCATTTGAACAATCGCTTGCTACACAGATTCAAGACCAGGATGGGAACGTTGTTAGCACCGGAAGTGATGCTGATGCAACAGTCACCTTAATTTCATCTGATTCAACCCTCACAGGCATTAGAAGCAAACGTTCACTGGCAGGTACTGCAAGCTTCGATGATCTTGTCATCACCGGTTTAGTTGGTTCCAAGACCATCACGGCCTCTACGGCCAGCTTTACAAGCTCACCTTACGTTGTGACCCTGAACGCGGGAGCAGCAACTCAGCTAGTTCTCACCACTTCAGTATCAGGTGCTGTGAACCGAGTGGCGTTTGGAACTCAGCCGGCAATCACAGTTCAGGACTCATCCGGAAATACAGTCACCAGCTATGCAACCGATGTGACCGTAACTTCAACACCGGTTGAGGGCTCGGCCACTGCGACAATAACCGGAACGCTGGTTCGGGCTCCAGGCACAGGAATTGCAACTTTTACTAACCTGCGCCTAGAAGGAAAGGTCGGTCAGCATGACCTGACCTTCAGCTCTGGTGCACTAAGTTCAGCTACCCAAAGAGTCACATTGACTCACGGAGTTGCCACAGCAGTAGTCCTAACTGGCGCAACTACTGCATCAAACGCCAGAACAATTGCAAGCAACATAGTGGCTGAGATTCAGGACGCTAACGCTAACCGAGTTACAACCGGTACCCAGTCTGAACAGACAGTTGCACTTACCGCATCAGGCGCAGATCTTTCTGGAACACCGAGCGTTGTTTCCTCAGCCGGTGTTGCAACCTTTAGCAACCTAACCTTGACAGCAACAGCTGGAACCAAGCGCCTAACGGCAACAATTTCCTCACCTTCAACTATCACTGGATTCAGGGATGTTGACCTACTCCACGGTGCGGCAACCCAGTTGGTTTTGACCACTGAAGCTACCGGTGCTTCGAACCGAACCGCCTTTACTACCCAGCCAGTTGTATCGGTCAGAGACGTATCTGGAAACCCGGTAAGTGACTTTGTTGGTCGAGTATCCGTTGCAGTAAGTAGCGAAGGATCCAACAGTGCAGTGATTTCAGGAACTGCATACCGCGATCTAAACGGTTCGCCAACAGCAACTTTCACAGGACTTGGGTTAAGGGGAGATGTTGGTGCTTATCAGCTCGCCTTCACTTTCGGCGGTATGAGACAAACTCAGTCAATCACCTTGGCTCACGGTGCAGCAAACTATCTAGCGATTTCCTCACCGGTCAGCACTAGCAACGCACGCAACCTTCCATCTTCGATTGATGTTGAAATCAAGGACATCGATGGCAACTTGATTACAACCGGCGCACCTGAAGTTTCCCTGAGCATTGCTGATGCCACCTTCACAGGAACTACAGTTCGTAATGCTTCCGGTGGAACCGTAACGTTTGATGACTTGAGTATTACTGGTGTTTCCGGAACCAAGATTCTCTCGGTTGCTGTGGGTATCCCCATTTCGATAACGGAAACCAGGAACATCACTTTGAACCATGGAACGGCCACCAAGTTGGTACTCACTGCAGATGCATCTGGTGCCGTCAACGGAACTAACTTTGCAACACAGCCAGTGGTCTCAGTTCAGGACGTTTCCGGAAACCCAGTTAGCAACTTCGTTGGCCGAGTGAGTATTTCAGCTGTATCTTCAGGGTCTAACACCTTGACGGTCTTCACGGGAACTTTGGAGAGGGAACTAACCAACCAGCCAACTGCATCCTTCAACAAGCTTCGAATTGACGGAAAAGTTGGCTCCTACACACTCACCTATGCCTCAGATGGCCTTACTCCAGTTAGCCAGGAGATTTCATTGGCACACGGTGAAGCCAAGTCACTGAGCCTTTCTAGTACTTCGCGTGCAGTGAACAACGAAACCATTTCCGACGTAGTTGTAAGAATCTTTGACCAAGATCAAAACCTTGTCACAACTGGCAACCCTTCAATCTCCCTTGCTGGTTCATCAGCGGACCTAACGGGAACCTTAGTTAGAAATGCCTCCGAAGGTATAGCAACTTTCCCAGGACTTAAATTCATCGGTCTGGTTGGACCGAAGAACATAAGTGCTGCAGGCTTGTCGCTGACCTCGCTATCTTCTTCAGTGCAGCTATCCCACGGTGTTGCAACTCAGCTATCTCTTACCACTGCAGCATCTGGAGCAGTAAACCGAGCTGGAATCACCGTGGTGCCAGTTGTGACATTGAGAGACATTTCTGGAAACACCGTTTCTGACTCCACAGCAACAATCACAGTGTCTGAGACTTCAAACGAAGTTGAATTGGCTGGAACAGTTGCCAAAGTAGCTTCGGGCGGTGTAGTTAGATTCGATGGAATTGGACTAAATGGAAAAGTGGGTCAGCACACACTCGCCTACTCCGCAACTGGTCTTTCTGACATTACCCAGCTGATTGAGCTAACCCACGGTATTGCGGTGAAACTTGCAATTACTTCTTCGGCTGATACTGCTCGATCTGGAATCGATTTTGTCTCCCAGCCTGTAGTGGCCATTCGCGACCAGGATGACAACTTGGTGGACACCGGCGCATCCGCCGTTGCAACTGTGACCGTGGTTAGAACTGAATCAGCTGCCAATGTTGTTCTGAACGGCACCACTCAAGTTGGAGCAGTTGGCGGCCAGGCTAGCTTTACCAACCTTCAACTATCTGGAACTGCAGATCGCTATGGCTTGGAATTTGCTTCCGGAAGCTTGAGCCCGACAAGCCAAAACATTGATTTATTAGCTGGAGACCCGAACTCACTAAAAATTGTTAGCGGAACTTCAAATCGAGTTGCAGGAACTGGTTTTGGATCTGACATAACCGTTGAGCTTCTCGATGCAAGTAGCAACCGATTGCTTTCTGATTCCACAACTGAAGTTACTGCAAGCCTGGTGGCAGCAAGTGATTCGGCTTCTAGAAACGCGACCGATACATCTATCCGAGTAGAAAATGGTGTTGCTACATTCACATCATTGAACTACACCGTAGCTGGCCAACACAAGATCAGATTCACTGACGGAACCAGGACAGTTCTATCAGACTCATTCACGATTACTCACGCTGCTGCCAACAAGCTAGCTTGGGAGACCCAACCTAGTGGCATTCGAAACGACATTACAGTTGGGGTTGCACCGGTTCTTCGAATTCTTGACGAATTCAACAACCCTGTCTTGTCTGGACCGATAGCCACAGTCACTGCCGGTGTTGTTGGATCTAACTCCGGTGACATTAACCGCATCTCTGGAAACACAGTCGCATCAAGTTCTGGAACAGAGCGGGTTAGCATGCCGGCCTTGAAGCTAAAGGGCAAGGCGAGTGACTATGTAATCAGAATTACCGCAGAAGTTGATGGAACAAGTTTCTCAATTGACTCTGATCCTGTTGCCCTGACCTACGGAATACCTTCCTTGCTGACTATTACCAGAGAAGCGTCTGGGGCTAGAGCTGGACTTGCCTTTGATACTCAAGCCGAGCTAGAAATCCGAGACAACTCCGAGAACGTAGTTCTCGACAGCTCTCTTGTGGTCACAGCCTCAGTAAATGGAAGAACGCTCGTTGGAAACCCAACGGTTGCAGCAAGCAATGGCTTGGTCAGATATCAAAATTCAGCTCTTGGAATTTCTGGCGCTACGGCAACCGGATTGGTTGTCCGATTTGCAACTGTGTATAACGGTCAAGTATTAGAAGATACCCAGACCATTGATCTCGTTGCAGGCTTAGCCTCTCAGCTCGCCATGAGCCAGCAGCCAACAACAGTTGTCACCAGAGAACCGTTTGCTACTCCAGTTAGCGTGCAGCTACTCGACCAGTTTGGTAACCCTGTCCCGAGTGACTCAACAAGCATGGTTCAAGTCCAGCTGTTCAACGGACTCGGGCCAGCATTGGCTACCGGTGGTGGCACCTTGAGTTTGACGGCTGAGCGGGCAAGTGCCGGAGTCGCAAGGTTTAATAGCCTGAGCTTGCCAGTTGAACCGGCTTTGAATTACTACTTAAAGTTCACCTTAGGATCGGCAACTATTTCCTCCAACTTCTTCGAGGTCTTGCCTGGCGCTGTTAACAGCATCAAGATAACTGGTCTAAACAGCTCAACAGTAAGTGGTGGACCGGTCGCAACTGGAGAGCTATTGCCAGGTCAGCCTGTTGTCACCTTGTATGACGAGGATGGTTACATCGCACGTGGTGCAGGTGGAGTAGTCAGTATTGCGATTAGCTCAGGTGACAACGGTCGCCTTACTGAAGGAAGAACCACAGCGACGGCATCTAGAGGTGTCGCAGAATTCAGTGGTGTTCGATTGGTTGGAACTCCAAGGCAGCAAGGCGTCTCCGCTGAAAACTACCGAATTAGAGCAACTTTCACCAATGAGGTAAACCGTGTAATCACTTATGATTCCTCGACTGATCTCAACGTCACGAACACTACGGCAAGTGCCTTGCGACTTGTAAGGTCAGCGGCATCAGGTAATGCTGGAGTCTCCTTTGAAACCCAGCCAATTGTTCACATACTCGATCGCTTCGGCAACATCGTTGAAACGGGTGTTGATTCCAACTTGCAGATTATTGCGTCTTCACAGACAGCTAACCTCCTAACCGGAAACGCCATTTCGGCATCTAATGGTGTCGCAAGATACACCCGCCTAACCTTGGGTGGTCAAGTGAACACGAACTACTCTGTGGTGTTCCAAGTTGCCAACAACCGCCCAATAACATCGGTCACTCAAGACAACATCCAAGTTGGCTTTGGTGATGCCGTCAAGCTTGGTATCCAGACACAGCCAGAGTCATTCAATGGTTCGGAATTGACCAAGACTCGTGATGCCCTGTCTACCCAACCCGTTGTTGAAATTCTTGATGCTTACAACAACGTCGTCACCGACAGTGACCGTGAGATTTCTGTCACATTGCTCAGAGAGAATGTACCCCTGGACTCCAAGGATAGGTTGATTGCAACATCAGTCACACCATCCAACGGTTTGGCAAGCTTTAGTGGAGTAGCCATTATTGGAAGACCTACGGGCACTTACAAACTCGCATTCTCTGGAACTGGCCTAACCGGGGTTACAAGCCAGCCTCTAGCCGTGCGCCACGCAGATCCAACGGTGCTAGAGATTCTCACACCTCCAAGATCTTCAACTAGTGGCACGCTAACAAGGACCGGATCTCCTCTTGCTGGCCAGCCGACCCTTCGACTATTTGACTTCGATGGCAACCTTGCCACAGAAATCAACGGCGAAGTTGTAGAGGCGACTGTAATCGAAGGTGGCGGTTATGCCTCCACTGAGCTTGTGTTGCGAGGCGGCGCCCTTGCTTCAACGCCGAAGAACACCGCAGTGTTTGTAAACGGTGAAGCTACCTTCGATAACTTGGCCGTAATTGCAACCCCGAACATTGAGCAGTTGCTAATGTTTGCGACTAACGTTCGAGGAAACTTGTTAGAGAGATCTCCGCTGGAGAAACTGAGATTTACGAACGCTGCTGCTTCGAAGCTTGTCATCTCGACCCAGCCATGTGCTGGGCTGGTTGTTGCTCAGATCTGTGACTCTGGGGTCACTGGAGATGACCTTCAGGTTCAGCCAGTAATTGAAATCCAAGACCAGTATGGAAACAGAGCTGTTGATTTCTCAGGTGTAGTAACTGTCACGACAACAAATAGTCGTGGCAAGCTTTCGGACAAAGACCCAGTTTCGATTAATGAGCTAACCGCAACTGCCTCCGCAGGAGTTGTAAGATTCAGCGGCTTGAATCTAGTGGCACTTCCTGGTGAGCAGGTTGAGCTGGCATTTACCAGTGGGGCATTGACATCGGCTTACAGCCAGCCAATAACGGTTAGAGCCGCGGAGTCTGCTTCGTTGCATGTTTACACACAACCGGTTGGAGCTCGAACCGGTGAGGCTTTGATGATTTCGCCGGTTGTCGAGATTAGAGATCGCTTCGGAAACCTTGCAGCCAGCGATGACGTTTCCAGAATTACTGTTAGCTTCTCGGTGAATAGAAGCACTACACCAACCACCAGAGTCAGCGACTTTGATGGAATTCTGACTGGAACCACCACAATCACCGCTACCGGCGGCCGGGCAACCTTCGACACATTGAGGTTCACAGGTGCACCAGGAATGACTTACAACTTGAACTTCGGTGGAGTCAACGCCGTTAACAAATCTCTAGCGGTTGCCAGCTCCGCCAACTTTAGCGTCATGAACGCCTCGGCCAACACTCTAGATGTGACTCGTCAACCAACTGCTACCCGCACCGGTGATTTGCTCGGAGAAGCAGTTGTTGACCTGCTTGACTTTAGAGGCAACTTGGCGGCCGATGATTCGAAGACTGTAGTCAGGGTGGAAGTAGCTGGAGGTGACGGCGCCGGCCGATTCGTCGACGAAACAGATCAAACCATTCAGTTCAGCGCTACAGCAACGGCACTAAGACAAACTGCCTCTGGTGGAGTGGTTAGATTCTCTAATCTTCGACTTGTTGGAACTCCGGGCGTTAGCTATGAGCTGATCTTCACTGCAAACCCTGATGACTTAGCGAATGCGTACTCAACAAAGTCCGTCCCGCTAACTTTGACTCACGCGGTGCCTTCAGCTCTGCGCGTGACTGAATGGCCAGATTCGACCCCAACCCAAAGCGGTAGACCGCAAACTCTATCTGGCGCCAAATTGACGGAGCAGCCTGCTCTGGTGCTACTGGATAGGTTTGGAAACACCGCTACATCTGATCGTTCCACGGTCGTCACCGCCGAAGTTTATGGTGCGACCGGCTCAGCAATCATTGCGGGCAGTACAGCCACGACTTCGGCTGGAGTCGTTCGATTCAGTGACCTAACGATCACAGGTACGCCAGGTGCGCTTTACAAGCTTCGCTTCACTACGGGTGCCATAACTGTAGCTGAGGAAATCGGATTCAAGCTTCGTAAGGTGGCGGATATTTCGCTTAGCTATGACGCAGTTAGCTTCTCACCAAGTGGAACTGTGACTAGATCGGTGGTCACCGATTCACCGGGTGTTCCTGCTTACTCAACAACTACGTCACGTTCTATTTGTACAGTCAACAGTGTCTCCGGTCAGGTGACCATTAATGGAGTGGGCATTTGTGTAGTCAATGTAACCATCCCGGACACAGATTTCTTTGACGGTGGCAATCGGAATGCGAACCTAGTAATCAACAAGGCTCAGCAATCGCCAATTTCGATTTCGAGTGAGACCACAGCTGTGGATTACCTGCAAACGCTGAGGTTGGCGGCAGACGGTGGCTCTGGAACCGGCCGATTGGTTTACGCGGTCTCGGGCGACTGCCGCGTAATCGGCGATCTATTGATTCCTGGTGACGCGGGATCCGAGTGTTCGGTCATGGTAATCAAGGCCACAGACGCAAATTACGAACGCCAAGTTTCAGACTTTACAGACATCACCATTCGCAGAATTTCACAGGACCCGCTGATCATCGGAAACCCAAGCACGGTCAGCGTTGGAGACATTAATCTGTTTGCTCACGGTGGATCGGGAACCGGTGAGGTTAACTACGAAGTTGACCCAGACACCAACAATGCTCTCTGCTCGATAATCAGCAGAACCGTTTTGCGTGCCGCAGCGGACGGAACTTGTAGCGTGCAGGCTACAAAGGCAACCTCTACAAACTTTAGATTGGCAACTTCGGCTCAGAAGACATTCACCTTCAGTAAGGCAAAACAGACTGTTGCCTTTACGTCGGTTATCCCACAATTGCCCGTGGCTGGAAATACCCTCTACCAACCAATTGCAACCGCAAGCTCTGGTTTGGCGGTTAGCTATAGCATCACTGTAGGCAGTGGAACGACTTGCAGATTTGACGCAATAGAAACCAGCAAGATTCGCTTCCTTGCTGGAGGACCTTGTGAGATCACTGCAACCCAGCCTGGAAATGCCCAGTTTGCAATGGCAACAGCGAGGCAGTTGATTGCTGTGGGTCTTCGAAACCAGACCATCACGTTCCCGCCAATTGAAAACCGACGATTTGGTCAACCGCCATTTATGCTAGCTGCTACTGCAAGCTCCGGTTTGGCTATCAGCTACGATTTGGACCGGTCAGTAAGTGCTCAAGCATGTCGGGTTTCAAGCACGGGGCTAGTCACTATTGAAAGCGCTGGAACCTGTTCGATAAAGGCTAGCCAGCCAGGAAACACGGTATTCCAGGCAGCTCCTGATGTAACCCAGATGTTTACGGTGGCTCCAGACAGGGCTGGAGCGCCTCACCTAGTTTCAGTCTCGGCTTCAGACCAGACAGTTACGGCCACCTTTACTAAGCCAAGCTATGAGGGTGGCTCCACAATAACCAGGTATCGTATGGAGGTTTCACAAGTTGGAACCTCTAACGTCTACGTTAACTTCGCCTGCCAGGCTAATCCGCTGATTCCATGTCAGATATCTGGTCTACCTAACAAGGTAAACAACGTTAACCAGTCATACACGGTAAGGATTGCCGCGGTCACCGCAGCCGGAATTGGTGAATACTCTAGGGTCTCTGATCCAGTGTCAACTGCAGTAGCTACCGCGGCGGTCAGAAGCTTGACCGCAACTTCAAGTAGCTCAATGCTGAGCCTAAGCTGGCAAGATCCAATTGCAGTTCCTGGTGTGTTCCAAAAGTACGAGGTTTACGTGTGGCCTATGTCACAGTCCTCAGTTCCAACACAGCCCACAATAACCATTAGTGATTCCAATGTTCGGGAAGCTCAAATCATGCTGACCGAACCTACTAGTGGTCTGCGTTCGATGCGCTCAGCGGATGATGTCACCACACATAGCCCTGAGGGATACAACCTAATGGTTGTAACTATCACAGACCTCGTACCTGAAGCACAGCCAGAAAACACAAGTAACGGACAAAAGATTGGGGCAACCACTCCGGGAAGCCCAGCAGCCCTCACCTTGACAGATATGACAACTATGGCCATGGTCGGATGGTCGGATCCGACATTCGATGGGGGCCACCCAGTGCTGGGCTTCCAGGTCAGGGTAAATGGAGTGCTCGCCTGCGAACTCGACGTTCAACAAGTATGCGCAGGTGCAAACCCTCGGAGCTTCGTAATGAATAATCTGGTTGCGGGTACTACTTATCAGGTACAAGTTGCAGCTGTGAACATCCTTGGTGTTGGGGAAGCTTCGAGTGTTTCACTCACTATCCCGAAGCCGAGTCGACCATCAGGCCCAGACGCGCCTCCGACCATTATTCCGCCGCAACCTGAGCCAACCGAAAACCCATTGGCGCCAAACGCTCCAGTAGCACCGGCTCCAATTCTTCCTCCGGTCGCTCCGGTCGCTCCGGTTCCACCGGTTGCTGCGCCGGAAGCTGTTGGACCAGACGGAGGATCTGAGTCTTCCGATGGCGGAGCGGCAATCGGCGCAACCGGCGATGATAACGCGCCACCTGTTCCATTCGATCCACTCTCTACGCCTGAAGGCGTCGAGGCTCTGACCGACTCACTTGGCAATGCTGCAGCAGCCGTTGGTGCTATTGCAGCAGCAGCAGCGGCGGCTGCGGCGGCGGCCGCGGCTGCTGGTGGGGGCTCGGGCGGTTCGGGTTCTTCCGGTTCCGGAGGCCAGGGTAATCAGGGTGGTTCTATTTCAACTATTGACGCTGCCCACGAGCGATTCACTAACCGTCGCCGTGGCCGGGGAGATAAGTGGAAGATCTGGAAGAAAAAGTGGCTGACCTTTAGCGACAAGTTCACTATTGCCTCGGTGATAAAGACCGCTAAGTTCTCACCACTGTTCTCAAAGATAGCGGTTGATGGAGCATATCTCCGAGCAGCCTTTGGTTCACTGGGGCTTCTACCTACTGTTGCCGCAGCTCTGATTTCAGTTATGACTGTTTCCATGAACGAGGGTGAGGTCCTTACACCGCAGTGGCAGTGGTTTATTGTCCTTGCGGTAATTGGTATCTTCGATGCCTTCGCAGGTCTGGTTGGAACGCTGATCTTCGTTATTGGAACAGTTGTAATGCACGGTGGGGCGTTGTCCATGGACGATGTCAGGCTACTGCTCGGTGTGATAATCGTGGGCTACGGACCAGCACTACTAGCTAACGCATTCAGAGCATTCCGCAAGGAACCTGAAGAGGGCGAAGAGTATTGGTGGGAGCGCCTAGTTGACCTAGTCGTTCTTCCATTCATTGGTGGTTGGGTGACCGCAACCATGATTAGTATCTTGCCAGCCCTTGCCGGAACCACTATGGCGGTAGCCAACCACGTAAATGAGTTTGCAGTAGCGATTGCGGTTGCAATCACGGCTCGTGTTGTCATTGAGGAGTTTGTTGGAAGATGGTTCCCAGCAAGGCTAGACACCCTGCACCCAACAGATGTCGACGACCCGGCTTGGTACCAGAAGTGGATATCGGTCTCATTCCGTCTAGCGGTGTTTGTGTTTGTGACAGCTGCCCTGATGGGTAATGTCTGGCAGGTCTGGGTAGGAAGCGCGCTGTTTATCTTGCCGACCATCCTTGGCTTCTATTCAGGCAATTTCAAAAACTACCCTTGGATCTGGAGAGTCTTGCCAACCGGTATCCCGGGACTTGCCTTTGCCTTGATTGTGGCGTCAGTGACCACCTCCATAGTTAACGGTTGGTTTGGATCAACACCTGATCTAGCCCTATGGTCCTTCGCCTTGCTGCCAATTCCAATGCTGGGACTTGCTGTTTTGGCCATGATTGGCCGCGAGGGCAATGAGGGAGAGATTCGCTGGATTAGAAGGCCTGGGTTCAAGTGGGTCTATCGTTTAGGTGGAATTGTGATGCTTTTGGCCACCATGGAGCTAGCTGGGGTCCTCGATATCTTCCCGTTTTAGTGCCCTATAAATGAGGTGTGAATTCATACCTCTTTATACGCGCTAAAGCGAAGCAGCAATCCCTTGAATTGCTGGGTTATTGGCTGATTTTTATGAGGCTTACGATAGCTTTTGTGACCAACTTTGGAGCCAGTTCTAAATGCCTGTAATTCCTATGTTCCCCTTGGGATCTGTGCTGCTGCCGGCCATGCCCCTGCAGCTTCGAATCTTTGAGCCAAGATATCTGAAGCTTTTAGGGGACCTGGTTGGCTCGGATAAACCCGAGTTCGGGGTTGTGCTGATTGAGCGCGGTCAAGAAGTTGGCGGGGGTGAAAAACGCATGGAAATAGGCACCCTGGCCTCAGTTTCGGAGATTGGAACCACGGAGGATTTCCTAGGCCTGCAATCAGTTGGTTCTTCCCGCTTTCGAGTCAACGCTTGGCTGCCGGATGATCCATACCCGATTGCTGATGTTGACTTCTTACCTGATCTGATCTGGGATGACTCGCTTATGCCAGCCAGGGTTCATCTAGAAACCAAGGTCAGACAGCTACTTGCCTTTGTAAGTGAGTTTGGCGATTTACAGTTTGGTGCCGACACAGCTCTAAGTGATGACCCGATGGAATCTTGTTGGCAGCTAGCTGGCATCCTTCCAGTTGGGCCACTCGATCAGCTTGATTTACTTTCATCTCAGTCAGCCGAAGAGCTAATTTCTAGAACTTATGAGATGGCGGTAGCTGCCGAGAAAACCTTGCAGGCGATTATGGAGCAGCAGGGCGAGATCGATGATTCAAGTTCTTAGCCAAGAGGTGCGAAAACGCCAACACCTTTGCTCTTAGCCGCTTTGGCCAACTCTTTGTCGGTAGTAGCGATAGAGCCCTTTACTTTTATCGCCTGGTTCAAAACACAAACATCCGGCATCTTGAGCGATGTGCTAACTCGAAGAGTTGTGAGCTTTGCGGCGTCCTCGCCTTCGATAAGCGTGACCTCAACACCAAGTGCGCTGATTAGTTTTTGAAACTTATCGAGCTTTCCATTTCTTGCTGGATGAACCATCGCCTCGGCTTGGCTAAGTGCGGTGATTTGCAAGTCAAAACTTGCGGTGTCCCTAAACATCTCTAGGGCCCACTTGTGGTGAGGATCTTTTGACGATGCCAGCGCTATCAGCGCACTGGCATCAAGAACTACTACCTCGGCCAATCTTGATCCAACTCTTGTTTCCAGTTAGCAGGCCAGGTTCCATCCATGGAACCTGCCAGCTTTTGGATTTGGTTCAACCTGTCCTTGGTCTTCTGGGTGCTTTCGCGCTCGATCGTTTCTATACCCACTTCAAGTAGCTTTCTAAGCAGCAGAGTTCTCTGGCCGGCAAGCTCGGGCCAGATCTTCTCGGCCTGGGATAGGCCTTCAGCTAGCTGATCAGTTTCGGTGATCATGTGTCTTGCTCTGGTGGTTGGCATGGGGCAAGTGTAGCACTTGAGCCCTAGGTGTTGCACCTTGGGCTTGTTTCTTGGGGGTAAAAAACCACCAAAAATAGCGGTAGTTTTAGAGGAATCTTGGCAGTGAATACCAAGTTGAATAGGGAACCTACCTAA
>ERZ1022756.314-NODE-314-length-15416-cov-24.186576_pt1 | contig 15416 bp, 10 predicted proteins | sample MGYA00520902_ERZ1022756 | MGnify/ENA primary metagenome ERZ1022756 (study PRJEB33162, sample SAMN09537601) | freshwater metagenome | isolation source: freshwater | place: Canada:Alberta | collected 2017-07 | study: EMG produced TPA metagenomics assembly of the...
CATCGCGCGGGTCATTGGACCCACACCCCCTGGGTTTGGCGACAAGAAACCTGCAACTTCTGAAACCTTTGGGTCAACATCGCCCACTAGGTTACCGCCTTCAATTCTGCTGATACCCACATCCAAAACCGCAGCGCCTTTTTTGACCCACTCTGGCTTCACAAAGTGCGGAACGCCAATAGCAGCAACAATGACATCAGCATTTTCCAAAACGTCAGGAACATTCTTACTTCCAGAATGCAGCAGAGTTACGGTTGCATCAATTCCTTTTCTTGAAAGAAGCAGCCCAAGTGGTCTACCAACAGTTACTCCCCTGCCAAGCACCGCTACCTGTTTGCCACTTAGCGAAACATCGTATCTTCGAAGTAGTTCGACAATGCCAGCTGGCGTGCAAGGAACTGGCGAAGTCAATTCTCCCGAGACATTTAGAACCAACCGCCCAAGATTCACTGGATGCAAACCATCGGCATCTTTTTCTGGGTCGATTAGCTCAAGAAGTTCTAGTGAATCAATTCCCACTGGAAGTGGTAGTTGAATAATGTATCCGGTTACATCTTTTGATGAATTCAGTTCGTTGATTGCCTTCAAGATATCTGACTTCGAAGCACTTGCCGGCAAATCAATCCGAATGGAATTAATTCCAACTTCAGCACAGTCACGATGCTTGCCTGAAACGTAGGAGTGGGAACCCGGGTCATCTCCAACCAGTAATGTTCCAAGACCTGGAGTTATGCCGCGTTTTTTAAGTTCAGCAACTTGGATTGAAAGTTCACTCTTTATGGCTTTAGCGGTCGCTAAGCCATCAAGAATTGTGGCACTCAAGTGCTACCAGTTCTCTAGGCCGGAATAAAGTGGAAACTTTTCAGTAAGAACTCGAACCCTAGCTTTTAGAGCTTGAGTGTCTGGGTTAGGAAGCAATACCTGAGCGATGATTTCTGCAACCTCGGTGAATTCAGCTGCTCCGAAGCCACGGGTTGCAAGTGCCGGGGTTCCGATTCGAACACCCGAAGTCACCATCGGAGGTCTTGGGTCATTCGGAACAGAGTTTCGGTTTACGGTAATACCTGCATCGTGAAGTAAGTTTTCAGTTTCTTTTCCGTCAATTGGAGCATTACGAAGATCTACTAGAACCAAGTGAACATCAGTTCCACCGGTCAGAATAGAAACTCCGTTGCCCTTGACGTCTGGCTGAACCAGGCGCTCGGCGATGATTCTTGCTCCCTCGATGGTTCGCTGCTGGCGCTCCTTGAACTCTGGGCTCATCGCAGCCTTGAAGGCAACCGCTTTGGCAGCAATTACATGCATAAGCGGTCCACCCTGCTGACCAGGGAATACTCCCATGTCAATTTTCTTGGCGTACTCTTCCTTGCAAAGAATCAAACCGGATCGTGGTCCACCTAGGGTTTTGTGAACTGTGGTGGAAACAACATCTGCATATGGAACAGGTGAGGGGTGCAATCCCGCAGCTACTAGGCCGGCAAAGTGAGCCATATCCACCCACAGCTTTGCTCCAACCTCATCAGCAATTGAGCGGAACGCTGCAAAGTCAAGATGTCTTGAGTAAGCAGACCAACCGGCAATCAAAACCTTTGGTTTAGTTTCAAGCGCACGAGCTCGAACAATTTCCATGTCAATCAAATTTGTTTCTGGGTTTAGTCCATAGGCGTGTGGCTCATAGGTTTGACCCGAGAAGTTCAACTTCATTCCATGAGTTAGGTGACCGCCGTGAGCAAGCTCAAGACCCAAAATACGATCGCCTGGTTTTGCAAGAGCCATCATCAGCGCTGCGTTAGCGGTAGCTCCAGAATGTGGCTGAACGTTGGCGTGCTCTGCACCAAATAGCTCTTTGGCTCTTGTGCGAGCTAACTCTTCCGCCACGTCAACAACTTCGCAGCCACCGTAGTACCTTTTACCTGGGTAGCCTTCAGCGTACTTATTTGTAAGTACCGAACCTTGAGCTTCTAGGATTCCTCTCGAGACAAAGTTTTCGCTGGCAATCATTTCCAGTGTGTGCCTCTGACGATCAAGTTCCTGCTGTAAAACAGCAGCAATTTCTGGATCGGTCTCAGATAGCGGCTTGGAAAAATTCGATGGCTGGCTACTTGTAGTCAATCGGGGCTCCTCGTTTTTAGTAGCTTACCAGAGCCAAAGTTTCAGGCTTCGTGACGCATCTAGCTAACCAACAAATCAGATAGGCCTCGGCGACGAAGGGATAAACCCGCTGCCAGAAGCAAGACTCCCGCAATAGCTAGACCTACCGTCCAGGCCAAAGTAGAGCTAACGGACTGGGGTGAAGTGGTGGCCTCGATTACAGCTTGGGCTGCCTGCCTTCTTTCACCGGGCGCCTGAATGAGCTCTACATCCTCAATAACTGAGCTGGTGGCCACTTCAGCTGGAGTACTGATCACCTCAGGCTCGAGTGCTATGGCAGGTGGAGGGGTCGGACCAGCCGTTTCAATTGGAGCAATGGCAGATGGCTCTGGTTGTGAAGTGGCGCCAGTTTGCGGCACCGTAGAGCTCTCAACCTCTTGGATTACTGGGGCTTCTGGTGCCGGAATAATCACTTCGAAGCTGACCTGCTCGGAAGGTCCAGTGTTTCCAGCAAAGTCGGAAACTGAGTTCGCAAGAATTGAAAACAAGAAACTTGAGTCCTCACAGCCCGTCAGGTTTGCCAGCCAGATTTCATTGCTAGCTGCAGAGATTGACTCAATCTGACAGTCACTGTTGTCGCTTGTAAAGGTGAAACTCTGAAAACCAAATTCAACAACTGCTTCGGTTATTGGAATAGTTAACTGGAAGTTGTTCTGGGTTATCTCGCTCAACTCCGGAGCGGTTTGATCAAGTGCTACCAGTGGGGATAAATAATCTGCCTCTGGACCTGAATACCCTTGCTCGGCAATTGAGTTGGCCGGAATTGAAATCCCCACTTCACCATCTACGCAGTCGGTAACTGTGTACACAAAAGATGTTCCATTACCGCTAAGGTTGCCAGGTTGACAGGTGCCAGGTGCGCCAACTACATCGATGTGATTAGCGGAGAAGCCGGGAAATGGGTCGCTGAGTTCAATTTGGAATTCAACTGTTGATTGATTACTTAGTTGCGTTTGGGTTGACACTGATTGGAAAAGTGGCACCAGTTGGTATTCAATCATGACCATGCCGTGGCCACTTTTGACTCCAGATAAATGAGTCACATTTGTTGTGTAGGTCGGATCAGCAAAAGAAGATCCGCCGCCACCAGCTCCAGCATCGTTACCCGAGGTGTCGGTGTCAGAACCGCCACCGCCACCGCCGAAGTAGCCACCGCCACCGCCACCACCGCCATAGATATTGCTCGAGCCCCCTTTTCCTCCAGTAAGTAGCGAGCCTGCGGACCCCGAAGTACCCAATCCGTTAGCGGCTCCCCCGTAGCCACCCGAGGTTTGTGAACCGCCTCCACCACCTTGTCCCTGGCCATCTTTTCCGGCAGCTGCGATAAGACCACCGCCCGGACTAGCGGTTGGAGTTATTCCAGCACCTCTACCACCGCCACCTCCAGCAACAACAATTCTTGATTCGACGCTTGTTCCAAGCCTGATGTCACTGGAACCGCCTCCAGATCCCTCGTTGTTTGAACCAGATCCAGCTGCGCCTCCCCCGTTAAAGCCACCAGCTGCTGATTGGCCTGTTATTCCAGCACCGGCAACAACTACGTATAGCGTGGAAGGAATCTGGCTCAAGGTGCCGGTTACCCGACCTCCTAATCCACCGCTTTTTCCACCCTGACCTCCTGAGACTTGAAATGTCATGTTGCGGGCGTTGATCGGAGGGTGCCAAGTTTGAATCTCACCGGTGTGGGAAAACCAAACGGTACAGTTTTGCTCGTAGCAACTTTCAACATAGTTTGCACTTGCTGGTGTTGCACCGAGTGTTGCTGTTGTAATTCCAATTGCCAATAGGGCTGCGGTAGCAGAGAAGGTTAATTTTTTCATCCCGCAAATGTAAAACCCCTGGCCGATTTCGGTCAGGGGTTTTACACAATGTGGATTACTTTAGACGCTGCTGCAAATTCTCTGCTAGCGACTGCATAAACTCTTCAGTTGTTTGGTAGCCCTGGTTTGGACCCACCAGCGCTGCAAGATCCTTGGTCATTTTTCCAGACTCAACAGTCTTGATGACAACATCTTCTAGAGTCTCGGCAAATTTCTGAACTTCATCAGTTCCATCAAGTTTTGCGCGGTGCATGAGACCCCTGGTCCAGGCGTAGATGGAAGCAATCGGGTTGGTCGATGTCTTCTCGCCGGCCTGGTGCTGACGGTAGTGGCGAGTAACAGTTCCGTGCGCCGCTTCAGCCAAAGCTGTCTTGGCGTCTGGAGTAGTTAGAACCGAGGTCATAAGACCCAAAGAGCCAAAGCCCTGTGCGACGGTGTCTGACTGAACGTCACCGTCGTAGTTCTTGCAGGCCCAAACGTAGCCGCCTTCCCACTTCAAAGAAGCGGCCACCATGTCATCAATTAGACGGTGCTCGTAGGTAATGCCTGCCGCCTTGAACTTGTCTGCATACTCGGCGTCAAATACTTCTTGGAAAGCGTCTTTGAAAGCGCCATCGTAGGCTTTCAAGATTGTGTTCTTGGTGGATAGGTAAACCGGGTAGTTTCTGGCCAGTCCGTAGTTGAACGAAGCCCTCGCGAAGTCGCGAATTGAGTCCATGTAGTTATACATACCCATCGCAACACCACCGGCTGCCGGGTAATCGGCGATTGTCCAAGTCTGAGGCTCACCGGATTCTGGGGTGTAGGTCATGGTGACAGTTCCCTTACCAGGGATCTTGATGTCAGTTGCTTTGTACTGATCACCATGGGCGTGACGACCAATAACAATCGGTTTGGTCCAACCAGGAACCAAGCGTGGCACGTTAGAGATAATAATGGGCTCTCTAAAAACCACACCGTCAAGAATGTTTCGGATAGTTCCGTTTGGAGACTTCCACATCTTTTTTAGACCGAATTCTTTTACTCTGGCCTCGTCAGGGGTGATTGTCGCACACTTAACCCCAACGCCATGCTGTTTGATTGCGTTAGCAGCATCCACGGTTACTTGGTCGTCAGTAGCATCACGGTTTTGAATTGAAAGATCGAAGTAGTCCAGCTCAACATCCAAGAAGGGAAGAATAAGTGAATCTTTGATGTTTTGCCAAATGATGCGAGTCATCTCATCGCCATCTAGCTCGACTACCTTGCCAACAACCTTGATCTTTTCCATTTATTACTCTTTCTTGTTATGAGCGCTAAAGCTCTTCTAGACTACCGAAATCTTGAAAACTCTTTTTCCCTGCTAAACCAGGGAATCCCGCCAAGCTTTATGCATTTTGGAGAACTTTCCAGATCCAGAAATCAAATTCTTTGGAGAGTCATCTTCTGTGACTCTTCCCTTTTCCATGACAAGTACCCGATCCGCAATCGACACAGTTGAAAGACGGTGAGCGATGATGATGGCGGTTCTATCTGCCAGCAGGGTCTTTAGCCCGTGCTGCACAAGGCGTTCAGAAGGAATGTCCAGCGAGCTGGTGGCTTCATCCAAAATCAACACGGCAGGGTTAGCGATGAAGGCCCTTGCGAAGGAGATGAGCTGTCTTTGTCCAGCGCTTACCCGGCCCCCGCGCTTGTTGACGTCGGTTGAGTACCCTTCGGGCAAAGCAAGAATGAACTCGTGAGCTCCAACAGCCTTGGCTGCCTGCTCAATTTCTTCAGGGGTTGCGTCGGGCTTACCAAGGGCGATGTTGTCGGCTACCGATCCAGAGAACAGGTAAGCCTCCTGGGTCACCATTACTACTGATCGCCTTAGATCCTTCGCCGACAAATCGCGAATATCGATGCCATCAAGCGTTAGCGTTCCAGAGGTTGGGTCATAGAACCGCGAAATCAGTTTCGCGATTGTTGACTTGCCAGCACCGGTAGTACCAACCAGAGCAATTGTTTGACCAGCTGGAACTTTCAATGAAAACTCTGGAATGACTTCTACTCCGTTTGAGTAATGGAAACCGACCTTGTCGAAGAAAAGTTCACCCTTGGCATTTGTAAGAGCTACCGGCTTTTGCGCTTCAGGCACTGATGGGCGCTCCTCTAGAACACCAGAGATTTTCTCAAGGGCCGAGTTAGCTGACTGGTAAGAGTTGTAGAACATCGCCAGATCTTCCATCGGGTCGTAGAACCTTCTGGCATACAAGATTGCTGCAATCAAAACTCCAAGACCCAACGATCCCTCTAGAACTCGAACACCACCCCAGAGCAAAATAACTGCGACTGAAATGTTTCCGATCATAATCAGCGCTGGATCAAAAATTCCAAAGAGTTGGATTACCTTGGCGTTGATGTGACGGTATTTCTCGACCAAAGTTTCGTACTCGCCCTGGTTTCTTTTCTCCTTGCGGAACGCCTTCACTGCGCGAATTCCGGTCATGGTCTCGACGAAGTAAACAATTAGCTTCGCGGATGAAACCCTGGACTCGCGGAACATTAGTTTCGAGTTAACTTGGAACCATCTAGTTAAGAAGTAAAGCGGAATCCAACTAACAACGAGAATTGCAAAACTAGGCAGATCTAGAAACACCAACGCAGTTGCAGTAAACAACATGTACAAGATTCCAACAATCATCTCGTTGCCACCGGTATCCAGAAGTTCACTGATTGCGTCCAAGTCGCTGGTCTGACGGGAAATAACGCGACCCGAGGTGTATTTCTCGTGGAACTCTAGAGACAGCTTCTGGGTGTGAACAAATATGCGTTGCCTTAGATCCAAAAGGACATCCTGGCTCAGCTTTGCGGCAAATCTCAGGAACCAGCTAATAAGGGAGGCCGTTGCAGCAGCGGCAAATAGGTAGCCACCGACCACCAAAAACAGCGGTGTTGTATCGGCCTTTAGGGCTGCAGGTAAAGCCCAGTCGATGCTCAGTGCAATCAGTGCTGGCCCTGCAACTCGAAGAGCCTGGGACAAGATAACAATCAAAAGACTTAGCAGCAGTCTGCCTCGCACTGGATAAATCAGCGAGAACAATAGCTTTCTGGAACGAAGCTTTACCTGTAGGGCTTCTTCTTTGCTCAGCTGGATTTTGTCTTCGCCAGCAACTCCTTGCATGCTCATTCGCTCACCTCGATTTGCTTACCTGCCGAGTCGAGTGAGGAAATAACGTATCGGTAATGATCGTTGCTTGCCAAAAGATCACTGTGCTTACCAACTGCAACAATTTTGCCATCTTGCATAAGTGCGACTCGATCAGCTAACTGCACAGTTGATGGTCTGTGAGCAACAATCAAAGCCGTGGTCTTCTTCAAAACTTTTCTAAGTGCTGCCTCAACTAGTGCTTCGGTGTCAACATCCAAAGCTGAAAGCGGATCATCCAACACCAATACCGCAGGCTTAGCAGCAACCGCTCGGGCAAGTGCAAGACGCTGACGTTGTCCACCAGATAACGAAAGCCCTTCTTCACCAATCTTGGTATCAAGACCTTCGGGCAAGTCGTATACAAAATCGGCCTGGGCAATCGAGAGCGCTTCTTTTAATTCCTCTTCTGTTGAATCCGGCCTTCCAAGCAAAACATTGTCTCGAACGGATGCGGAGAACAATGTGGCATCTTCAAACGCCATGGCGATGTGAGATCGAAGTTCGACTCGTGTCAGAGACCTGATATCAACGCCATCTAGTTCGATGGAGCCTGAAGAAACTTCATAGAGTCTTGTAGTTAGCGCCGTTAGGGTGCTCTTGCCGCAACCGGTTACTCCAATAAGAGCTACGGACTCCCCTGGCTCCAAAACCAGGTCGACACCGCGCAAGAGATCCGGCTGATCGAGTTTGCTATCCGGGTAGCGGAAATGAACGTTCTTGAATTCCAAGCGACCCTTAGGCGAACTGATGGTCTTGGCCACCTCTGGATCCTTGATTAGTACTGGCTCGTCGATAACCTCAAAAAAGCGCTGAATAGCGGTTTTGGCATCGAGGGTCATGGACAGCAAGAAACCTATGGACTCGGTTGGCCAGCGCAGAACGGTTGTCGTAGCAAAAAATGCCACTAGACCACCAACGGTCAAGCTACCCTCGGCAACTAGGAAAACTCCAACCAGCATTGATGCAGCTACCGCTGCTTCAGGAATCAGTAGCAAGTACACCCAGATGTTGGCGATCAGGCCAGCTTTTTTGAGCTCGGTTGATCTAAGACCCTTGGCTTCTGCTGCAAACTTACGAGCGGCGTGATCACCTCGACCAAAAGCTTTGAGAACGCGAATTCCGTGCACGGACTCTTCAACTGAGGTTGCAAGATCACCTGCCTGATCTTGCGACAGCCTTGCAATCTGTCCGTATTTTGCCTCAAAGCGATAACCCTGAATCCAAATTGGAATTGAGATCAAAAAGAAAATTAGACCTAGGAGCCAGTGAAAAGTAAACAAGATTGCAAGTCCCACAACAATTGTTATTGCGTTGGCAAACAAGAGCACAACACCAAACGAAAGCCAGCGGCGAATCAGGCTCAGGTCTTGAGTAGCTCTGGAGAGCAGCTGACCGGAAGGCCAGCGATCGTGGAAGCTAACAGGTAGGTCTTGCAGTTTCTTATACAGAGTTGAACGCAAGCCCGCTTCAACAAATGTTCCCGGGGTAAGTACTAACCAACGGCGAAGCAGCACCATGGCAGCTTCCAAGGTGCCCATGAGAAACACTAGGAAAACAAACAAGTAAAGGGTGTCGAGAGTGCCAGAGCCATCAAGGCTGTCAAACAGGGATCTAAGTAGCTGCGGGATTGCCAACGCAAACAAGCTTGCGGCTACAGCCGCAAAGATACCTAGGACGATTCGAGGTAGGGCTTTTTTTGCGTAGGGGAAAATTCGCAACAAGGTCGCGATGGTTTTGTCTTGCTTCATAAATCCTCGGTAATAACATGCCCTTTTGAGGCAGCCTTATAGGCTACCACCCTGAAGGTAACTTCACTCTCAGCTAGTGGAAGAAGTGACGCTCTCCGGTGAAATACATCGTGATGCCAGCATCTTGGGCTGCGCGAATTACATCTTCGTCTTTGACAGAGCCCCCGGGTTGAACAACCGCCTTCACCCCTGCCCTGATCAAAACTTCGAGTCCGTCTGCAAACGGGAAGAAGGCGTCGCTTGCGGCAACCGATCCCTTTACTCGGCTACCTGCCCTAGAAACTGCCAGTTCGCAAGAATCCAGCCTGTTTACCTGACCCATGCCAATGCCAACCGATGCGCCTTCCTGGGCAAGCAAAATGGCGTTTGATTTGACTGACCGAACCGCGCGCCAAGCAAACTCTAGATCGGAGCGAGTTTGAGTATCTGGCTTAGTTCCCGATACCAGTTTCCAGTTTTGATCCGAAAAGTTCTTGAAACTATCTGCCTCTTGAACTAGGAAACCACCGGAGATTTGCTTGAGTTCTTTTGCAGGCGCGCTATAGCTTGGTGGAAGTTGAAGCACCCTCAAGTTTTTCTTTGTCAGAAGTAATGAAAGGGCCTCAACCTCGTAAGCCGGCGCCACAATAACTTCCGTAAAAATTTCAGCGACCTGGGAAGCCATCTTCAAGGTAACAATACGGTTGGCTGCAACTACGCCACCAAATGCAGAAACAGAGTCGCAAACATAGGCTTTGGCGTGTGCATCGGCGATGGCATCATCGGAGCTGGCAGCACCGATTGCGATACCGCAAGGATTTGCGTGCTTGATGATTGCAACCGCTGGTTCATTAAAATCAAAGGCGGCCCGCACCGCAGCGTCAGCATCAACAAAATTGTTGTATGACATTTCCTTGCCGCCAAATTGTTTTGCTTGAGCGATACCGAGAGATTTATCGAGTCCTTCGATTTTGTAAAGGGCCGCTGCTTGGTGTGAGTTTTCCCCGTACCGCAAAACATTTGCCAGAGAAGCCTTAATTGAAAGCTTCGGTTCGAAGCCTGGGTTTTTTCCAGAGTCAGGATCTTGAGAGCTCGACTCGGGTTTTCTTCCATCATCTAGCGAGCCAGCCATCCAGTTGGAAACAGCGGTGTCGTATTTTGCGGTGTGTGAAAAAGCTTGCAGAGCTAGTTGCTTGCGTTGTTCCAAAGTTGTTCCCCCGGAAGTTATTGCAGCGATGATGTCTTTGTAATTGGCTGGATCCACAACCACCGCAACATTGGCGTGGTTTTTGGCTGCAGCGCGGACCATCGCGGGGCCACCGATATCGATTTGGTCGATAGCCAACTCGCCGCTTGCCCCATTGGCAATTGCTTCAACAAAGGGGTACAAGTTCACGACCAACAGCTGGAATGCACTCACACCCAGTTTTTCAAGCTCGCTACGGTGGCCGGTTAGCCTCAGATCGGCAAGTAACCCGGCGTGAATAGCTGGATGAAGTGTTTTGACTCTGCCATCAAGGGTTTCTTGAAAGCCAGTGACCTCGGAAACCTCAGTTACCGGAATCGTGGCTTCTGAGATTGTTTTTGCCGTTGAGCCGGTCGAAACAATTTCAACACCAGCTGCGGCAAGGGCTTTGGCTAGCTCTACTAGGCCTGTCTTGTCCGAAACGGAAATGAGAGCTCGTTTGATTGGAACTTTGTCGAAGTGGACGTAATCGGCTGCGGTGTATTTGCTCTCCATGGCTACACCTAGCCGACCTTACTTGGCTCAAGTTGCTTGCTGGCTAAAAACTTGACTGTTTCAATCAAAAGCTTATGCTCGACCAGCTTGATGCGCTCATGTAGTGCTTTCTCGTCATCAGCCGGGAAAATAGTTACTTTCTCTTGGGCCAGAATTGGACCGGTGTCGACTCCCTCGTCGACAATGTGCACAGTTGCTCCAGTTTCTCTGGCGCCAGCAGCTAAAGCATCTCTGACTGCATGGGCTCCAGGGAAACTTGGTAACAGTGCTGGGTGAATGTTGATTATGCGCGGCGAAAACTTAGAGACAAACGAAGCAGGCAAAACTTTCATAAATCCAGCAAGAACAATCAAGTCTGGATCAAAGTGCGAGATGTTCTCCGCTAGCTTCTGCGCCCACTTGTCTCGATCAGCAAAGTGCTTTTCTTCTACGACGAAGGTTGGAACGCCATAGAGGTCAGCGTGCTCAAGTCCAGATGCTGGTTTATCGGATCCAACAGCCAAAATTCTGGCTGGAAAAAGTGGGTTCTTTGTTGCTTGTAACAGGGCCAGCAGGTTTGATCCTGAACCTGAGATCAAGACAACAACTGAAAGCATGTGGTTAGCCTACCTTTTTGGACTTGGCTGGCTTGTCCTCCACTGGCCTCGCGCTATAGAAAGCAGCCAGGGTAGAAACTACTCCGACCTGAGCGAATACCACCAAAGCTAGAACCCAGGGTGAGACCCCCACCTGAGCAAGCCTTCCAGGCCCCGCACTACCCGAGGCAATGAAGGCAAGTAGGCCCATTTGTGCCGCTGTCACAAACGCAATCGAAAGGCCAAGCGAGATTGCCGCAGTCCAAGCCGTTGCAAACTCAAATCTGATTTCATCAGCTGATTTTCTAATCAAAAGTGTTGCGATAAATGCAGCGAGCAAGACAACCGCAATCGAAACCATTCCAAACTCCAACTGTCCAACCGGTAATGCGCCAAGAACAGGGATTGCAGGAAGTGGTCCGACTTGAGATCCAAGAGGCGAGATAAGAGATCCTGCACCAATTGAGAAACCAACCCCGGTGAGCCAGGATGCTCCGTAGATAACCAAGTTCGGGATTAGAGCTAACTGTCCAAGGGTTAGTACCACTGCACCAAGAATGCTTACTTGAACACTTTCGTAGAGTCGGGTGATGTCAATCCAACTAAGCGCAATTAAGACGGCGATTGTGAATGCTGAGACCATCAATAACATCACCGTGATAGCCGTTCCTGCTCTGAAAGCTGGGCCCATGATTGAGCGAACGCTCCAGTGAAGTTTGAGGCGAAACGAATTCAAGGCTTGGCGAACTCGGTCGCGCTCGGGTGCTTGATCCAAAATGTCGCCATCAAATATTTCATCTGGCTGACCAAACAAAGATCCAAGCACTTGAAACACAAGAAACAAAATAGTTGGGAAGAAAACACCCTGCCAAGCAATTGGATAAATGGCGCTGTCGTAGGCAGCTGTGCTGATACCAAGAGCTGCGGCTCCGTAAACCAAAGATCCACCGAGCCAGCCTGGCCAAAGTGCCTTAGCTGCGATAAATCTTTTGCCGGCGTTGTAAAAAGACCGAGCCAACCAAATTGTCATTCCAAGTGGAACTAGAGTCACCACAAACGCCGGTACCAGTAGACCTAGAATCTCACCTTCTGGAACAACCAGTCCGGTGCCGTGAGAAAGTAGCCAGAAATCGGCAGCCGCTCTAAACGCGACTAGCCATTCAACGTCAGGGTTGTTTTCAAGAAACCAAACCAAAGTCAGCGGAACAAGGACAAGACCCAGGCCGATGGCCACCAGTATCGCGGCCTCTAGAGCTGCGATAAAGAAGGTCTGGCTTTTATTCACGGCTTACTAGATCTCTAGAGAGAGCTGATTACCTCGCGCATTAGCGCGGCAGTTTCGCTAGGAGTTTTACCAACCTTCACGCCAACTGCTTCGAAAGCTTCCTTCTTGGCCTGAGCAGTTCCTGCGCTTCCCGAAACAATGGCTCCAGCGTGACCCATGGTCTTACCTTCCGGAGCTGTGAATCCTGCCACGTAGGCAACAACTGGCTTAGTGACGTTGTGCTTGATGTACTCGGCAGCTTTTTCCTCTGAGTCGCCACCAATTTCACCAATCAAAACAATGGCCTTAGTTTCTGGATCGTTCTGGAACGCTTCCAGTGCGTCAATGTGTGTGGTTCCAATAACCGGGTCGCCACCAATTCCAATGGCGGTTGACATTCCGATATCTCTTAGCTCAAACATCATCTGGTAGGTCAGTGTTCCTGACTTAGAGACCAATCCAATTGGACCACTACCTGTGATGTCCGATGGTGTGATTCCAGCGTTTGATTTTTCAGGGCTGATAATTCCTGGGCAGTTAGGACCAATCATGCGGGTTTTCTTACCCTTGGAAACATTGTGTGCCCAAGCTTCTGCGGAGTCGTGAACTGGGATTCCCTCAGTGATAACAACAGCAAGTTCGATCTGAGCATCGATGGCTTCAAACATCGCAGCCTTTGCAAATGCTGGTGGAACGAAGATAACGCTGACGTTTGCTCCAGTTTCTTTCATCGCCTCAGCAACAGTTCCAAAAACAGGAAGCATTTTGCCATCGACATCAACGCTTTCGCCAGCCTTGCGAGGGTTAACTCCCCCCACAATGTTTGAGCCGCCGGCTAGCATTCTGCGGGTGTGCTTCATACCCTCAGATCCAGTCATACCCTGGACGATAATTTTTGAATTCTCGTTTAGAAAAATTGCCATCTAAATTCTTACTTTCCCTTACTTGCTAGCTAGCTCGGCTGCTTTATCGGCGGCCTCGTCCATGGTTTCAACTACTGTCACAAGCGGGTGATTCGCATCCGCCAGAATTTTTCTACCCTCGTTTACGTTGTTGCCGTCGAGGCGAACAACCAGGGGCTTTGAAGCCTTGGAGCCAAGTTTTTCTAGTGCTCCAACGATTCCATTAGCAACTGCATCACAGGCTGTGATGCCACCAAAGACGTTTACAAAAACACTCTTTACCTGTGGGTCGTTCAAGATGACATCCAGTCCAGCAGCCATGACCTCAGCCGAGGCGCCACCACCGATATCCAAGAAGTTAGCTGGCTTTACCCCACCGTGGCGGGCTCCCGCGTAAGCAACCACGTCCAGGGTCGACATAACAAGGCCGGCACCGTTTCCAATAATTCCAACCTCACCGTCTAATTTGACGTAGTTCAAATCCATCTGCTTTGCCTTGGCCTCTAGCGGGTCTAGCTCGTCGCGCTCCATTTGCTCGCGCTCGTGCCTAAACTCCGCGTTGTCATCGAAAGTGACTTTTCCGTCGAGGGCAATAATCTCGCCATCTTCTGACAGAACCAGTGGGTTGACTTCAACCAAAGTTGTGTCTTCTTTTTTGAAAACTTCATATAGCTTTACAAAAACCGGAGCGACCTTGGCAGCAAGCTCATCATCGAAGCCGCCTAGTTTGGCAATTTCTAGAGCCTTGGCTAGATCGATTCCTTTAACCGCGTCAACTGGAACCTTGGCGAGCGCCTCTGGTCTTTCTTCAGCAAGCTGTTCGATATCCATTCCACCTTCGACTGAGCAAAGTGCAAGGAAGGTTCGGTTGGATCGATCCAGTAGGACTGAGAAGTAGAACTCCTTGGCGATTTTTGCACCTTCGGCAATCATTACCCTCTTTACAACGTGGCCTTTGATATCTAGTCCAAGAATCTTTTCGGCAGCTTGTTTAGCTTCTTCGGGCGAGTGCGCAACCTTGACGCCGCCGGCCTTGCCGCGACCTCCAATTTTTACCTGAGCTTTGACAACCACGGTTCCACCAATTTGCTCGGCGGCTTTCTGGGCTTGCTCTGGGGTGTCTGCGATAAGTCCCTTTAGAACGGGGACCTGGTATTTCTCGAAAATATCGCGCGCTTGATACTCAAATAAATCCAACTTAGAACTCTTTTCAGATTGATCAAATGGCTAATAGCCCAAACCCCAAGTTTAGAGCTTTTCGATGGGGGCTATCTTTACCACGAGTGATTTAGTGGCGCCGGAATCAAAATTCACCTGTGCCACCTGCCTAGCTCCCTCACCTCTAAGTTCAGTAACCACACCTTGGCCATAATCAAGATGCTGGATTCGATCCCCAAGCGCTAGCTGAAGCGAGCCGTTATCGCGAACCTGCGTTATGGCTCCCGCAATCTCAGTTCTAGCCTTAGGCGGAGTCGCACTTGGAGCCATACCTCTATAACCGCCAGTTATCGTGCCAGCGGAGGCCCTTGTGGCACCTTCGGATTGAATGAGCTCAATTGGAATATCCCCTAGGAAGCTGCTTGGCAAGAATGCGGTAGTTGAACCAAAAAGGGTCCTTTGCAAGGCAGAGCTTAGGTAAAGCTTCTGCTTGGCACGGGTCATACCAACATATAAAAGTCTTCTTTCCTCGGCTACTCCCCCCGGCTCATCAAATGAGCGGACATGGGGCAAAGTTCCCTGCTCAAGACCTACCAAGAAGATCACGTCATACTCCAGACCCTTGGCAGTATGCAGCGTCATCAATGAAATGCTTCCTGAGTCATCGTCGATCTCATCAGCGGCAGCGGCCAGAGCAATGTCCGCTAGATACTCAGCGATTGTTGCTTCTGGATACTGTCTTTGATATTCAAAAACCTGTCCGATAAGCGCGTCTAAGTTATCGACCCTGGCTTCGTCCTGCGGGTCACGACTGTCTTCCAGATTCGCACGGTAGCCAGAAAGATTCAGCGCTGCAGATAAAACATCTGCGATCTTTGCCTCAACACTCATCGCATCCAGATCATTCAA
>ERZ1022756.315-NODE-315-length-15352-cov-16.163169_pt1 | contig 15352 bp, 10 predicted proteins | sample MGYA00520902_ERZ1022756 | MGnify/ENA primary metagenome ERZ1022756 (study PRJEB33162, sample SAMN09537601) | freshwater metagenome | isolation source: freshwater | place: Canada:Alberta | collected 2017-07 | study: EMG produced TPA metagenomics assembly of the...
TGATTTTAGCGGCCCTAGCGAAGGACGCCGTTCCCCAGTTTGACTTCGCCCAAGTCAAGAACTTGGATAGCGGGTCCTCCGGTGCTTTTGATGCAGCCTTGCTCACAGCCAAAAGCGGAGAACACTTCGTGGTTCGCATGGCTAATAGCGCCAGCGCAGGAACTGAACTAGAAGCCGAAATTCGTGCCATCAAAACTTTCACGCCAGTGGTTCGCCTAAGCCTCCCATTTGAACTAAGCGAACTCGTTGGGGACACCCAAGACTCTGAAGGCGCACGCGCAATGGTTTTCAACTTCGTGTATGGAAATCCAATTGAGATTTCTCGCGTTGAACCACTTTCTGAGCTGACCTTGAGCATCGCAGCGTCCATCGCAGCAATTCATAAAATTCCCGTTGAGCTAGTGCAGAACGCGGGCTTTCCGGAACTTGACCCTGCATCAAACCTAAAGTACCGAGTATCAGAGCTTGACCGCGCCGCTCAGACTGGAAAAGTTCCACCGATTTTGCTGCAGCGCTGGGAATCTGCTCTCGAAGATGTCAGCTTGTTCCGCTACCAGCCAACCGTAATCCACGGTGGCTTGAATGGCCAAAGCGTATTGGAACTTGATGGAAAGGTTTCTGGGGTTCTTCACTGGTCTGGGCTTCGTATTGCAGACCCAGCCGAAGATTTGTCTTGGATTCTCGGTGGAGCAGCTCCTGAACTTTCGAGAAACCTTATGGCTCGCTACTTCGAAACAAGATCTGGCGCCGACAGTAACATCTGGCCACGTGCACTTCTATACAGCGAACTAGAACTGGCAAGATGGCTTCTGCATGGGTACTCAACCGGCAATCAAGAAATCATCGAGGATGCCGTTGGCATGCTTTTGGTTCTGACTGAAGAAGTTGAGACTGGAAAAGCTGAGCGCCTGCACGCAGCACCACTAGCAACAACTATCGCCCACGCCAAGCTCACTTCCGAGCCTGCCGTCCCAACAGTCAAAGAGGACGAACTGTTCTAGACAAACAGCCGCTCCCACATTTCCATTAGCTGCTTAGGTCCTGGGATATTCTCGGGACGAAGTTCGATGTTGTCTCCAACAAAGAAAAAGCACACATCAATAGCCTCAATCGGCACTTGTCTTAGCTGCGAGTAAGCGAATCGGTATAGGGCAAGCTGAAGAATCATCTCCTGCTCAGACTTTTTGTCCTTCGGAGCAGATCCAGTTTTCCAGTCCACAATCTCAAACCGCTGGCCAACCTTGAAAACCGCGTCTAGCTTGCAAACAAATGTGTTGACCCCGCGGGTTAGGTTGATCTCAACCTCAACATCAGCAGGCGTTTGATTGTGAAACCTTGAATTTTTAAAAATCTCGGTTAGCTCTTGAATCTGTTCAGGTGCTTGGTCAACCTCAGAGTTTATGAAGTCCTCAACCCAAGAGTGGAAGACGGTTCCTTTTTTAGTAGCGCGATACGGCTCGGCTGGAACCGGTCTTAGATACCTCGCTGCTTGGGCAGGCAGATCGCTGATGAACTCCTTGAACTTGGAGGCTGGAATTCGAACAGGAAGATCAACCTGAGTCAGTCTTTGCAACCGGTCATCTTGTTCCTTTAGCAATAAATCAATTTCTTGTTGGATGCTTGAGCTATTCATATCTTCTTCGCCCAGGCGGTCAAGTTTTGCTAGAGCATGCTCAACTTGCGCGGCTGCTGCCGCAACTACCTTTGAGTGTTTTTCGCCGATTGGCTCAAGTGGCCAAATCTTTTCCCTAGGAGATAAGTCAAGAGGATTTTCTGCGGAAACCAAATCAGGAAACTGGAAGCTTGCTTCGGCTAGCTCAATCAGGAAACGGGAGGGTTTTCTTGGTCCAGAATTAGCCGGCTTCCAGTACGAGCCCGAAAGCAGCAACCCTTCACGAGCTCTGGTTATTGCAACATAAATTAGCCTGAATTCTTCTCTGAGTTGGTGCTCTTTGTTCTCTGCCTTGAACAGATCATAGGCAGCTTTGAGCTCCGTCTGAATGCTTGCGTGATGAAAATCAAACACTGGAAGAGAGGAAGAATCTCCGCGAAGAGGAAATGGAAGCTCGGCACCAGATAGCCACCCCGAAACAGATCTTGGCTTGGAGGGAAAGTCATCTTCGACCAGATTTGGAATTGCTACGAAATCCCACTCAAGCCCCTTAGCTGCATGAATGGTGAGCACCTGCACCACACCGGCACCCGGGGTTACTCTCGGAATTTCAAAACGTTCTTTCTTGGTCGCATATTCCAGCCAGTTCAAGAACTGACCCAGCAGAGCACTTGCTGAAGAAGATCCAAAGCCGGAAACAATCTCGTAGAAGGAATTCAACTGAGCTACGGGGTTTGCAAGTTTTGGATTAGATCGAAGTTCAATATCCAGCCAAAGCTCTTCGGCGCATAGTCTGACAAAATCCGTCAATGGTAAAGCTGTGGCTGAGCGCAGGTTCCTAAACAAAGTCGCCGCTTCCTGCAAGCGCTTCAATGTCTGCGCTGAGAACTCACTCAACATATCAAGCTTGGAATTGAGCACTAAATCTAGGGCTTCAACAATAGTGAATTCCTCACGGAAGACCCCCTCTTGTCTTGGGCCAGAGAGCTTTCTAGCCATCACAAACAGCCGATCTATATCCTTGACGCCAAGACGCCATCTGGCTCCCGTAAGAAGTCTTATTAGTTCGCTTCCGGAATCCGCTCGTTGAACTACCTTGAGAGCGCAAACCAGATCAACAATCTCGGGAAGTTCTAGCAATCCCCCCAGGCCAACAACTTCTACTTCTATTCCTTGGGCTTGAAGCTTTTCAACAAAAAGTGCCATTGAGGATCGCTTGCGCATCAAAACGGCACACTTCTTACCCTCGGCAGCTGCAGGTTTTAGCCAGCTGGCTACAACGTTTGCCTCATCTTCAATGGTTTGCTCGAAGGCAAAATCAGTAGCTCCTTCAATCGCATCAGCTTTGGCTACCAATTTGACCGGCAGCACATGCTGGTTTTGCCCCGAACGTCCCTCGTAGCTTGCGGGCTGTTGTAGCGGGAGCGAAATGCGATTGGCCATTTCTAGAACCTTGGTCGGGTTTCTCCAGCTGGTTTTTAGAGAGAAGCTCTTGACGCTTCCAAAATCGAGACCGAACTGATCGAGGTTAGATGAACTAGCCCCACGCCAGCCGTAAATGGACTGATTCGGATCCCCAACTGCAAATACCGAGCTGTTGGCAAACAGCCTTGACAACAATTTGGTCTGAAGCACTGATGTGTCCTGGTACTCATCCAACAACACTGCCGTGAAGTTCTCCTGGATCAAAAGTGCCGCAGCGGTATTCTCGGAAACCGCTCTGTATGCCAGGGCGACTTGATCAGAGTAGTCCACCAGTGAACGACTCTTTTTCTCTTGCTGGAATCTCTCAGCGAGTTCTGCAATCAATGGTGTGGGCTTTAGTCCCTCAACCAACTCGTCGATGTAAGTAAAGCGAGAGTCGACGGGTTCACCAACTCTTTTAGGCAGCGATCCGATGTGACTGGCGGTGGCCTCAACAACATCACGAACAGTTAGGGCATCCTGACCGTTGTCGCTGAGGGCTTGTGATAGCTCAAGAACTTTCTGCACCAGAGAGTCAAGATTTAGCTCAAGATCACTTACACTTCCTGAAACATCCGAGCCGTACCTAACACACACCTCTCGAGCCAGCTGGAAAGCCGCTGCTTCGCTGAGCAGCGATGACTCACTCTCGTAGCCCAGAGCTAGGCAATTGTCCCTGAAAATTTGATTTGAAAATGCGTTGTAGGTCGAAATAGTTGGAGCAACAAATTCATACTCTAGGGACTCTGGCCAGTAGTTTGTCTCACGAAGCTTAAGCAGGGCCTCGAAGATTCGCTTAGATAACTCGGTGGCTGCTTTTCTTGTGAAGGTAAGCCCCAGAATCTGCTCTGGGCGGGTGTATCCGTTTGCAACCAACCACAGAACGCGCACCGCCAGGAGTTCAGTTTTTCCACTTCCTGCACCTGCAACCACCAACGCTGGTGAATCAAGTGGCGCGTTCTCGATGGCGTCTATTTTCTCTTGAGCTAGATCAAAATCCTTGATGACTTTGAAGATTTCTGTTGCGGAGTATCTAGCCGACATAGCTCACCGCCGGAGTAAGGTGCAATGAACATGAGCCGTAGGTTCGCTCAGTTTCGCAGTGGTTAGAAAGCTGTGCGACAAATACCGAGCGGGACATTCCCTCTGATGAATCGAGCAGCAACTTCTTGAATCTTGCAGATTCCTGATCGTTCATCGCGGGCTGATTGCGCTCTTGATATTTTGTTCCTCCCACAACTAGCAACTTTGCCCCCGCAAGTTCTCCAGGATCAATTGAATCAAGTTCTTTGAAGCCGCCCTCCAGTACCGCCATTTGATAGAGCGCGAGCTGAGGATTCACCAGAGTATCGGCGGCCGAGTCGGCTTGTTTGCCGGTTTTTAGATCAACAATCACCACGTTGCCGTTGGCAAGCTGTTCTATTCGATCAACTTGGCCGCGCACTTGAATGTTGCCAAGTTCAAAGTTGAAGTTTTGCTCTTTGGCAAGCACACTTCCTCCAGCAGATTCAAACTGTCTCAGATACTGCGCGAGGTTGGTTAGCATCCTGGCGGCTTGGCGTTTACCCAAATCCTCAAGCCAATCAGCTTCAAACTCAAGTGAGCTCCAACGCGAAAGTTTTAGCTTCTCAAGCTCTGCCAGATCCGATGAAACGGAAACTTCTAGCACCTCGTGAATCAGCGATCCAAGCGACGCTTGGAAGGAACCGCTTGAGCCACCGTGGGTTTCAATAAACCAGTGCAGAGGACACTTCAAGAAGTTATCCAGTTGCGAAGGTCGAATATGAAGTTTCTCATTCTCTAAATCCGTAAGTGGTTCATTTGTTGAAACCGGAAGTAATCCATACCAACTGCTAGGTGCTGCCCCAGGAATTCCAGCTGCCGCCAATCGAGCAAGTCCAAGTGCTGCTTGCTCGATATGGGTGCCCGAAGTTGAAGCAAGCTCGCGACGAAGCTCTCCAACAATCGAGCGAAGTGTGTAAGTCTTTGAGCTGTTGGATTCTGCTGGCGGGTAGCTTCCGTGAACCAGCGGAAGAAACTGTGATAACTGCTCTTCTTCCTTATCGGTGGCGCACATAATCAAAAGCTGTCCACAAGCCCCGGCAGCTTTGTTGAGCATTCGAAGCTCACCTGGAAGCTCAGAGCGTTTGAGCTCCCGAGCCTGTGCGATTTCACCAGCGACTAAAGCATCCAGCACATTTGCTCCAAGCAAGGAAGATCGTGGCTTGAGATTTGGCCAGACCCCCTCGCTTAGACCTGGGATCACAACGGTGTCGAAGCGCTTTCCAATAAGACCAGAGGGGGTAAGAAGTAGCACCTGCTCGCCGGATCGATTGTTTAGCGCCAGCGAATCTTCTGGAATCTCTCGTTCGAGCTGATCAGCAATAAATTCAATGGCTTGAGCCTTTGGATTTCGCTCTGAGAACCTGGCAGCAGCTGCAAACAAAGTAAGCATGGAATCAAGATTTCTACCAGCCTGGATTGCCACTTCAGAAACACCACGCGATAGAAGATTCCATTTATTGAGCACTCCGGTTTCGGAAACTAAATTCCAAAGCACAGCTTCGGCTGTTGTGCCGGGTTCAAGAGCCAATTCTTTTGTTTTTTGCATGAGGCGAATAATCTTCTCCGCATTTCTTGCCTCAGTGCCTCTAATTAGCGAAAGATCATTTGGGTTTGCAAAGGCATCAGCTAGCAACTGATCTGAGGAGCCATCGAAGGATTCTGCCTGCTTCCTAAGAGACCGCTTTAGGCGCAAGATGCCAAGCTGATCCAAACCACCAAACTCAGAAGTCAGTATCTCGACCGCCAAATCAATGCCAACTGGTGCATCATCCAGGCACACTCGAGCTAGCCTCAACAGCTGCCCCGAGGAATGATCATCTCGCAGCGAGTTTGCCGAACCTATAACTTGCACCGGGACAGACTCAGCACTTAGTGAGAGTGCAAGTTTTTCAAGAGCTGGCCTGCTTCGGGCAACAATTGCCATTTGAGACCAGGGCACTCCGTCAAAGAGGTGCCTGCGTCTAAGCGCTCCTGCCACAAAGGAAAGCTCCTCACTTTCAGACCGGAACACTCGTACCTGCAAGCCGTCTCCGACAGTTGATAGCTCGGCTGGAGGATTTAGTCCTTTTCGCTGGCGGCCAGCGCGAGCTGAATCAATCGAGGAGCTGATCTTGGACAGCGCTGCAGAAATCTCCGGTCTGCGAATTGCGTGAGTTGGTTCAAGAAAAATTGACTCGATGTTTTGGCTCGCACGCGATGCGATCCGTTCTGTTAGTTCGGTCATAGCTTTGGGGTTTGCAACTCTAAAACCAAGAGTTGCTACATCCGGATCCCCAAAAACTGTCACCCCGGCACCTAAGCGAGTGAGTTGAAACAAAAACTCAGAGGCTGCTGGAGTTAACTCCTGAGCGTCGTCGACCAGAATTGATTTTAGGTTTGCAATCGCTTCAGGGAATTCATCCTCTGATTCGAGCTGGTTGGCCGCACTTCGGAGTAAAGATGCCGAGTCGTAGCGAGAGCAATCAGCTTCACTTAGTTGCTCTAAGTAGCGTGAATAGCACTTGGCCGAAGCCTCCCATTGAGTAAGTCCCTGAACCCTACCCAGTTCGCTTAGTTGATCAGGAGAAACACCGTGCTCTAAACAGGCAGCAATCAGATCTCTTAGTTCTGTTCTAAATCCGGTCAAAGATCGAACGGTGGAGTCAAGATTCTTTGGCCAAGCGGCAGAATCCAGTTCGGCTAGTACTTGCTTGAGAATTTGATCTTGCTCGCTACCGCTTACAAGCGCTGGTGCTTTTCTGCCATCCCGCTTTGCCCTAGCGGCCAATATTGAAAATGCCAGGCTGGTTAGTGTCTTGGCCAGAGGGCCAGAAGTCGCTCCTTGGTACTCCAGAGCTAGTTGGTCACGAAGTGTGTTTGCCGATTCACGAGTTGCAGCAACAACTACCAACTGATCTGGTGATAACCCTTGTGAGACGAGGTTCATAAATCGCGCTATCAGGGCCGTGGTCTTGCCAGAACCTGGAGAACCAAATACCAGTGCAATTGCTGAAGCTGGAAGATCTCGAACTGTTTCCTGGGTTGGAGCAAGCTCTAGAGTATTGACGGAGATAAAGGGTGCCTTTGGCACAAATCTCACATCAGTCATTCCCCCAAGATACTAAAGCCCTCTGACAGCTGGTTCGAGTCTTTCCTAAATGGCCGTAATCTAGTACCAGAAAGGTTGGTCATGGACATCAGAATCGGCATCAAGCACTCGGCTCGCGAGCTAAGTTTTGACACATCGGAGTCAGCAGCGGCAATAGAAAAAAAGGTTGCTGAGGCAATCGAGTCCGACTCTAAACTGATCAGCATTACCGACTCCAAAGGCAATGTGTTCCTGGTTCCAACCAAGGCCCTTGCCTACCTAGAGATCGGCGCAGAGGAAGCTAGAAGGGTTGGGTTCATCGCCTAATGGAATTTCTATTCATTGTTTTTTACGCTGCAATTCTGGGACTAGTTGCCCCATACGTTCAGATTGGCTCTGACCGCTACGGATCTTTTGTTCCTCCAGTAATCGGCCTTGCAACCGGAGCAGTGCTCTGGGTGTTGTTGACCTGGGTTGGCTTTGGATACACCGACGCTTGGATCTGGTCGATCGTGATGTTGAGTATGCCGCTAGCTATGTTCTTTGGATCAAAGGCGCTGGACAAACAGCGTCAGAAGATTGACGAGCAAGCCCTAGCTGCTACGCGGTAAGTCCGACCGCATCCATTCGAAGCGAGTGCGCGGCGATCATTTCGGTCACCAGCGGTTCAATCTTGGAGTAAGACTCTAGATTTACCTTTCGCTCCTGCTCAAGGGTCAACTTTGAGTTCTTATCGATCCCGGCAAGCTTGCGGTTATCAAAAGCCGCCCTTACTTCGAGCAGCACATCTCCCATCAGGCGTCTTCCCCAAAGTGCTAGACGAGATTCGAGTTGCGGGTTTCCGGCCATTCCTTCAACCAGAACCTTCTTGGCGAATTTCTCGAAGGTCTTATCGGATAGCGCCTTCTCAACTGCTTCCCGAAGTTCTTTAGGCAACCCCGCTGCTAGTCGTCCATAGAAATCATCCAGCAATCCTGAGACCAGATAAATCTTGATTACTGACTCGTACCAGTCAATGCCGGCAGTCCTGGAATGAAATGTGTCCACACGCTCGGTGAACGGATCCATCGAATCTGTGACGTCAAAGCCCAAGCCGACCAGTTTTTTAGAAATAGTGCGGTATTTTTCAAAACTCTTGGCAGCAGCTTCTGATAGCTCTGCTTTGTATTGAGTAGTTGGCGAATACTTCAGCTCATTGGTGAGAATCTCAAAGTTTGAAAGCAACAGATATGCCAATTGACCTAGGTAAACCTTAGGTTCTGGAGTGTATGGCTTGAGATTTACCTTGCCGAGGTTTCGACCAGCTCTTTCTTCGCGATCAGGAAGAACAAGCTTTCCAACCTTTTTGCGAAACGCCTTCAGCCACTCGAACATCCTTCAAGCATAAAGGGCTTTACCGGTGGGCAAGTAGAGTAGGAAGAGCATAAATAGGAGCATTTTGACTTTCAAAGATCTAGGTATCGATAGTGATATATCCGAGGCCCTCGAGGCCCGAGGCATCACCAGCCCATTTCCAATCCAGGAGCAGGCCATCCCGCTTGCCCTAACTGGACAAGACATCATCGGCCAAGCAAAAACTGGAACCGGAAAAACTTTAGGATTTGGTCTTCCGCTTATTCAAAGCCTTGGTAAAGATCCATCTCACGGTGCAAAGGCTCTCGTTGTGGTGCCAACTCGAGAACTAGCAATTCAGGTTGCCGAAGATCTCAAGCTTGCCTGCAGTAATCGTTCGACAACCGTTGCGGCAATCTATGGCGGTAAAGCCTACGAGGGACAAGTTGCCGAAATTGACGCTGGAGCTCAGATCATCGTTGGTACCCCGGGAAGATTGATTGATCTTTCAAAGCAGAAAAAGCTGGATTTGACAAGCATTCAGTTCATGGTGCTCGACGAAGCCGACGAAATGTTAGATCTTGGCTTCTTGCCTGATGTTGAAAGGCTGTTTGCCTATACACCAGAAAACCGACAGACCATGCTGTTCTCGGCCACCATGCCAGGTGCCATTGTTTCTTTGGCCAGGAAGTACCAGAACAAACCAGTGCACATCCGTGTCAACGATCCAGACGAGGGTCTGACCAAAGCAGACATTAAGCAGTTTGTTTATCGCGCGCACTCACTAGACAAAGACGAGGTAGTTGGCCGAATCCTTCAGGCTGAAGGACGAGGAAAAACCGTAATCTTTTGTCGCACAAAGCGACAAGCTGCCAAGCTAGCCGATGAACTAATTGACCGCGGATTCAATGCCAGCGCTCTACATGGAGATATGTCTCAAGAAGCTAGAGAAAAATCAATGATTGCCTTTCGCACAGGAAAAAAAGACATCCTGGTGGCCACGGAAGTTGCGGCTCGAGGTATTGACGTTGACGATGTCACTCACGTAATCAACTACTCGGTTCCAGAAGACGAGAAGGCCTATCTTCACCGGGTTGGAAGAACTGGCCGTGCTGGTCGACTAGGAACAGCTGTCACATTCGTGGACTGGGAAGATCTTGCTCGCTGGACACACATCGACAAAGAATTGGCCTTTGGTCAACCTGAGCCCATGGAAACTTACTCCAGCTCTGAGCATTTGTTTTCTGACTTGAGCATTCCAGCTGGAACCAAGGGAAGAATAAAGGCTTCAACCCGCGTCGAGGGAGCTAAGCCCTCGGGTGATCGCGGGGGTCAAAGACCAGGTCAAAAACGCTCCGCGCCAAGAAGTGGATCGGCAAGGCCAAAATCTGATTCCAAGGAAACCAGCCAAGGCACTCGTTCAGAACCTAGATCTGAATCTCGCCCGCCTAGAAGCTCAAAAACTAGAAACCGAACCCGCGGCGGACAAAGCTAAAGCGAAGGCTTAGTTCCAGTTCCAAGCGACACAATTCGATCCAACATTTCTTGGGAAGTCGTGTTCTCGCCAAGTTGGTTCGGCTTTCCCGAAACCCCGTGATAGTCACTGGAGCCGGTCACAACAAGATCATGCTTAGCCGCCAGTTCGTGAAGCCATTTTCTTGCAGTTTCTGGAACATCCCGATGGTAGACCTCAACGCCCTGCAGACCAGTTGCAATCATTTCCTCAAAGTGATCAATTGGCAAATCTTCGGGGCTGGTGTCAGGGCCTACCCCTTTGAGTGGATGCGCAATCACCGGAACTCCCCCGGCCTGGCGAATCAGTCCAATTGCCTCAAGAGTTGAAACCGTAGAGTGAGAAACATAAAACGGACCATCGGTGGATAAGTAGTAATCAAAGGCAGCGCTTCTATCGGCCACCAATCCCATGGTGACGAGGGTGTCTGCAATGGCAGGCCGACCAATGGTTGCACCTTTTTCTAAATGACCTAGAACCATCTCCCAAGTAATTGGAATCTGCTCGGAAAGCTTTTCAACGATTGCACGCCCCCGCGCTTCTCGAGTGGCAACTGTATCTCCCAAGACAATCTCGAGAGCCTTGTGGTGTGGGTCTGGAAGATAGGCAAGTAAGTGAACACTCAGGCGCACTTTTCTACCCTGTCTTTGAATATCAGATACAGAAGTGACTTCGATGCCAGGAATGAAACCAAGTCCAAGTTTTATGCAATTGGCGCGAGCCTCATCCCAGCCCGAAACTGTGTCGTGATCGGTCAATGCAATAACTGCAAGGCCTGCTTTGGCTGCGTTTGAAATGAGATCCGCGGGCGAATCAAGCCCATCGGAACGGGTGGAATGAGTGTGTAGGTCTATCTTGACCATGAATTTATGCCCTTATCTGGTTGTTCCTAGACTACGTAAAAACAAATTTCCGTGCAGGCAATGACACAATGGAGTGATGAGTCAGACCGAAGATAAAGACAAAGGTGCAACCAGATCTCGCACCCCACACAGCAAAGAGTTTCTCGAGTATATCTCCAGTGGCTGGGCTGATAAAACTGCGGCAAAGGTATCAACCGACCCGGTAGCTTCTTTTGCAAAAAGCAGGCGAGAAGCGGTCTCGAAGGCGTTTCCCGGTAAAGCTATTGTCATTCACGCCGGCGCACCCAAGACCAGATCTAATGACACCGAGTATCGCTACCGCCCGCACGCAGCCTTCTCGCACCTGACAGGCTGGGGCTCTAGAACAGTTGCTGACTCAGTGCTAGTTATCGATGCAAAAACAAACAAGGACGTTCTTTTTCTTCGCCCAACCGCCGGCAAAGACTCGGATGAGTTCTTCGCAAACCCCGCAATTGGAGAGTTCTGGGTTGGCGCACGACCCACCCTGGATGAAATCTCTGCTCTCCTAGAAATCGAAACACAAGATTTAGCGCAGCTAGATGCTTATCTCGAGGGAACGGACAAGATAGATCTTGACGACCAAGAACTTGCGCAGTTTGTATCAGAGCTTCGTCTAGTCAAAGACTCCTACGAAATAGAGCAAATGCGCATCGCAATTGCAGCCAGCGTTCGTGGTTTCGAGGACATTGTTCGGGTACTTCCAAAATCAGTTGGCATTGCCAAAGGAGAGCGAGTAATCGAGACTGCTTTTTTTGCAAGAGCTAGGCAAGAAGGAAACGACTTAGGCTATGACACAATCGCGGCTGCAGGTAAGAATGCCTGTGTACTGCACTGGATATCAAACGACGGAGAAGTAAAGCCGAACGAGCTTGTACTTGTTGACGCAGGCGTTGAAGCCGATTCGCTCTACACGGCTGATATCACAAGGACCCTTCCGGTATCGGGCAAATTCACCCCGGTACAAAAGAAAATTTATCTAGCCGTACTTGAGGCCGCCGATGCCGCCTTTGCTGTTGCCAAACCTGGAATCAAGTTTCGAGAAATTCACGCAGCTGCTATGAACGTTATTGCTCAAAAAACTGCCGACTGGGGAATCCTTCCGGTAAGTGCTGAAGAATCCTTGGACGAGAACAAACAGTTTCATCGCAGATGGATGGTGCACGGCACCAGCCACCACGTAGGAATTGACGTGCACGACTGTGCTCAGGCCAGAAAAGAAATGTACTTGGATGCTGAACTAAAGGAAGGCATGATTTTCACCATCGAACCTGGTCTGTACTTCCACGAGGATGACTTATTAGCCCCCGAGCAATTCCGAGGAATCGGGATACGAATTGAAGACGATGTTTTGGTGACTGCTAACGGTGTTGAGAATCTCTCAAGTGCTCTTCCAAGAACACCTGATGAAATTGAAGCCTGGATGGCGAAACTCAGCTAGATTTTTTGGCGGACTTAGCAGGCTTTGCTGCCGCCACTGCAGTTTTTGCAGCTGCTAGCTGTTCTTTTGGAACAACAACCTCATACTTTTTAGCAACAACCATTTGACCCGAGATAAAGCCACGACGGTTTTTAGTCAGGCTAAACCGTATGACATTTAGCAACATTCCGATTCCGGCTCCTATGACAACACCGGCTGCGATGTTGGTCAACAGAATCGCTTCTGTACCAGCGCCGGTTGCTCCAAAGATTAGCCCAAAGAACATACCCAGCCACGATCCAGTTAGTGCTCCAGAAAGAGCAACACGACCGTAGCCTAGTTTTCCCTTTATTGATTCCACTGTTTTTAGATCGGTTCCAATTATCGAAACAAACCTGGCAGGAAAATCATTTTCAATCATGCCCTCGACGTACTTCACGGCAAGTTTGTAATCAGTGAAGGTAGCCATGGTTTCACCATCTGGCACACTAGCTGCATTTGGCTTGGGACTCATATCTCTCATTCTCTCATGAATGCCCCAACCCGTAGAGTTAAGGAGTGCAAGAAGCCATCCTCCAAGCCCTTACCAAAGTCATCGACCCAGAGCTGAGAATTCCACTCACTGAGCTGGATATGGTGGGGGAAGTTTCTGTCAGCCCAGAAGGGGTAGCTGAAGTTGAGATCAAGCTGACCATCACAGGCTGTCCAGCTGCTCGGAGAATCGAAACCGAAACCAAGCAGGCTGTTGAAGCCGTTGCTGGGATTACTTCAGCGAATATAACTTTGTCTGTTATGACCCCAACTGAGCGTGATGCGCTCAAAGCCAAGCTTCGCGGAGGAAAACCCCTCAAACACAACCCATTCGATAAAGACACCCTCACAAACATTTTTCTGATTGGCTCCGGCAAAGGCGGGGTGGGTAAATCCACCATCACAGCAAACCTCGCAGTTTCACTGGCAGCTCAGGGTCTTCGCGTTGGCTTGATCGATGCCGACATCTATGGCTTCTCAATACCGGGGCAGTTAGGAATAACCGAGAAGCCAACCAGGGTTGACGAGTTGATTTTGCCTCCAGTGGCGTTTGGCGTGAAGGTGATTTCTATTGGCATGTTTATAGAAGGTAACACTCCGGTTGCTTGGCGCGGTCCGATGCTGCACCGCGCAATCGAACAGTTTCTTTCCGATGTGTTCTGGGGGGATCTAGACGTATTGCTTGTTGATCTGCCACCTGGCACGGGAGATATTGCAATCACACTCGGACAACTTCTTCCAACCGCTAAGACCATCGTTGTTACAACACCGCAGATTTCTGCCAGTGAAGTAGCCGAGCGAAGTGGTGCGGTTGGTCTTCAAACTGGGCAAGCAATCTTTGGAGTGGTCGAGAACATGAGCTACTTGGAGACAAACGGCACCCGCATGGAGCTGTTCGGATCCGGTGGCGGAGAGCTAGTTGCAAAGAGCCTCTCGGAACTCTCTGGCACCACGGTTACTGTCTTGGGCCAAATCCCAATCTCGGTCCCGCTTCGCGAGGGCTCTGACACTGGAAATCCCCTGCTTGGCCAAGCAGGCACAGACTCCGCAGCTGAGGCCATCGAGCAAATCGCTCAAAAGATTGCTGGGGCTGGCCGAGACTTAGCTGGCAGAAGGCTCCCGCTTTCAACAAGCTAGGAATTGCTTCGTAGACTTGTTTTCATGAGTGAATACAGTATCCCTACCCTTTTGGCCCACCTACCTGAATCTCCAGATCAGGTAACGATTGTGAATCCTTCCACTGGAAAGAAAATCTATGACCTGCCGCAGCTAAGCGTTGCCCAGGTAGCCAAAGCGGTAGCTGATGCAAGATTGGCCCAGCCGGCATGGGCAAAGACCACCGTAAAAGAAAGAGCCGGAGCTCTATCCCGCTTGCATGATTTGATTCTGAAAAACCAGAACAACATTATGGATTTACTTCAGCTCGAAACCGGTAAGGCCCGCTCACATGCCTTTGAGGAAATCGCTGGCTCTCTTGGTTCAGCAAGATACTTCGCAAAGATTGCACCGAAGACTCTAAAAACTCAAAGGACCATCGCCGGTGTTCCGCTTTTGACCCAGTCTTACGTTATGTATGCGCCGGTTGGAGTGGTTGGAGTAATCACTCCATGGAACTATCCGCTTGCGCTCCAGATGCTCGATGTGTTGCCGGCTATCGTGGCTGGAAACACTGTCATTCAAAAAGCGGACAACCAAACAGCACTTGTGTCTCTTTATGCTCGCAAGCTTGCAGTTGAAGCCGGCATTCCTGAATCGGTTTGGACAATTGTGGTTGGCGATGGCGCAACTGTTGGAAATGCCATCACAGACTCGGTTGACTTTGTTGCCTTCACTGGTTCTACAAACACCGGTCGTGTAGTTGCCGAACGTGCCTCCAAAAGGCTGATTGGTTATTCCCTCGAACTCGGGGGCAAGAATCCCATGATTGTCTTGCCGGGCGCGAAAGTGGGCGATGCTGCAGAAAAGGCGATGGCCGCAGCATTTGGAAACTCTGGACAGCTTTGCGTTGCAATTGAGCGCGTGTATGTTCCAAACATCATGAAGGCAGCATTTGAAAAGGAACTAGCCGAGCGAGTGAGCTCAATGGCGGTTGGCAAAAGTGGTGATTTCTCGATGGACATGGGAACACTCACAGGAATAAACCAGCTAAATCGAGTTCAGGATTTTGTTTCTGACGCAGTGGGTAAAGGTGCGAAGGTTCTTGCCGGTGCAAAATCACTTCCTGAATTTGGACCTTACTTCTACGCACCAACTGTTTTGACCGACATCACAGAAGAAATGCGACTGAACCGTCAGGAAGTCTTTGGTCCGCTGATTGCGGTGGTTGGCTACGACAACATCGACCAGGCAGTTGAGCTTGCTAATGACACCGAGTTCGGATTGAACGCATCGGTTGTTGGCCCTACAAAATTGGCCAAAGAAGTTGCAGGCCGAATCATGGCTGGATCTGTGAATGTGAATGAAGGCT
>ERZ1022756.316-NODE-316-length-15346-cov-24.258191_pt1 | contig 15346 bp, 15 predicted proteins | sample MGYA00520902_ERZ1022756 | MGnify/ENA primary metagenome ERZ1022756 (study PRJEB33162, sample SAMN09537601) | freshwater metagenome | isolation source: freshwater | place: Canada:Alberta | collected 2017-07 | study: EMG produced TPA metagenomics assembly of the...
CACTGCCAGATGACTTGCTTTCAGGAAACGGTCTTCGCATCATCGATGGAATGATCAAGGGAATTCCAGTTATTGGAACAACGGCTTCTTCATTCTTGTTCGGTGGCGAGTTCCCAGGAACCGAAGTAATCGCGCGACTGTATGGTTTGCACATTCTTCTTGTGCCTGCCTTGATCGTTATCTTCATCGCAATCCACTTGTTCATGGTGATCATCCACAAACACACCCACTACTCAGGCCCTGGACGCACCGACGAGAACGTAGTTGGCTACCCACTGATGCCTGTTTACGTAGCTAAGGCTGGTGGATTCTTCTTCATCGTCTTCGGTGTCGTAATGGCAATTTCAGCAACCTTTACCATCAACCCAATTTGGAACTACGGCCCTTACGACCCCTCCCCTGTTTCAGCTGGAACTCAGCCGGACTGGTACATCGGATGGCTAGATGGTGCCCTAAGACTTGCACCAAGCAACTTGGATATCTCATTCCTCGGTCACACCTATCCATTCGGTGTTCTTATTCCGCTTGTTGGATCTTTGGTGTTCCTTGGTCTAGTTGCGGTTTATCCATTCGTTGAGGCTTGGGTCACCGGAGATAAGAGAGAACACCACGTTCTTGACCGTCCAAGAAACGCTCCTACTCGCACCGGTATCGGTGCTGCTGGTGTGACTTTCTACGGTGTGCTCTGGGCAGCTGCATCAACTGACTTGATTGCGGTTTTCTTCCAGATGTCACTAAATCACGTTCTGACCTTCATGCAAGTACTGCTGATTGCAGGTCCGATTGCGGCTTACATCATCACCAAGCGAACCTGTCTAGCTCTGCAGCGTAAGGATAGAGAAATCGTCCTACACGGTCGCGAAACCGGACGTATTGTTCGCTTGCCTCACGGTGAGTACATCGAGGTTCACGAACCGCTTGACAAGTTTGAGATGTACAAGATGGTCGATTTCAAGGACTACCGTCCAACTGTTGTTCGCCCAAACAAGAAGGGCAAAATTACAGTTGGTACCCGAATCCGCGCCGCTCTATCTCGCTTCTACTTCGAAGACCGTATTGCACCTGTGACCCAGACTGAGCTAAACGAGGCTCAGTCACACGATCACTCCCCTGCAGTTGCTGCGCCGGCCACTCAGGATCAGCTAACTAAGTAGAGCTCAAAAAAGTAGAAAAACCCCGATCGGAAAAGGTCGGGGTTTTTTCTTTCTCGGAAGATTATGGCTTGTATGAATCGACTTCGATTTCCACGAGCATCAGTGGGTTTATGAATTTAATGCCTGCAAGCATGGTTGCGGCTGGTCTGATTTCTGAGAATAGTTCACCGTGGGCTTTGCCGACCGCATCCATATCCTCTGCATTTGCAAGATACATACGCGTGCGCACTACATCAGCCAACGAGTGACCACCTTGAGCTAATGCCTTTTCAATCACCTCGAAGGTGACCTTGGTTTGGGCGTAGGCATCACCTTCGTGCTGTAGTTTGCCATCAACGGTGGCAGTTGACCCGGAAACGTGAATGTATGGACCAGCAACAACTGCCCTCGAATACCCAATTGATGCTTCCCAGGGCCCACCTGAGGAGATCTTCTTATCTGCTGCCATGTCCGCTTTCTAACAAAGCACAAACGCTTCTAGTGAGCGTGTAAGCCTCTGCTGTGCTCGAATACGTATCCTACGACGCCAATGATTGCCAAAGGAACTACGAAGTAGGTTAGCCACCAACCAACAGCTAGCGAAGCGAAAACGAGTGCGCAGGCGATACCAAGATAAAGCGGCCACCAGCTCCATGGAGAGAAGAAACCAAGTTCAGACTCGCCGTCTTCGATGTTTGCATCAAGGCGATCTTCTGGAACCACTCCTTGCGTTCTGTCTGTTTTCCAAAGATAGAACGCTAGGAATGCGCTCATAAAGGTAAGCATTGCTAGTGCTGAAGTTCCAATCGGCTCCCAACCACCGTAGGTCAAAAACCACCACAGGTGATATCCGCCAGTGACTAGCGCGTAGAAGCCGGTCAACAAGATCCAGAGCAGGTAGTTAGCTTTCATCTTTTACTTCTTTGCTGCAGCTTTTGCTTCTGGCGCTGCGTAGTCGGGGTGGTGAAGATCGAACGCTGGAGACTCTGAACGAATTCGAGGAATCGAAGTGAAGTTGTGGCGAGGGAACGGTGTTGCTGTTGCCCACTCCAGGCTTCTTCCATAGCCCCATGGGTCATCCAAAGTTACCTTAGGGGCGCTTCTGTAGGTGATGTAAACGTTCCAAAGGAACGGAATCATCGACAGCGCGAGCAGGATTGATCCAAGGCTAGAAACCATGTTCATCCAGGTAAAGCCATCTTCTGGCAAATAAGTCGCATAGCGACGTGGCATTCCAATCACACCAAGCCAGTGCTGGATCAAGAATGTGATGTGGAAACCAAAGAAGGTTAGCCAGAATTGAATGTAACCTAGGCGCTCGTTGAGCATCTTTCCAGTCATCTTTGGCCACCAGAAGAAGAAGCCTGCGAACATCGCAAACACCACTGTTCCGAACACGACGTAGTGGAAGTGAGCTACCACGAAGTAGCTATCGGAGAGGTGGTAGTCCAGAGCAGGAGAAGCCAAGATGACTCCAGTTAGTCCACCGAAGATAAAGGTGGTCAAAAAGCCCAGGCTCCAAAGCATCGGGTTTTCAAAAGTAATTGACCCGCGCCACATCGTTCCGATCCAGTTAAATATCTTCACACCGGTTGGAACCGCAATCAGCATTGTTGTGAAAGCAAAGAATGGCAGTAGCACAGAACCTGTCACGTACATGTGGTGAGCCCAAACGGTCATCGACAATGCTGCAATTGCAATAGTTGCGTAGACCAAAGTCTTGTATCCAAAGATTGGCTTTCTGCTGAAGACCGGGAAGATCTCAGAAACGATTCCGAAGAATGGCAAGGCAATGATATAAACCTCTGGGTGTCCGAAGAACCAGAACAGGTGCTGCCAAAGCATGGCACCACCGTTAGCTGGATCAAAGATGTGGGCATCCAAGCGACGGTCTGCCCCAAGTGCGAACAACGCCGCTGCAAGCGGCGGGAAGGCCATGATCACAAGAATCGAAGTGACCAGGGTGTTCCAAGTGAAAATCGGCATGCGGAACATGGTCATTCCAGGAGCGCGCATGGTCAGGATGGTAGTGATGAAGTTAACTCCACCAAGAATGGTTCCAAAACCACCTAGAGCTAGACCGAAGACCCATAAGTCTCCACCTATTCCCGGCGAGAACGTCGTATTCGACAGCGGCGCATATGCAAACCACCCAAATGAAGCAGCTCCCTGAGGGGTAAAGAACCCTGAAACTGCGACGAAGGAACCGAAGAAGTAGAACCAGTAAGCGATTGCGTTCAGTCTTGGGAATGCAACGTCAGGTGCACCAATTTGCACCGGCATCAAAACGTTTGCAAAGCCAGCAAAAAGCGGGGTTGCAAACATCAAAAGCATGATGGTGCCGTGCATGGTGAACAGCTGGTTGTACTGTTCCTTCGTTTGAACAATATCTAGACCAGGCGCAGCAAGTTGAGCGCGAATAACCAGCGCCATTACTCCACCGATTAGGAAGTAGGCGAATGAAGTCATCAGATACAGGTAGCCGATCTTCTTGTGATCGGTAGTAGTTAGCCAGTCAACGAGAATCTGTCCCTTGGTCTGCTTCTTCTTCGCAGGGAAGCTTCCACCGCCGGAGGGACGAGTTTCAGTTAGGGTTGCCATTTTGACTATCCTCTAATCTCTGGGTTGTCGCCGGGAAGGTTCTGGTTGCGGTCGTAAGAAGTATCAAGCTGTCCGGTTTGTCCCTTTGCAGCAAGAGTTGCTAGGTAGCTGTCATATTCGGCTTGAGAAACGACCTTGACCTGGAAAAGCATGAGCGAGTGGTACTCACCACAAAGTTCGGCACACTTTCCAGCGTAGGTTCCCTCCTTCTGAGGGGTGAAGTACATTGTGTTGGTCTTGCCTGGGAACATGTCCTTCTTGTACAAGAAGTCGATCACCCAGAACGAGTGGATAACATCTCGCGCAGATAGGTCGATCTTCACGCTCTTGTTTACTGGAAGGTAAAGAGTTGGAAGAGTGTCTGGAACTCCCTCTTGGCCATCAAATTGAGCTTGGATTCCGGATTCGAAAACGTTAGCGTCTACGTAGTTGAAGTCCCAACTCCATTGCTTTGCAATGACCTGGATGGTGACGTCAGGGTTTTCAGTTGGCTTCTCGATCGCTGCCATGTCTCTTGCGGTGAAGGCAAAGAATCCGATAACCAATATCAGCGGGACAATGGTAAACAAAACTTCAATTGGGTTGTTGTAGCGCAGCTGGGCCGGAATTCCGGTTTCACCCTTGCGCCTGCGATAAACAACTAGGGCCCAAGCCATCAAGGCCCAGGCGATAATTCCAACTAGCCACAAAACAATCCAAGCCGTGGTCCACAACCCAGTGATTCGGTCAGTGTGGTTGGTCACACCCCACTCGCCCGGCAAAAAGCCCCTGGCAAACTGGTCAGCGCAACCCGAAAGAAGCAAAACCATAGTTGTGGCCAGCGGGATACTGGCCCACTTAAAACGATTACTCACTGGAGGAACTAACCCTTCGGCTGGGGAAAACTTATGTCTTTAGTCTAAGCGAGGAAAATCCACCGAGTGCGCCAAAACACCCAGAAATAAAGGGTTTTCTGGACCTTTTTGTGAGGTTGAGAGTTAGTTGAAAGAGTCTCCGCAGGCACATGAGCCGGCAGCATTTGGGTTGTCAATTGTGAAACCCTGTTTTTGAATGGTGTCTTCAAAATCAATTGAGGCCCCTTCAAGATAAGGAACGCTCATCTTGTCAACAACAACCTGGACGCCATCGAAATTGGCAACAGCATCGGAGTCTTCAAGGACTTCATCAAAAAATAGTTGGTAGATCAAACCGGAGCAACCGCCTGGCTGAACTGAAACACGAAGTCTAAGGTCGTCGCGACCTTCTGCGGCCAACAGAGTGCGAACTTTGTCCTTCGCGGTGTCTGTGAGGCTAACTTTGTGGCTGAGTGTCTGCTCCATGGTTGCTCTCTTTCCAAAATCTGTTGTTCTAACTCTAACAAGGGTGAACCTAGCTAGTGGTGATCTGATTCCCGCCCAGCAAGAAAAGCAACTGGGCCAAAATGGCTGATCTAAACCCTTCCAAGTGCAGGCTCTCATTCGGTGAATGAGCCCTGGAATCTGGGTCTTCAACCCCCGTCACAAGCACCTGGGCAGTTGGGAAAATCCGCTCCAACTCAGCAATGAAGGGAATTGAGCCTCCAATACCGATGTCCACCGATTTCTCCCCATAGGCAAGGCCTAGGGCCTGTTCGGCAAGGGTTTTACCCCAGCCAGGCTCCCCCAGACTGAAAGGCTTCCCAAGCTCTACAGCCCCAAAACTGATTTCGGCACCCAGGCTGTTGTGGGCCAAGATGTGGCTCTTTAGAGCCTCCAGAGCCCGTTCTGGGACGTCTCCAGGGGCAATTCGAAGGCTTAGCTTGGCTTTTAGGCTAGGCACCAGGGTATTCGAGGAAATTGCCACACTCGGATAATCAAGTCCAATCAGAGTCAAGGCAGGCTTAGTCCAAAGACGAGGCAGGATTGGACCCTCGCCAATGGCTAAAGTGGAGGGCAAAAGCCCTGAATCGGTCCTTAATTGGGTCTCCGAGTAGGCTAATTCGCTGTTTTCGGACGAATTTAGCCCCGAAATGGTGACTGAGCCCTTTTCGTCCCACATCGAACTCAAGATCTTGACCATAGCCAGCATGGCATCCGGGACCGCTCCCCCGTACATGCCGCTGTGGAGGGCGTGATCAAGGGTTTTGACTTCAAACTCGAGCGAAACTAACCCCCGCAAAGTGGTCGTGATCGCTGGGACGGTAGTGCTCCAGTTGCCGGAATCGGCAACGATGATTACATCGCCTGCAAGCTTGTCCTTGTACGTTTCCAAAAAATTCGAAAAGGAGGGTGACCCAGCCTCTTCCTCCCCCTCGATGAACACTGCTAAACCCAGGTCAAAATCTGATCCGGCTAACTCAGAAAGCAGCTTCACAGACGCGTAGTGCGCGATTATGCCGGCTTTATCGTCGGCCGCACCGCGTCCATACATTCGGCCATTTCGTATCTCAGCCTCAAATGGATCTGATTCCCAAAGCGAACTCTCTCCTGGTGGTTGCACATCGTGGTGCGCGTATAGAAGGATTGTCGGTTTGGAGTTTTTGGCTTTGCGGCTAGCAACAATCGCCGGAGCCCCAACCAGAGAATCTCCGTAGCCTGCTCTGAGAATCTCGACTTGATCAAAAACTCCAGTGCTTTCAAAAAGCTTCCTTACGGCCTCAGCACTTTTGTCCAGATGAGTTGAATCAAAAGCCTCCCAAGCAATTCCTGGAATTCTGACTAAATCTTGGAGCGTTTCCAGAGCCAAAGGAAAGATTGCATCAACTACTTGGCTGGCTTTGGCAAGTTGATCGGGCGTGATGGTCGGCGGTTGCAAGCTCATGAGGGTAATCTTAAGTGCAAACAACGAAAAACAAAGGACTCGCATGCCAGAGCAGGCCCCAAAGTCACAAGAGCCAAAAAAAGATGGCAAAGGCAAGCCGACACCGGCTCGTAAACAGCAGGAACAACTTCGCAAGAAGCCGGTTGTAGGCAACCGCTCGCCCGAGGCCAAGAGATTAGCCAAGAGAGCGCTTCAGGCTGAACGAGCAAAAGCACGCGAAGGTCTGGCAAATGGCGAAGATCGCTACCTAACTAGCCGAGACCGTGGACCTCAGCGCAAACTTGCTCGCGACATCGTTGACTCCAGGTTCACAGCCGGAGAACTAGTGCTGCCTGCTCTTTTCCTAGTGATCATCATTTCCTCCATTCGAACTGAAGATGCCGTTGTAGATCTATACATTCAGCTCGGAACCTTGATTGCTATGTGGGGCCTATTTGTGGCCGTTGGACTAGATGGCTTCATCCTTGGAAAGAAGACACAGAAGATTATGGAAGCCAAGTACGGCGACAAAGTCGAAAAAGGTCTTCGCTGGTACGCAGCTATGCGTTCAATTCAGATGCGTGGCATGAGACTTCCAAAGCCGCAGGTTAAGCGCGGAAACAAGAACTTCTAAACAAGCTGCCTAAACAACGAATCCGAGAAGCTAACTTCCCGGAATCAGTCACACCAATCCGCGGTTAATCTTTCTTGCCCAGAGTGGGCCTTGATAAACGAATCCCGTGTAGCCCTGCACAAGCGATGCTCCAAGTGCGAGCCTTTCAGAAACATCTTTGGCACTAAAGACTCCCCCGACTGAAATAATTGCCATGGAGCTTGGCAGATTAGCGCGAAGAAGCTTTAGTACCTCAAGAGATCTTGATTTCAAAACTGGTCCTGACAACCCTCCAGCACCCATTGCCTCAACTTCCTGGCTTCCGGTTTTCAAATCCGATCTAGAAACGGTTGTGTTGGTTGCAATCACGCCTGCCAAAGAAAGCTTTGATGCAAGGGCCGCAACCGCTACCACGTCCTCATCAGCTAGGTCCGGGGCAATCTTTACAAGCACTGGTTTTGCGCCAGCTTCAGCTTGCACGGCAGTAAGAATCGGCTCGAGCTGATCAATAGCCTGTAGCGATCGAAGTCCAGGGGTATTTGGAGAAGAGACATTTACTGCGATGTAATCGGCTAAAGGGGCCAGCACTCTGGCGCTGTACTGGTAATCCGAAACGGCGTCTTCTAGCTCTGTGATTTTGCTCTTTCCAATGTTGACACCAATAACAGGGAGTTTGACACCGCTAGTTCGGAGTTTCTGAAGACGTTTGGAGATTGCATCTGCACCTTCGTTGTTGAACCCCATGCGATTTATAAGGCTTAGATCCTTCTTCAGTCTGAACAACCTGGGCTTTGGATTACCCTCTTGAGCGAATCTCGTCACTGTTCCGATCTCAACGTGGGAAAAGCCAAGTTGTCCAAGCTGCCAAACCACTTCAGCGTTCTTGTCGAATCCAGCCGCCATACCGAACGGCCCATCGAATGTAAGGCCAATTGCTTGAACGCTTTTCTTCTTTACGCCAAGTTGACTCAATGAGGCAAGCCTCGTTGCACCGAGGATCTTGATTAGCACTACTCCGAGGTGATGTGCAGTTTCTGGATTGAAGCGAGAAAAGATGAAGTTGAAGAACAGGCGATAAATCAATGTGCTAGATCACGCTAGCCCTTGTTGCCCTCGGAAGAAATTGAATTACTGGCGCGCAGCACGCTGATGGCAGCCTCGAAGTCTTCAAGGGATTCCCAGCCTTGGTAAACACTCGCAAATCTCATAAATGCAACCTCGTCGAGTGCGCGAAGTGGCTCCAAAATAGCAAGTCCAATCTCGTGAGCCTCAACCTGAGCCGCGCCTGATGACCGGATGATTTCCTCAACCTGCTGAGCAAGTACTGCTAGATCCGCGTCGGAAACCGGTCGCCCCTGGCAAGCTTTACCAACACCGCTAACGATTTTCTCGCGGCTAAATGGCTCAGTCACTCCACTGCGCTTGATTACCGTCAGGGAGGCTGTTTCCGAGGTGGTGAATCTCTTGCCGCACTCTGGGCACTGACGACGTCGTCTGATAGCGGAGCCATCTTCGCTGGTTCGAGAATCAGTCACACGAGAATCGGCATAACGGCAGAACGGACAATGCAATTTGGCTCCTTCCCTTATTGACAATTTTAGAGCGAGTAAACCCATTTGGCATCAGTAATGCTTGGTTTTGGCCGATCCAGCAATGGCAACTACCGGCTAACTCCTCAGCTAACCTTGTAGGCGATGCTTGAAAATGAGATAAACCACGACCCAACGGATGCCCTGAAGGCTGCCTTTAGAAGGCACGCATCCGGGGTTGCGATCATCACAACCCGATCTGAATCCGGAGATCCAGTTGGATTTACTGCCACTTCCATGACTTCGCTTGGTTCAAATCCCGCGATGGTCACATTCAACGTGGCACGCGGCTCATCATCTTGGCCTGCACTTTCTAAAGCTACCCATCTTGCTCTTCACATGTTGGGAGCCGACAACCTAGAGCTTGCAAGAAAAATGGCTGAAGATCACACCAAGCGATTCTTGGATTCAGACTGGGAGTTTTCCGAATTTGGTTTGCCAGTTTTCGGGCAAGCTACTGCTGTTTTGTTTGCAAAAGTTCGAGAGTTTCACGCCATTGAGCAAAACGCTGTTTTCATCACCGAGGTTCTCTCAGGAAAACTTGGATCAAATGACAAGGCGTTGCTATACAACCAGCGCTCTTACTTCACTCCGACAGACAAGCCGCTCTGAGCCAAACAGCCCGATCCAAGCAGGGCTTTTAGCTCACCGATCAGGTCATCGCTGATCTTCACCTTTGGAGATAGCTTGAAGCTTCTTGGATTTGATTCATCAATAAAACTCAGTTGGACTTCTTCTTTGCCTGGGTGCGCTTTGAGCGTAGCGTCCAAGTTCTCCAACACTGATCTGGTTGCGTCTGCTTCCTGTATTTGCAATCGAAGCGGCCCTTGGTTATGGCCTTCTGATCCCAAAGCAATAGTCTCCATCGAGAATGCAGAAATTGCGTAGCCATCATCCCGTGAATTGATTCTTCCACGAATCACGACTACCTCATCGTTGATTAATGCCTCGGAGTACTCCTTATAGGTCTTACCCATGAACATCACTGAGATCTCTCCTTCGAAATCTTCAATGATGACATTCGCGTAGGGATTACCTGATGATCGAGCCACGCGATGCGTCACGCTCGAAATCAAGCCCGCAATTGTCACGGTCTCGCCATCTCTTATCTCTTCGCTTGTGAGTAGATCGCCAATAGTGAAGTCTGCGAACTGGGCCAGTTGTCGCTCTCTACCGCCAAGTGGATGATCAGAAACGTATAGCCCCAACATTTCCCGCTCGTGCGCTAACTTCTCAGCCTTAGGCCACTCAGGTCGATTTGGAATAACCAACTGCGAGTCTGAATCTTCAAACAGATCACCGAAGAGATCGACTTGTCCAGTGGACTCGTTTTTCTTTATGACCGACTGTGAATCAACTGCTTCCTCGTGGATCTCAAGCAGGGATCTTCTGGTGTGCCCGAGAGAGTCGAAGGCTCCCGCCTTGATAAGGGACTCAATAGTCCGCTTAGAACAAACCTGTTGCGGAGCCCTGCGCAAAAAGTCAGTAAATGAAGTAAAAGGCTTGTCCGATCTAGCAGCAATGATGCCATCAACGACGTTGTGTCCGACGTTTCGAATAGCCCCCAGTCCAAAGCGAATAGTGTCTCCGACCGCGCTAAATGGACCAATGGACGAATTTACATCCGGAGCCATAACTTGAATATTCATTCGGCGGCATTCATTCAAATAGATTGCAAGCTTGTCTTTTGAATCCCCTACCGATGTTAAAAGAGCTGCCATGTATTCGGCTGGAAAGTTTGCCTTCAAATAGGCAGTCCAATAGCTCAGCACCCCATAGCCAGCACTGTGAGCCTTGTTGAAGGCGTAGTCGGCAAATGGAAGAAGCGTCTTCCAAAGAGTTTCAATTGCCGGTTCTGAGTAGCCCTGGCCTGCCATACCCTCACTGAAGTCTTTGTAAGAACGATCCAGTTCCTTCTTGTCCTTTTTACCCATCGCCCGTCGCAAAAGATCTGCTTGGGCAAGGCTAAAGCCTGCGACTTTTTGGGCTACCGCCATTACCTGTTCCTGATAAACAATTAGGCCGTAGGTCGGGTCCAGAATTTCTGAAAGTGGATCTGCCAACTCAGGATGAATTGCTTCGGACTTTTGGAGGCCATTTTTGCGCAGCGCATAGTTGGTGTGAGATTTTTCTCCCATTGGACCTGGGCGATAAAGCGCAATAACAGCAGAGATGTGTTCAAATTCGCTCGGCTTTAGCATGCGAAGCAAAGATCTCATCTGGGCGCCATCCAGCTGGAACACTCCTAGAGTGTCGCCTCGAGAAAGCAGTTCAAAGGTGTTGGCATCCGAATTTAGATCGAGCTCTTCTAGCACCACGCTTACGCCGCGGTTTGCTTTGATGTTAGCTAGAGCATCATCCAGCACAGTTAGGTTTCGAAGGCCCAAGAAGTCCATCTTTAGCAAGCCAAGTTTTTCGCATGGCGGTTGGTCAAACTGCGTTATGACAGCTCCGTCATCCTCGCGACGCATAATCGGGATTACATCCAGTAGCGGCTCGGCAGACATGATCACACCGGCTGCGTGAACACCCCACTGGCGCTTTAGATTCTCAAGTCCTCGGGCTAGTTCAAAAATCTTTGCCGAATCCGAGTCGCTTTCGAGTGCTTCTCGAAACTCTGCAGCTTCCTTGTAGCGAGAATTCTGTTCGGACGCCTTGTCCTTTGGCTTCTCAACGAGCTCGCCAAGAGTTACATCACGGCCGAGCACCATAGGTGGCATCAGCTTGGTTAACTTCTCTCCTGCCGCGTAAGGCATTCCAAGTACTCGAGCAGAATCCTTCAAGGCCTGTTTTGCCTTGATGGTTCCAAAGGTAACAATCTGAGCAACGCGGTCCTCGCCGTACTTCTGGCTAACGTAACGAATTACCTCGCCTCGCCTTCGATCGTCGAAGTCCACATCGATATCCGGCGGAGATACTCGTTCAGGGTTCAAGAAACGCTCGAAGATAAGTCCGTGAACGATTGGGTCTAGTTCAGTGATTCCCATCGCGTAAGCAACGATCGATCCAGCAGCTGAACCTCGACCTGGTCCCACTCGAATACCCTGCGCTCTAGCCCAGGCGATAAAGTCTGAGACCACGAGAAAGTATCCTGGAAAGCCCATCTGAGCAATGACGTTCACTTCATATTCAGCTTGCTTAGCTTGACGTTCTGGAACCACCTCACCGTACCGACGTTTCATTCCCCGATCTACTTCTTTAGCGAACCAGCTCGCTTCTGTTTCACCTTCTGGAAGTGGGAACTTGGGCATCAGATCGCGCTTTTTAAACTCCACATTGCATCGTTCGGCGATAAGCAAAGTGTTATCGCAAGACTCTGGATAGTCCCGGAAAAGCTCACGCATCTGTTCGGCAGATTTTAGGTAGTACTCCCTCCCGTCGAATTTGAAACGGTTTGGATCGAGAAGATTGGTTCCAGACTGCACACACAACAGAGCTTCGTGACTTACAGCATCGGTGGCATGGGTGTAATGCAGATCGTTGGTGGCTACCAGCGGCAAAGACAGTTCCTTGGCAAGTCTTAGAAGATCAGGCATAGATTTGCGCTCAATGTCGATGCCGTGGTCCATGATCTCAACAAAGTAGTTGTCTTTACCGAAGACATCTCTATAGAACGCAGCTGCCTCGAGAGCCTTGTCATATTGGCCTAGGCGAAGCAGGGTCTGAACTTCACCGGAGGCGCAACCGGTTGTTGCAATTACTCCTTTGGAGTATTCCTGGAGAAGTTCACGGTCCATGCGTGGTTTGAAATAAAAGCCATCTAGCCATGCCTTAGAAGACATTTTGAAGAGGTTGTACATGCCTTCGGTTGTTTCAGCAAACATCGTCAAATGTGTGAAGGCACCACCACCGGAAACATCGTCTTCACCACCGCTGCCCCACTGAACTCGGGTGCGTTCGGTTCTTTTGGTTCCAGGGGCAAGATAAGCCTCGATGCCAATGATTGGCTTTACGCCGTTGGCTTTTGCTGTTTGGTAAAAATCGTAAGACCCGAAGCTATTTCCGTGATCGGTGATGGCAATCGCCGGCATGCCCAATCTGGCAGCTTCTTCGGTTAGCGGCTTTACTCTCGCAGCACCATCGAGCATCGAATACTCGCTGTGCACATGAAGGTGCACAAAGGAATCCTTAGCTGACAAGTGGGCCTCTAGAAAGTAGCAGTGGTTGTTGGGATTTTTAGCCTAAGGGTTTCTAGGCTCGAAGCTTTACAAGCACTTCGGCCAAGTCCTTCGGGTACTCCGAAACAAAGTGCATTTCCTTACCCGTAATTGGGTGTGTAAAACCCAGTTCTTTAGCGTGCAGCCATTGACGCTCAATACCCAGCTTCTTAGCTAGAGCAGGGTCTGCCCCGTACATGGTGTCGCCTAAAAGCGGATGTTTGAATGCAGAAAAGTGAACTCTAATCTGGTGGGTTCTTCCCGTTTCAAGGTTGACCTCACAAAGTGCCACGGCGGCAAATAACTCCAGCGCCTTGTAATGAGTCACAGAAGGCTTTCCATCTTCCATAACAGCAAATTTGAATTCGGCCTTTGGATGCCTACCGATGGGTGCATCAAAAGTACCCTCCGTTGGGTCTGGATGGCCCTGAATGATGGCGTGATAAATCTTGTTTACGGTTCGATCACGAAATGCCTGCTTGAGTCTGGAATAGGCAAGTTCGGACTTTGCAAGCATCATCAACCCGCTGGTTCCAACATCCAGGCGCTGAACGATTCCTTGGCGCTCTTGTGCTCCCGATGTTGAGAGCTGAATTCCACGGGCCAACAATGCGCCGGCTACCGTGGGGCCATCAAAACCGACTGTTGGATGGGCAACAACTCCAGCTGGCTTGTCAACAATCACCAGATCGTCATCCTGGTAAATCACCAGAAGTTCATCCACTGGAGTAGCAATTACTTTTAGCTCTTTTGGCGGCTTTGGATCTGCAATCTCGAGTTGATCATCTAGGTTGACTCGATCAGATTTACCAAGGGCCTTTGTGCCTACCCGAGCACCGCCTGATTCACACACCTGTGCTGCAGCAGAGCGAGAAACACCAAGCAGGCGCGAAATGGCAGTATCACACCGCTCCCCTGCCAAGGTTTGATCAATTACAAAGATCTGACTCATTTGACTCGTGGAGCAACGCCACCGAGGTTCTCACCGCGGAAAACTCTAATGACCGTAAGTATCGCCATTGAGACAATAAAAATGTCGGCGAGATTAAACACAGGGAAATTGAATGGGATCTTGATGAAATCAACTACGTGGCCATTTCCAAAAGACGGCTCTCTGGTTAATCTGTCGATTAGATTCCCCACCACACCAGCTAAGAAAATCCCAGCCATTACCGCCCAAGACCGCGAAGTTATCTTCATGGAATACCAGATGGTTGCAAGCATGGCAGCAGTTGCGATAACAGCCAAGATCCATGTTTGACCGAAGCCTAACGAGAAGGCAGCTGAGTCGTTGTATATCAAACGCCAAGCAAGCACTTCGCCCAAAACTGGATAGTCAATGCCCAGCTTTAGAGTTGCAATAGCTAAATTCTTGGTGAACTGATCAAGTGCTATTAGAACAAGTGAAATAACAAAAAACAACCAGCGGCTAACTGCTGCGTTTGACTTGTTCAACTACTTGCACTACCCGCTGATGCCGGGAGTGTATCCAGGTGCCTGCTGCGAAGGCGCAACACCTGCTGAATCAAGTTCGGTGAGCTGAGATTCGATGTAGGACTTAAGGCGCGTACGGTATTCGCGCTCGAAGCTACGAAGCTGCTGAATGCTGTGCTCGATAACTGCCTTTTCCTGCTCTAGGCGGTTTAGATCTGAGCGCTGCTGAGCTTCTGCTTCACGAACCAGACGAGCAGCTGTGGCGTGTCCTTCGGCGATGAGCTCATCGCGCTTGACCATACCTTCGCGAACGTGCTCATCGTGGAGCTTGCGAGCCAGCTGCAGCAAGTTGTTGGTGTTGGAAGAATCCAAGGTTGATGGGTCCGCTACTGCCTCTGGGAATGCCATAGGCGCCGGCTGAACCGGTGGAGCTGAAACTAGCTGGCCAGGTAGGTCGGCACCGCTTCTTTGAAGTTCTGCGATACGACCATCAGCTGCCAAAAGGCGTCTGCGAAGATCTTCGTTTTCTTGATAGAGCCTTCTTAGTTCAATGACAATTTCGTCTAGAAAGTCATCGACTTCGTCCTGGTCATAGCCTTCACGAAACTTCGTTGGCTGAAATCTCTTATTGACGACATCTTCTGGAGTTAGTGGCATTACTGTCTTCCTCTTTCGATTGGCCAGCTTGGGCCGAACTATCTAAAAGCCTAACCCAAGATGAATTTGCTCGCTATATGAGGCCGCGGACCAGACTTTGAGCGAACACCACGCCCAGTACCAGCACGGTCCAGGCAAAATCCAAAGAAATAGCCCCCATGCGAACTGGCTTTATGTACTGCCTGAGGAATCTAAGCGGCGGATCAGTCAAAGTAAAGATGATTTCCGCAACCGGCAACAACAAGCCCTTCGGGCGAAATGCAGGATTGACGGACATTAGTAGGTCAAGTATCAAGCGACCGATAAGAGCGTAAAAGTAAAGTTGCAGAGCCCAGTAGGCAATTGAAGCGATAAGTCCCACTTACGGAACCTATGGACGAACTAGAAGCTCGTCAACCTCGCTGG